>JACCDX010473555.1_pt1 | contig 11350 bp, 14 predicted proteins | sample 7449681 | NCBI WGS metagenome assembly JACCDX01 (sample SAMN15323450, study PRJNA562643) | freshwater metagenome | isolation source: river surface water | place: USA:Blue River Watershed | collected 2017-08-18 | reverse complement strand
TGCTTTCGTCAAGTAACTCACGGCGGAGGAGAGAGGACTGAGTCGATGGCGGAACAATACAGGGCTAGAGCTAGGGCCGGGGCTAGAGCCAGGCCGCCGAATGGTGGCCGCATGGTAGGGGCGAGACTACGTCGCGCCCTACGTGCCTAGCGTATTCCGCCACCAGCCACCCGAGACTGCCACCAGCCACCAGAAAATTAAACAACAGCTGGCTAAGTCGATGAAGGGATGAGACAGGGCTAGAGCTAGGTTCTGGGCTAGGGCTGGTTCATACACCGCTCTCATTCCGAGACCTCATGCATCTCCACGAGCCCTGGCCCAAGCCCAGGCTCTAGCCCTGTCTTCCTCCCTTGCCCCCATGTCGTCGTGCCAGCGTGCCCCCTAACTTAGATTTCCCCTTTGCAGGACTCCATCCTCGCCTAACCTCCTCCGCATGCCCCTCACCCGTCGCGACATCCTCCGCCTTATGATGACCAGCGCGGCCTTAGTTCCGCTGGCAGGTTGGGCGGCCGATCGACCGGCCCGCCGTTCGCCCAAGAAAGGCTGGGCGGGTAATCGTCCGGAGTCGGCGACGCAATTCGGCTGCACCTGGTGGTATACGTGGACCTGCCAGGGCGAGAGTACGCCGGGCTATGAATTCGTCCCGATGGTCAAAGGACATCGGAAGCCCATGCCCGCTACCGAGCTGGCGATGTTCGACGATCCGGGCGCGAAGAACCTGCTCGGCCTCAACGAACCCGAGCGGGACTCGCAGGGCAACGTCACCGTCGAGGACGCCATCGCGGCGTGGCCGGCGTTGACCGCCTTCGCGAAGGAAAAGAAGCTCCGCCTCGGCTCGCCCGGCGTCTCCTCCGACGGCCAGGGCGGGACGTGGATGCGCGCGTTCATGGAGCAGGCCCAGCGCAAGAAGCTCCAGGTCGATTTCGTCAACGCCCACTGGTATCGCAGCGCCGACCCCGCCGCGTTCGAAGCTTGGCTCAAGGAACTTTACGCCACGTATCGTCGCCCCATCTGGGTCACCGAATTCAACGCCATGTTCACCAAGGCGGACGACGCGGGACATGCCCAGTTCCTCCGCGGCGCGCTGAAGGCGCTGGAACGGAGCCGCTTCGTAGAACGTTACGCTTACTTCAATCCTTCATCCGGCAAGGCCGCGCTCCTCAAGGACGATAAGCTCACCAAACTCGGCGAGATCTATCGCGAGACGGGGGACTGAATTAGATCAGAACTAGGGCTGGGGCTAGGGACCGGCCGCCGAATGGTGGCCGCATGGTAGGGGCGAGACTACGTCGCGCCCTACTTACCTCGCACATCCCGCCTCCAGCCACCCGAGCCTGCCACCCGCCACCCGAATTTTTAACAACAGATGGCTGAGTCGATGACGGAACGGCTCAGAGCTAGAGCTAGGGCCAGGGCTTGGGCTAGTTCATTCTCGGGTCTCAGGTCTCGGCCATCGGGTCCCAGGCTCAGGTCCTCAGCACCAGGTTCGGGTACGGGAAAACTCCCGCACCTGCACCCGAACCTGAACACCCGCACCAGATACCTGACCACCGAGACCCGGGACCTGAAAATGCATCCCAGCCAGTCATCCGGTCTCAGGTTTCCCTTTGAGCGAAACTACCCCTGCCCCTACCCCTGCCCCTTCCTCACTCAATAGGAATCAGCAGGCCGCGCGGGGCGCCGCCGATGCCCACGCCGAGCTGACCCGGCAGGCGGATCACCGGGACGGGCGCGATGGCACCGCTGGTGAACGTGGAGGTCGTATTGCCGAACTGCTGCGTCGAGGAACTGAATCCGGAGCCGTTGACGTGTCCGAAGGTCTGGGTCGTGGAACCGAAGCGGTTCGTCGTGGAGTGGAAAGGCGTGGAGCCGAAGTTACCACTGGTGCTGGTCGTGCCGCCGAAGCGATTGGCCTGTGAGGAGAAGGCGGACGAGCCGACCGTGCCAAAGGTGCTGGTCGTATTGCCAAACCGGTTGGTCGTCGCCGAGACGTTCGCACCGCCGAGCGAACCGAAGGTCGAGGTGCTCGAGCCGAAGCGGTTGGTCGAAAGGTTGACCGGATTGCCGCCGATCTGGCCGAAGGTGTTGCTCGTGGTCCCGAACGTGCTGCTCGTCACGGAGACCGGCGCGCCCCCGATGGTGCCGAAGGTGCTGGTGGAGTTGCCGAAACGGCTCGTCGTGAGCTGCACCGGCTGACCGTTGACCTGTCCGAAGGTCGTGGTCGTGTTGCCGAAGCGGGTCGTGGTGAGGTTCGAATTCTGGGCCCAGGCGAGGGAAGCGGAAACCAGGCCGACGAGGAGGAGCGTGTGTTTCATGTTTCTTATAGAATCACACTCCTGAGAGCTGTCAACCGGCCCACCGGTAGGGCTGACCGGCCCGGTCAGCCTTGGGCGTGTGCCCATTCCCGTCCCTCGGCCCCGGGTAGAGATGCGTCGGCGACGCGTCGACCCCATCCGTAATCCCTCGGCCCTGGGTAGGGACGGCTCTCCGAGCCGTCCGCCTGCTCAGATACAGCGGCGGGCTCGGAGAGCCCGCCCTACCTTCGGGCCCCTACCCTCGGTCGCGACCCTACGCTCCTCACCGCGCCGGCCGCATCGACAGGACGGCCTCGGCGAAGGCCTCGCCGATACCCGCGAAGGTCTTGGCGCTACCGAGATAATGGTAGCCGGCGTTGGAGGCGCCGCGGCTGAGCTTCGCCGCTTCCTCCGCAGAGATGAGCTTGGCCTCCTGCTCCTTGAGATAAGCCTTCTGCTGGGCCTCCGTCATCTTGCCGTCGGCGTTGGCCGAACGCTTGCCCTTGTTCTTGAGCTCGAAGGCCAGTTGGCGGAGCTTCTCGCGCTTCTCCTGGATGGCGCCCAGTTCCTCGTCCCAGAACAAGGCCGTCCGGACCGTGGCGACGTTGCCGCGGAATTCCGGGCGCGTCGCCGGCTGGGCCATCGCCTCCCGGAAAGCCAGGTTATCCTCGCTGCCGGGATCCTTCCCGCCGACGCCCATGACGCCGATGACGAACGGCAGCCCGGGGGCGCCGAGATCCTTGCGGACGTCGACGATGAACTTCGTCAGCAGGTCCGAATAGCCGCCGAAGCGCTTGTCGGCCTGGCCCTTGGGCTGCTTAGGATAGTAATTGCCGTCGACCATGTCGTTGAAGCCCTGGAACCAGACGAAGCCGGCGAGCTCATAGCCCTGCTTGGGGTCGTAGGCGGGGCAGACGCGCGCGGGGTCCGCGAGCACGCGCTTCACGTGCGCGACCATCAGGCGGTAATACTTACCCGTGTCCGCGTCGGTATGCGTGTTCTTCTCGATGTCCTTCGGCGAGCGCGGGTAAGCGCCGGCGGACGGCGGACGGTAATCGTGGTTGAGGGACTTGCCGCCCCAGGCGGCCTTGATGAGCAGGATCGGCGCATCGGTGGCCCGTTCCATCGCCAGACCGAAGGCGTATTCCGGTCCGATCTTGCCGCCATCGGTCGCCGGATCGCGGCGCGAGCCGTAACCAGTCGTCAGCTTGCCGAAACCCTCGCCGTTCTGAGCGCCGATGCCGGTGAGGTAGCTGATCCAGACGCGTTCGGCAGCGCGGGGTTTTCCGTCCGGACCGACGAGCCGGGAGTGGAGCGCCTTGGTCGCCGGATCTTCGGCGATGTAGGGGATGGTCTCGACCCTCGCATGGCCTTCCATGTTGGACTGACCGACCAGGACGTAGACCTGCAGGGGCTTGGCGAACAGGTGTGCCGCGCACAAGGCGGCCATCAAGATGAACGAGGCTTTCATGCGCAGACCTTAGCCCCGCCTCCCTCCCCTTCGCAATAGTCTTACCTACCTTAGGACTGGGGCGAGACGATGGTAGGGTCGGGATCGCGTCACGAAATAGCTGCCTCGAGGTAGGGGCAGCACCGCGTGCTGCCCTAGTCTTCCTCTAGGTAGGGACGTGTCGGCGATGCGTCCGCCCCGTCACCCTTTCGGTCGCGACGCCGTCGCGCCCCTACCTTTCAGCGTTGCGGCACCCGGCGGAGCTTGGAGACGTCGTGCCCGGACTGGGCGAGCATGGCGACGAGTTCCTGGTAGCGCTTCTCGGGTATGGTCTTGGTGCGGGCCATGATCCAGGCGTAACCGCGGTCAGGCACGCCGATGATCGTGGTCTCATAGGTGTCGTCGAGGTAGACGATCAGGTAGGCGGACTTGAACGGCCAGAGGAACTGCATGCGCCATTCCGCCTTGGTCTCTTGATTATAGACGAAGCCCTTCGGGTGATAGGTCTTCTTCGGACCGTCAAAGCCACCGTTATTGAAGGTATAGGTCGTCGGGATCGTGCCATCCTCGGCAAGGCGGTAGCTCTCCACGCCGTTGTAGGCCTCGTCCTCGATGAACGCCGGGATGTGCGCGATCACATACCAATCGCCCATGAAACGCTCGAGCTGGATAGGCCGGTCGATGGCCCGCAGCGGCTCGCGCTCCGGACCTGACTGGCAGCCCACCATCAACAATCCGCCGAGAAACGTGAGCATCGAACGGACGAGCTGGGCGGCTTTCATATCGTCAGCCTAAGCACTGCCCCTGATTTCGCAATAGGCATACCTGCGTTGAGGTAGGGGCAGCACCGCGTGCTGCCCTAGCTGTCTCACTCCTTCCGCCCCTACCAATCGCCATCACCTGTCACAGGCAGGGTTGGGACCGCGTCACGACATAGCTGTATCAGGTAGGGACGCGTCGGCGACGCGTCCGCCCAGTCACCCTTTCGGTCGCGACGCCGTCGCGCCCCTACCTGTCATCCAGAACCTAGCCTTGTGCCAACGGCCATCTGAGCCAACCCTGCAGGCTCCTTCTTGAAAACCGCGCTCATCTTCTTTTCCAGCCTCTCCTTCCTCGCCTACGGAACGGGAGCCCTCTTCACGACGGCGATGCGGCAGGAGTTCGAGCGCTACCACATGGGCGGACAGCGTGTCCTCGTGGGCCTGCTGCAATGGGCGGCCGGCGCCGGCCTGCTCATCGGCTTGTATATCCCTTGGCTTGGTCAGGCTGCCGCGGGCGGTCTTGCCCTGATGATGGCGGTGGCGCTCGTGGTGCGCATCCGGATTCAGGACAGACCTTACCTGATGATCCCGGCCGCAGGCTACCTGGCGCTCAACGCCTACCTCTGCTTCGCCGGCTACTAAGCCAGGCTCAGAGCAGGACGATACCCAGGCACATCGCCAAGACGGCGAGCGCCGGGAGGCTCTTGATCGCCGGATCGCTGACCTTGAGGTGCATGCCGAAAGCGACGACCATGATGCCGCCCAAGATGAGCGAAGCAGGCAGCGTCAGCGCCGGCACCCAGAGCGAACCGATCAGCGTCAGGGCGAGGGCGATCTTCACCACGCCCACGAAGGAGTAGACCCAGCCCGGCAGGCCGTAGGCCGCGAACTCTTCACGCAGGGTCTGCGCGTCCTTGCCGCGAAAAGGCGTCGGCTGGACGCGACGAACGATCCAGACGTTGAGGATGCCGAGAGCCACGACGAGCTTAAGGACGATGATGAGGATTTCCATGAAAGGGCGTCGGCGAACCGGCTGAGTCACTTGTACTGCCAGCCGCTGCAGACCGCCACCTTAATCCCTTCACCTATCCCAACCCCAACCCCTACCCCTATCACGCCCATTTGCGCTTCCCCACTTCAGCCTTAAGATTTCGGACATGCCCAAGCCCGACAAGAACGACGTCGAACGTCTCAGCCGCGGCGAGTCGACTCGCGGAAGGATCGGCAATCGCGGCGTCGGGCACAGATTAACGCAGAAAGAGCGAATCCTCTTCGAAGCGGCCAAGCGCCAAGGCTTCCTCAAGATCCCCGTCACCGGCATCCGCAAGAACGTCATCAATATCTATCGCCTCTGGTGCCAGGCCACCGGTCGCGAGTTCGTGACGAGATAGCATAAGGGGTCAGACCGCTTCTGACCGATATCGATCGGAAGCGGTCTGACCCCTTATGCCTCTGCCCGAATGGGCTGTTAAATTCAGGTAGTAGGTCGAATTTCATCCTTGGGATTTCAAGCCAGACTCCTGGCATGCCCAGACCTATTCATCGCGAATCAACTGCCGCCGTCATCCACGTTTTCTCTCGGGGAAACTACAAAGAACCGATCTTTTCGAATCCGGGGGCGCGTCTGGGTTTTCGCAAGACACTGGTTCAGTGTGTCACACGATGCGGCTGGGAAGCCTATGCCTATGCGATCATGCCCAACCATTTCCACCTCTTACTGCGGACCCCGAGGGCCAACCTCAGCATCGGGATGCAGTGGTTACTCTCAACCTTCGCGATGCGCTTCAACCAATTCAGGAAAGAGTCCGGTCATGTCTTCCAAGGACGCTACCGCTACGTCGTCGCTCCTTCGACGAGAGCCGCGAGCCACATGTTCGACTACATCCATCTAAATCGTATACGCAAAAATCTCTGCAGCGTCGAAACCTGGGAAGATTCGGAAGACTGCTCTCTTCATCTCCTGCGTCATCCGGAGGCCCGCGGGCCGTTCCGCATCGATCTCGGTTTAGGTAGATTTGCCCAATTGGCCGATGATGATGTCGGGCGGTATCGCTATCTGGAAAGACTCCAAAGAGTCCTTGCGTGGGACCCCGAGGGAACACGGGCAAAGATGGGCATGAAGGAAGCCGATCCTGCGCCGGCTGCCTGCCAGGTGATACCTACGCCACAGGAAGCCGGCCTGACACGTGCGGAGATGGAAGAACTGGATAAGACTCAGCGCCGCCAATATTTGGAAAGCGCCCTTCTACGCGCGGGAAAAACTGCGGCTGACATCGCCGCCGACCCGAAAGGGGCGCCCTGGAAAATCCAGATTGCCCTAGGCCTTCATGATTTCACTACCGCTTCGGCCAATTGGATCTCGCAAGAACTGAACATGGGCTCGACCGGCTACGTCAGAAAGTTGCTTTCAGCGGGTAAGGGGTCAGACCGCTTCTGAGCGACATCCGTCAGAAGCGGTCTGACCCCTTACATTCCCAACTCCAGCTGTCCTTCGTCGGCGTCGGGGGTGGCGCGGCGCGACTTCTTGGTTCGACGGCCGTCGGATGATTTCTCCGCCGTGCGCTTGCGGCTGCCATGGGTCCGCAGGACGGACTGCGTTTCGGTGCGATGTTCGGGCCTGCGGGTGACTTCGCTGAATTTCTCGCGCGCCTGACGCACGGCTTCCTTATGGTCGACGACCGGACGCGGGTAATGCTTCCCGATCTCGCAACCCGCGGCCCGCTCCGCTTCAGCGTTCATCTTCCAGGGTTCGTGGATGAACACCGAAGGTACAGCCTTTAGTTCAGGCACCCAGCGACGGATGAAATCCCCGTCCGGGTCCTGATCGAGCGACTGCTTCAGCGGTGAATACATGCGTAACGCGTTGATTCCGGTCGTGCCGCTCTGCATCTGGGCCTGCGACCAGTGGATACCCGGCTCGTAGTCCGTGAAGAGTCGGGCCAGCACCAAGCCGGAATCACGCCACGGCAGCCAGAGATCGTAGCTGGCGAAGGACATCAGCATCGCCCGCATTCGGAAGTTGATCCAACCCGTGGCGCGGAGAGAGCGCATGCAGGCGTCGATGAGCGGATATCCCGTACGACCTTCCGACCACGCCGACAGCCGCTCCGCCCGATCGCCCCTCGGATCGGCTGCCCGGAGTCCGTCGAAGGCGGCCACGAAGGATTGGTTCTCGATGCGCGGCTCGTCTTCGAGCTTCTGGATGAAATGGCAGTGCCAATGCAGCCGCGCGATGAAGGAGCGGACCGAGCCGACGCGGTAACCGTCGTTCGGCGCCCCTACTTCTCGCACCGCCTGGAGTTCTTCCATCCGCGCATGCGCCGCCTGGACGACGGTGCGCATCGAGATCGTCCCCAGCGCTAGCGGGACGCTGAGCCGCGAGCAGGCGGTGGCTGCCGTGCGCGGGCTCGACATCTCCCGGCTGTAGTTCTTCCCCCGGCGATGCAGAAAGGTAGCTAAGGTCTCACGGGCTTCGGCCTCGCCGGCGCTTTGGCGGTCAGGACATAGGTCTTCGGCCAAGCCCAGGTCGGAAGCCGAGGGGGTTTCACCCGGTTCGACGTGCGTCCAGCCACGGACAGGATCCGGCACGGGGACAATCGGCGCGCGCATACGTCCCTCCCAAGCGGCCGCCCAACCATCGCGAGACGGCAGGCGCCGGACGACGCCGTTCTGCGTGCGTTCGTTCCATTCGACTCCTTGGGCGCGGGCCCAGCGTCGGACGGCCCGGTCACGGGCGTAGGTCACCGCGTTGCCCGTTTCCTCATGAGACCACAGCGCCAGCTTCGTCCCCTTACCGGCCGCATGGGCACGCAGGCGCTCCAACAACTCGACCACCTCGCCGGTGCGTACCGCCAGAGGGATGCCCAGGGCTCGGAGATTATCCCTTAATTCCGCCAAAGCCTCGCGGGTCGCCGCCCAGTGGCGGCCGGAATAATCGGGGGCATGGATGACCGAAAGCTCGACCGCATAGAAGCCCAGCACGGATCCGCCGGTCGCCCGAGCTCGCGCACAGGCCTCCGCCAGCGGAGCATGGTCGCCCACGCGCAGGTCTCGCTTGAACCAGACCACCTCCAGTTGACCAGGCATCTTGGCAACGAACCGCCCTCATCTGACCAGTCAAACGGCCGTCGCATAAGGGGTCAGACCGCTTCTGACGGATGTCGCTCAGAAGCGGTCTGACCCCTTATGTTGAAATCACCCCGAGTCCGGCTTTTGAAGTCGCAATTTGCGACTTCAAGTTCTGCCGCTCCTGCCAGCTTACCTCCACCACTCAGCCGGATAGCGCAGCAATGCATGCCTCTTCTGGTCAACTGAGCCTCTTCTTTTCCCTCCCTTGTCAACTGGCCAACCAATCAACGGTTCAACTAGCGTACGCGACTCCGTCGCGTCACGCTTTCAACTGCGCGAACCTCACATGCAGCAGCGCTCGGCCTTTGGCGGCGAAGACGCAGGAGTCCTTGGTCGGCGAGAACTGGACCCCGTCGCACTTGGCGAGCTGGGCGCGCTGGACGGCGTAAGCACGGTGAAGAAGCACCGAGCGGACATGCTGCAGGATGTCCTCGTCGGACTTCGCAAGGAACTCCGGCAGACTCTCGACCTCGATCACCAGCCCAGGAAGGCGCTTTGACATGCGTGTAAACCAAAGAGGGGTAAGTAGGGCCGTAAAGGAGGAAGAGAAGGGATGAGTTGAGGACTGCGTGGAGGACAGCATTGAGGTCTGAATGGAGGACTGAATTGAAGGCGGACCAGCGCAGGGCTAGAGCTAGGGCTAGAGCCAGGCCGCCGAATGGTGGCCGTAAGGTAGGGGCGAGACTACGTCGCGCCCTACGTGCCTAGCACTTCCCGCCACCTGCCACCCGCCACCTTAAACGGCTCCCTCGTCTGGCCCACTGAGCCTCTGTGCCTCTGGGCCTCTCATCGTCGGCTCCGCGCCCCCGTGTCACCTTGCCAACGTGTCCCCTCGCTAAGATTGGACACGACTGATATCATGGAGGGATCTCGCCCGACATGATGCCCCACGACTTCCGTTATCACGATTACGAGTTCAGCGAATACCCGACGCAGCGCCCCCTGCCTGTCCTCTCGGCGGCCCAGGCCGCGGCGCAGGAGCGGGCGTGGCTGACCATGCAGGCACATCCGATCAAGGACACGATCCAGTACCTGCAGGTCATGTACGAACGTTACCCGCTTGGTCGCGACCTGCCGGACAACCTCGAGCTGCTCCACCGCGTGGCTTACGGGGCCCATCCTTTGTTCGGGGCGTATGCCACCCGGCGGATCGCGGGCTTCATCCGGATCTCCCATCGACCCGTCGACGAGTTCTGGGCCATGACCCTGGCTTCGGACACCTTCGCGGACTATGCCTTCACCTGGGGCCTCGCCTCCGAATGCGCCGACCATGCGGCCGATTGCGCGGCCCTGGCCGGCAAGCCCGAGTCCGTCATCGCCGCCTGGCGCACCCGCGCCCAACAGCTGCAAGCCTACTGGAAGACGACTTCATGAATCAAGGTAGGGTCGGGACCGCGTCACGACATAGCTGCCTCGAGGTAGGGGCAGCAACGCGTGCTGCCCTAGTTAAGGATGATCGGCCCGGTCATCCTCAGCCCTTACGCGGGCGGGTGACGTAGAGGCCCAAGACCCCAAGTCCGATGGCGATCAGGCCGGCGCCGGAGAGGTCTTCGCCGTTCTTATTCAGGCCGAGCACGAAAACCACTCCTGTGATGATCCAACCGTAACAGAGAAAGCGGGCGCACCCGGCGGGGATGGGAATCATCGGCTTACTTCTTGATGAGCCAATAGATCCAACCCCAGAAGAGGCCCTTGATCGGCGCAAGGATCAGGCCCGCGCCGATGGCGGTGGCCAGGCCGGCCTCCCCGGCGCTGAGAAACCCGAGCACGCAGCCGATGAGGAACAGGACCCAAGTGGCTTTCCACCAGCAGGCCCAGTAAGTGACTTTAGGGGCGTTATCCATCCGCCAACCTTACGGCAGGCCCCCATTCGGCACAATATGTTTCTAATAGAATGTTTACACCGTCCGGGGCCGGCCAAAACTCTCCGCCTCTCGTCCCCGATGTCCCATCACATGCCACCTGACCTGGAAGCCACGTTGCGAAATCTGGAAGTGCTCCACCACAAGATCGGCCAGGAAATCGCCGCCCTGCGACTCCTGCAGGAGCAATATGGCCTTAGCGTCTTTCACGGGACCATTGATCCACCCGCGCCCTACGGGAAGGAACCCAAAACGAACCCCAAGGCCCCTGCACCCTTCTCCCTTTCTGTCCCGGCCGCGCAGCCGGACCTGACGACCGACCTGCCGACCAAGCCAACCGATCAGGCTGCGGCGCGCGCGACGAAGCCCGTCGCCAAGAAATCCCGATCGAAGCCGACGGAAGGCCCGCCCACCAAGGATCAGTTCGAAGCAGCGCGGAGCATCCTCACGGACGGCTATGCGCCCGATCGCCCAGGCGACGGGGATCGGCTGCTTAAGACCATCGTCTATCGTCTGCTGCTCGGCAGCAGCAAGGGATTCAAATCCGCCGATCTCGATTCCGCCCGCACGGTGGCCAAGTATTTCATCGAACAGGCCGGCCTGCGCTCAGGGCCTGGCTTCCGGGACGGGAAGCTCCGCTCGCTCCTGAAGAAATACGTCCCCTTTCAGCCCATCACCTCGATCCGCCGCCTGCCGCGCTGAGACCAAACAATAATGGGGTCTGACCCCATTATCATCTCACTTGCGACCCAGCAGGCTCATGAGCCCGGGGCAGACGTAGATGGTCGCGCGGCGGCCGACACCGGCGCGTTCGACCTTGATCACCTTCGCGGCGACCAGTTTCTCGAGCCACTT
>JACCDX011455000.1_pt1 | contig 11353 bp, 7 predicted proteins | sample 7449681 | NCBI WGS metagenome assembly JACCDX01 (sample SAMN15323450, study PRJNA562643) | freshwater metagenome | isolation source: river surface water | place: USA:Blue River Watershed | collected 2017-08-18 | reverse complement strand
GATTTTATAAAAAAATTGAAAATATTTAAATATGTATAGCTATCAATTATCATCATCATGTTTAGTCTCTATTTCGTATTGAAAGCTCATATTGAAGAGGTAAAGATGTCCCGCCGAGTGTCTAAGTTAAATGATAAGATGATAGTGCTAACACTATCTCTTCAAAAATTAATATGTAAATATCACGTATATAATAGTATGAATTTAGCCGATGGTGTAAAAAAATCAATGTCCGTTTATGTTAATAACGTAATAAAAGAACACGATAAATTAATTAAATGTTCTAAATACAAGATTCTGGACAAAAACAATATCAATAGTATAATTTCTGATGTTGATGATTTACTGGAAGTTATTGATTTTGGTTGTAAAAGACTTTTAAAATTAGTATAGTCGTAAGAAATGATACAATGGCCTGATATATAGTTGCTTCTGATAAGCATATAATAAATAGTATTTGATTTATTTTTTTTGCTTTATCTAAAGATTTATTGTCAAAGTATTTATTTATATTTCTTAATTTAGTTCTTTGTATGATGAGGTATACTACTATGAATTCTAAATTATGTGCGGATGTTTGTATGGTTATGTAATTCAAGTCATCTGCTATTTTGAATAATTTTTTCATGTTTTCTGTGTCATCTTCTTCCGACCACGCCTGGTTCCCCACTATACTATTTTTATACTGGTTCCCACTTTTGATTATTTCTTTGGACAGACTTTCTATTTCTAATGGGGTGAATAGGTGATTTGCTCTATCTGAGTGTATATGTAATTGGCATATTTTTTTAAAATTTTCAATCATATCATAGCAGTTATTTCTGATAAATTGTATATATAAGGCACCTACTGTATATACAATATAGACTATGAAAGCCAGTAGTGGTGCTAACATTCTACAATGTATCTATATTAAAATTGAATTTTGTTTTATAATAATAAATACTCAGTATGATTTTCGGTATTCAGCCTTTAAAAGATATGTTATCTGCGGAGAAGGTATATATGGATGATAATGTATATGATAAGATTCTTATGGATATTAATTCAAAAACCAATCGTTCTGAGCGTTTCCATGTCGCTATCTTAGTGGATGAGTTTTCCACGATTTTATCTTACGGCATTAACGAGTATCATAAAACCGATTCTTATCCATTTAGCAAGCACGCCGAGATTAGTTGTTTGACCAAATACTATGGTAAGAAATTAAAGAACTGGGAGAAAAGCCGTAAGAAGATATTGATTGTCATTAGGCTTTCACCTAAGAGGATGCGTTTGGGCAATTCTGCCCCCTGTAGGCATTGTGCCTGCTACATTGAGAACAATATGGAAAATATTAATATCAAAAAAATAATTTACACCACTCCTGACGGCCTAGAAGTTAAAAAGTCTAAAGACTTTAATGTTGATGATTGTAAGTTATCTTCCGGCCATCGCGCTGTAAAAGAGAACTTGTGGGTCTCCTGTAAGAAGTAATAAAATTGTTTGTTTATTTTTTTAATAAATAATATTTATATATAAAAAAATTCATATTATAATATAACTTTCTTTATACTAAATTTAATAAAATGGTTGAAGGCTACTGTCTAAAATGTAAGAATAAGCGAGAGATGAAAGATGCGACTCAGGTAAAGATGAAGAATGGCCGTCCGGCTATGAAAGGCAAGTGCTCCAAATGTGGAACTGGTATGTATAAAATTCTTCCGTCTGCTGGCGCTAAAAAAGGTAAAGCCGGCGCTGGTAGCAAGAAGAGTAAGAAGAGTAAGAAAAGTAAGCGCAGTAAGAAGAGTAAGAAAGCGACTGCTTAAACTTTTGTTAATTAATTAATCTCTTTTTTTTTGTTAATAATATAGACAATTATGGAAAATTTATCAAGCCCCAATGGAATTAACCCTAAATTATGGGGCCCTCACTTCTGGAAAACTTTATTTTACGTCGGTATGAATTATCCAGTGAAATTGGATGCTAAAAATAAATGTCATATAAGCATCCGCAAACACTATAAAATGTTTTTCTGCTCTCTTCAATTTACACTACCGTGTATTTTTTGTCTTGAGTCTTATAGAAGATTTTGGAAAGAGGACGATATTGATAAGTTTCTAAACTCTCGAATGGATTTATTAAAGTGGCTATATCTATTGAAAGATAAGGTAAATAAGAAGCTTATATTCCAAGAGAAGTCTAAATTTAATAGCGAAAAGAAAGATTTAATGGATAAGTATAAAGACAAATATGGCAGTGCTAAGTCGTGGAAAAAGGCTGTTGTATTAGATTTCAATACGAAATTAGGCCGTTTAGAGAGACGTATCTTGAAGACCAAGCCCAGCCCTCCTTTTAAGACCATATTAGAGGAATTAGACAGTATCCGAGCTATTTAAAATTGAATTTTTATATATACTATATAGATTGAAGGGCCCTATCATGAACGCCAGTGTCAACGAATATGAATTACAATTTATGATTAATAAGAAATATTTAAACATTAATAAACCTGAAAATAAGAAAATTAAACCAGTTAAGAAGTTTCTTCCCACATTAGAAGTGTCCGTATTGGATAAAAAAATTAATGTAAAGAAGCCTTTAAAAAAGAATATGAAAAAAAAGAAGTCATCTCCACCCGTAGAAGAACACCAACAACTGCCTAATTTGTCTTTAGACGAAATAGAAACAAGTGCTTGCCTTTTAACCGGAGATTTATTTACAGAGGTCCAAATTAAAGACATGGATGACTGGGATGTCGAAGAATATTTTACTAAAGTAAGTGGAGATCAATTTGCTTACAGCCAGCTTACCCCTACATTTGAAGATGGCGATTGGGAGCCAGAATATCTTGACACAACTCAGCAGAAAGAAGAATTATCTGATTTTGAAATAGAAAAAATTATGGATGCCATTAGCGAGGACCAGTTTAAAGAATCTCAGATTGATTTATTTGAAGACTTTCAACCAATTAGTAAAGAAGTAGAAGTAATCTTTTGGGATTCTGATGATGACTAAACGCCATGCACGTTTATAATTTTATTTTTTTTAAATAGAAAATAACTACGATTTATTTTTTTAAGATAATATGTTTATATATTTATATTAGTTAGAATAATAAGATATGGTTTTAATTAAAAATCTAACTCAGTCTCAAATCGCCAATGCCGAAAATTTTCGCGGAGAAGTGATTACCAATGCAGACACCAATAAGTTGATGTTCAACACAGGTACCAATTTTACCTACTTAGTTTATTCTGATTTAAACAACGTAATTACAGGATTATCCGGGATTTCTGCTACTAACATTACCGGTACGCTTCAAACCCCGGATCAGCCTAATATTACAAGTCTTGGAACTCTTGAAGGTTTAACGGTTAATAACAATCTTGTAGTTGCTGAACACAATGGCGTAGACACTGGACTCACTCTTGGCGGGGATTTGGTCACCTCATCTGCCAATCAATTAAATTATGTAAATACCACTCCTGGCACTGCGGAGCCTGGTAAAGCTCTTATTACGGATTCTAACAATTCTATCGTCGGCCTAACTAATCTTGAAACCGATAATCTTACTGTAAATGGCACCCTCGTAACCTCTTCTGCTATTGAATTAAACTATGTCGATGTCGACACTCTTGGCCAGGCTTATCCTAATAAAGCCCTTGTGTTAGATGAGAATAAAGACATTGTCGGTATTAATACTCTTGAGGCTGACTATATTAAAGTAAATGGAACTCTCGTAACTTCTTCTGCTATTGAATTAAATTATGTTGATGTGAATACTCTTGGTACCGCCGAGGCGAGTAAAGCACTCGTAGTAGACGCTAACCGTGATATTGGAAATATTAGAAATCTAACGGCTGACAACTTAACTGGCACTCTTCAAACCGCGGCCCAGCCTAATGTGACGAGTCTTGGTGATTTAACTGGTCTTAAAGTGACCGGACACACCGATCTTGCGAGTCTCTCCGTAAACGGTGTTCCTTTAGATGCTTTTAATCTTGGAGGCCTAAAGATGAGAGTGTATTCCAACACAGATTTCACTGGTCGCGTTATCAAAGCCGATATCATTGATGAAATAAATTTTACTGATTACGAGCCCGCTACTGGCGTCACTGAAAACTATTCTATGGAAATTTGGGGCTATATTAAACCCCTTTACACTGAAAATTACATTTTTACTGTATCTTCTAACGACAAATTTAGACTTTGGATTAATAATGAATTAGTAAAAGTAGCTTGGACCGAGGGAGATAATAACAATCTCCAAACTACAGCAATTCCTCTTGTAGCCGACAGCTGGTATCCTATTTACGTCCAACACGCTCAAATTGCTGGAACTGAAAAACTATCTATTAATTGGTCCTCCACTACTCAAGTTAGCGAATTATTACCTGCCTCTTCTATGGCTTATGATGATAAGATGCTTAATATCACCTCTAAGAAATCATACACACAGGATTCTCTTAACCTATATGACGGGGTTAACAGCAACATTTCTACCATCTCTACTAACCCGTCTGGCGACCTTAACATTTCTGCGTTTTCTAATCTTGTGAATATACCTAACCACAACGGTTCGACCACCGGATTAAAACTTAACGGTACACTAATTACTTCCACTGCTGAGGAGTTAAACTATGTAGATACCACCGTAGGTTCCGCTGAGGCTTTAAAGGCTGTTGTCTTAGATTTGAATAAAGATACAAGTGGAATTCGTAACGTGTCCACTGTCGGTACCATTGGTGTAAATACCAGCGCGCCTTCTAAACAGTTAGAGATTAACTCCGCCACTGGTGATGTACTTCGTCTAACCCGCGACAACAACACCGGCACTGCTACTGAATACGCCGATATGACTATTGACGAGGATGGCAAACTAACAATTAACTCAAGTGGCAATGAAACTATTATTCACAGTAGTGATAATTTCAACATCGCTGGCCATAATGGATCCACTGTTGGTCTAAAGCTAAACGATGTTCTTGTGACTTCTACCGCTGTGGAATTGAACTATGTGGACACGACTCCCGGCACTGCGGAAGCGAGTAAAGCTCTTGTATTGAATGCTGATAGAAATATTAGCAATGTTAATTTTCTTTCGACTTCTACTCTAACATCCGTCTCCACCGATGATTCCACCAGCGTAAGCACTGGTGCGATTACTACGGCTGGCGGGGTTGGCATTGCTAAGAATTTAAATGTAGGCGGTGCCACTGAACTATTAAACACTACTAATGCGACCAATGCCGACAGTGGCGCTCTTGTAGTTGCCGGCGGTGCTGGTATCAAGAAAGCTCTATATGTCGGTGAGGAAGGAGAGGAGACGACCACTACCACTACTACAGGAGGCACGCCTTTAGGTAGTAGTTGGACTGACATAACACCTTCAAATATTTCTAAAGTAGACAACGCATGGCTTGGCATGACTTGGTCTGAAACTGATGGTAAATTCGTTGTGGTCGGTTCTTCTTCTGAAGGGAAAAATATCATACACAGTGCGGACGGTAGTAGTTGGTCGAGTACCAGCGTGGGTGAATACTCAGATTCGTCTTTAACTTCGGTAATGTCCGCATCTGCTGACGATACCAGCTCATGGCGTAATATTTGCTGGAGTCCTGAGTTAGGAATTTATGTAGCAGTTTCTAACGGAGGTGGTATTAGTCAAATAATGACCAGTGCCGATGGCACTTCGTGGACTTCCAGAAATCCTCCTAGTGATAATCAATGGTATGATGTGTGCTGGAGTCCTGAGCTATCCCTCTTCGTATCAGTTGCTATGACAGGGACAAACAGAGTAATGACAAGTCCTGATGGTATTACATGGACAGCCAGAACGTCTGCTGATGAACTAATGCAATGGTATACTGTATGTTGGAGTCCTCAGCTTTCTTTGTTTGTTTCTTTATCAATAGATGCTGGAGCCAACTCCATTATGACAAGTTCTAATGGTATTACATGGACATCCAGAACAAATCCTCTTACTTCTAACACTCAGTGGTTAGATGTGTGCTGGAGTCCGGAGTTATCTTTATTTGTAGCTGTTAACGGACAAGGCCTTGGTTCTAACCACATAATTACCAGTCCTAATGGTATTGACTGGACTGCCAGAAATGCTGTAGGCGATGGTAATTCTCAATGGTGTTCTATATGTTGGAGTCCTCTATTAAGTAAATTCGTAGTGGTATCAAGTGGGTCAAACTCTGGAAGTGCATTTGATGTTATGTATAGTTCAGATGGTATTAACTGGACTGGTGTCGTTCTTCCAACTTCCAATAGTTGGGTTAGTGTTGTATGGTCGCCCGAATATTCAATGTTTGTAGCGGTTGCTAAATCAGGCACTGATAGATTAATAATTAGTAAAGATGGTATATCTTGGAGCTATTACGCGACCCCTAACACTACCACATTTTTCTCAGCTATTGCATGGAGCCCGCAACTAAATAAATTTACAGCCATAGCCTATTACAGCACAAATGCACCTAATTATAGAATAATGAATGTCTCTGTTACAGAAGTTTTAGATACCAATAATACAGAATTATTTGACGTAGTATATGCCTCGGGGTTAACTAAATACGTAGCTGTCGGTAAATATTTTAATCCAAATACTTCCAGCTCTAAATTTATAACAGCTACCAGTGCTAATGGTTCTTTATGGACATATAATTCAACCCCGACGACTGTGGATGCTGGCACTAACGCTGTATATTCTAATTCTGGCGACTTAAAATTAGCATACTCTTCTACTCTAAACAGATTAGTCGCTGTCGGAAAAAATGTAATATTAACCAGCACAGATGGCAACTCGTGGACAGAAACAAGATTGACCGGAAAAGAGTACACTCAAGTTATATGGGCGGCCGGGACTATAAATAAATTCGTCCTAGTTGGAGATTTTGGAGCATACGCTACTTCTTCTAACGGCACTACATGGACTCATCAAGCGCATTCTTCTGAAGACAATTTCGAAAACGTAGCATACTCCCCAACATTAAATAAATTTATAATAAAGGGTATGTACGGTTCTTACAGTTCTACAGACGGTTTAACATGGAACCTAATGCTTACCATTGACGAAACTCCTATACCTGAGTTAGATAGCTACAGATGGAAAGATATGCAGTGGGTTTCTGCTATTAATCAATTCGTCGCCGTTGGGTATCACGAAGCTAAAACATTAATTACAAGTTCCGATGGTATAACATGGACGTCCTACACAGGCATACCCAACGTAGATTACCAAGAGTTTGCTTATTCTCCAAGCCTAAATAAAATAGTAGTTGTCTCCAGAAATGATGAGAATGTTAGAATAGTTCAATCAACATACGTTGCCGGGGTGACCACGACTACCACAATAACCACACCGGCCGATGGATACTTCAATCTTAAGGGTAATGCTGATATTCTTGGTGGTATTGATGTTGAAGGCGTTGTTAACATGAACAACACAACCCAATCTACCAGCACAACAACTGGTGCTCTTGTTGTTGATGGCGGTGTTGGAATTGGTATGAATTTGACCGTCGGCGGTAATATTACGGTTGCTGGTGATACCTACTACAGTGGAAACCTTACGGTAGAAGGCCCTTCTCTACGCATACCAGTAGGCGACACAAGCGAGCGACCTGTTGGAGTTCTTGGTCAAATCCGGTATAACAACGAAACGTCTCAATTTGAAGGATTTGGCGCAGGAAACAGCTGGGGTAGTCTTGGTGGTGTCACTGATGTAGATCAGGATACCCGTATTTTAGCAGAGACGTCAGCAGGCGATGATAACGACGAACTGCGTTTCTACAACGCTGGCGCTGAAACGATGCGTCTTACTAATGTTGGTCTGCTTGGTCTCGGCACTACTACTCCCTCTAAGAAGTTAGAAATTAATAGTTCTACTGGTGATGTTCTTCGTATGACATATAATGATGCGGATGGCAACGCTGTCAATTACGCGGATATGACTATTAGTTCTGACGGCAAACTAACAATTAATTCCAGTGGTGAGGAGACTATCATTCATAGCAGTGATAGTTTGAACATTGACGGTCATAATGGAAGCACAACGGGTCTCAAATTAGCCGGAACGCTCGTCACTTCCACGGCTACGGAATTAAACTATGTAGATACGACCCCTGGAGCCGTAGAAGCCAGCAAAGCTGTTGTTGTAAATGCCGATAGAAATATTAGTAATGTTAATGATTTATCCCTCACTGGAGATATCGTTGCCGTCGGTACTACCACCACAAGCGGTGTTGTTCTTTCTAGCGCAGACGTAAATGATTATTCATTTATTTCTATGGACACAAACTATACTTCTATGAAGACTTCTACAGGATTCCAGTGGAATACAGGCGCGGAAGACGGAGTGCCCGGTGTTAAAATCATGGAGTTAGATAGCGAGCTAAGTATGACTGTCCCTCAAAATATAGAAAATACAACCGATTCTACCAATCCTACCACTGGTGCTCTTAAAGTTGCTGGTGGTGTCGGTATCGCTAAGAGTTTGAATGTTGGACAGAACTTAAATGTTGATGGTAATGTAGATATTGATGGTCCTTCTCTTCGTATTCCAGTTGGAGATACCGATGCTCGACCTGTTGGCGAATTAGGTCAGATTAGATACAACTCCGAGACCTCTCAGTTTGAAGGCTTTGGAGCTGGCAACTCTTGGGGTAGTCTCGGCGGGGTAAGTGATGTTGACCAGGACACAAAGATTCTTGCCGAAACCGCGGCCGGCGATGACAATGATGAACTTCGTTTCTACAATGCCGGCCTGGAGAGCATGCGACTAACAAGCTCTGGCTTGCTGGGCCTTGGAACTACTAATCCTAATAAGAAGTTAGAAATTAATAGTGCCACTGGCGACGCTCTTCGTCTTACCCATAACGACACCGATGGGAGCGCTGTTAATTATGTTGATTTGAATATTGATGAAAGTGGTAATCTAATTTTAGATTCTAGTGGTAATGAGACTACTATTCACAGTAGCGACAGTCTGAATGTTGCCGGTCACAATGGAAGCACAATGGGTCTTAAATTAGCTGGCGTTCTTGTGACCTCTACCGCTACGGAATTAAACTACGTAGATACGACCCCAGGGACTGCGGAGGCGAGCAAAGCTCTTGTTGTGGATGCCGATAGAAATATTAGTAATATTATTGGTCTTTCGACTTCCACTCTAACATCCATCTCCACAACGGAGTCTACAAGTGTATCTACGGGTGCGATTACTACTGCTGGCGGTGTTGGAATCGCTAAGAATCTAAATGTTGGAGGTATTCAAAAAATCACAAACCTAACTAATGCTACAAATTCTGATAGCGGTGCTCTTGTAGTTAATGGCGGTGTCGGTATTAAAAAGGCCCTATATATTGGAGAAGAAGTAGTTGAAGGAGTTTCCGATGGCTACCTTAACCTCAGAGGCAATGCAGATATTATTGGCGATTTGACAGTCGAAGGGACATTCAATATGAACAGCACGGCCCAGTCTACCAGCACTACCACCGGCGCGCTTGTAGTTGACGGAGGTGTAGGCATAGCTAAGAATGTTAATATCGGAGAAAATCTTACAGTTGGCGGAGACACTACTCTTTCATCTAACGTTGTAATTGACGGCCCCTCTCTTCGTATACCAGTTGGCAACACCAGTGAGAGACCTGTCGGCATCCTTGGTCAGATTCGCTACAACAATGAAACGTCGCAGTTTGAAGGGTTTGGAGCTGGCAACTCTTGGGGTAGTCTTGGCGGCGTCACTGATGTTGACCAAGATACTAAAATTACTGCCGAAACCGCTGCTGGCGATGATAATGACGAGCTTCGTTTCTACAACGCGGGTGCTGAAACCATGCGTCTTACAAATGTAGGCCTGATGGGTCTCGGCACTTCTGCTCCTTCTAAGAAGTTAGAAATTAATAGTTCTACTGGCGACGTGCTTCGTCTTACTTACGATGACAGCAATGGCAGTGCGGTTAATTACGCGGATATGACTATTAGTTCTGACGGCAAACTAACAATTAATTCCAGTGGTGAGGAGACCATTATCCATAGCAGTGATAGTTTCAATATCGCCGGACATGATGGCACTGCTATTGGTCTTAAATTAGCTGGCGTTCTTGTCACCTCCACAGCCACGGAGCTTAACTACTTGGACACCACCCCCGGGGCGGTAGAGGCCAGCAAAGCTATGGTAATGGATGCTAACCGCGATATCAACAATATTAATGTTCTTTCGGCTGATACTATTAACGTGTCTACTTTCTCTGCTGACGATTTGACTGCCGAAAATATTAACACCACTGGTAATGTAGGAATTAACACTACTTCTCTATTATTTGGTCTACAGATAAATGAGGCTACTGGTAATGTCTTAAGACTAACATACAATGATAACACCACTGACGCCCCTACCAGCAAGGCTGACTTTACTATGGATGACAGCAACAATCTTTCTATCGCGGCTTCTAACAGCGTTAACATCGCTGTCCACAATGGAACTGATAAAGGTCTTAAACTGAATGGGACTCTAATAACTTCCACCGCTGTTGAATTGAACTATGTGGATACGACTCCTGGAACCGCGGAGGCCAGTAAAGCTCTTGTATTGAATTCGTCTAAAGATATTAGTGGGATTAATTCTATTTCTATGAACAGTCTAAATCTAACTTATGATAGCGCTGTCGTTGACACGCAAGGTAATCCGTTAGCTATCACACGTACGACGTCTGGAACTCCGGCTAACGGACTTGGAGTTGGAATGTCTTTTAAGATTGAAAATTCCATAAATTCTAATATAGAATACGGAAATGTTGGAGTTGTCGCTACTGATATTACCTCAGCCTCGGAAGATGCTAATTTTGTAGTTAATTTGATGACTAACGGGGTAATGACTGAATGTATGAGACTGAGTAAGGAAACCCTATATGTAGAACAATTGTTCGAAACATCCGATCGTAGAGTAAAAGAAAACTTTGAAGAAGTTTCTTTAAAGGAGACTTATGATAATATTATGAATCTCAAACTAACTAAGTATAATTACATAGGTCAGAAAATCACACATACGGGTCTTATAGCTCAAGAAGTTGAAGAAGTCATACCGGTAGCCGTGAACACTGAAGAACGTAATGGAATTGAAGATTTTAAATCTGTCAGCAATAGAGAAATAACTAACACTTTATTAGGAGCCGTTCAATACCTATCTAAGAAATTAGAAGAACTATCGGCCGAATTTAAAGCTTACAAAGATAGCCACACATAAATCAAAAAAAATGTCTATAGACTAATTAGCAAGTGCTTGTTTTTAGCACATAATCTCATAAAAAAGTTGATTTTTTTTACATTAATATTACAATTAAATACACTTAAATATGTGCTTCAG
>JACCDX010224477.1_pt1 | contig 11353 bp, 11 predicted proteins | sample 7449681 | NCBI WGS metagenome assembly JACCDX01 (sample SAMN15323450, study PRJNA562643) | freshwater metagenome | isolation source: river surface water | place: USA:Blue River Watershed | collected 2017-08-18 | reverse complement strand
GCATCTTCATGGGCCCCATCTTCTACCAGCGCCTCAAGCAGATGCCGAGCGACAAGGCGCACGCGCGCGCGCTCGGCCAGGTCATGATGTCCACGCGCCAGCCGCGCGGCGGCCGCTCGGAAAAGGGCGGTTTCAGGCTCGGTGAGGTAAGTGCATTAACGCTGCCATATCGTGGCGCACACAGTGTAGCAATGGACAAATATGATTACTTTATCCACCACACGTCGCTCTTACAATTGTCCGCCAATTGCTTTCTACAATCCACATTAGATGGAAAAGGACACTGTGACTTCGCATGGTGCGTCGAGCGTCATCAAAGAACGCTTCACGTACTCGTCGGACCCGTACATGATATATGTTTGTGATTCGTGCTGCCGTCCGTGCATCGGCAACGCGGACGAGCGCAAACGGGTATTCCGTTGCACGACATGCTCGAACACGGACCCCGAGAAGATGTCAATTATCGAACTGCCCTACGCGGGCAAGCTCCTTGTGCAGGAGGTCATGGGCCTCCGTGTCGGCGTGGACCTCGTGACGGAGAACGCCCTCCGGATCCGCGCGGGTTCGCCCGGTCCCGCGGGACCCTCCGCCACCACCACCGGTGCGGGTGCGGGCGCTGGCGCGGGTGCCGGGAGTGCTTTGTATGAATTTGAGATGTAAATACAAACGAACTACGACCGGCGTTGAGCAAGATAACAAAAATGACGATTTGCGGAGTTTGCAAAATTCTCGGGAAACGAAAACAGTGTGTTTACGGATTCCCTTCGTCGCGTGCGACACACTGCAATGCGCATAAACTCACTGGCATGGTAGATGTTCACAAAACCAAATGTCTATGCGGTGCTGCGCGTCCCTCTTTCGGGCTCCCCGGCGACAAGCGGGCTACGCGCTGCTCACAATGCAGGCTCGAGGGGATGGTAGACGTTGTCCACCGATTGTGCACATGCGGTGCCGCGGTGCCCTCTTTCGGCTTCGCCGGTGACAAGAGACCGTCATGCTGCAAAAAATGCAAAATCGAGGGGATGGTAGACATTCGCAGCAAAAAATGTATGTGTGGTACCGCACAAGCCCATTTCGGTTTCCCCGTTGATAAGAGACCGACATGTTGTGCAAGGTGTAGGCACGAAGGCATGGTAGATGTTCACAGTACCAAATGTTCATGTAGCACCGCACAACCCGTTTTCGGGTTCCCCGGTGACAAGCGGGCGACGCGCTGCTCCCAATGTAAAATCGAGGGCATGGTAGACATTGTCCACCGGATGTGCAATTGTGGTGCCGCAGTACCCTCTTTCGGGCTCCCCGGCGAAAAACGGGCGACGTGCTGTTCCAGGTGTAAGCACGAGAGGATGGTGAACATTCGCAGCAAAAAGTGTGTCCAGTGCGGGGATGTGGAGGCGAATCCGAAGTACCGCGGACACTGCTCGCGCTGCTTCATGTACAAGTTCCCCGACGAGCCCGTGGCGCGCAACTACAAGACCAAGGAGCGCACAGTGCAGGAGTTCCTGCAAGGGCACTTCGGCGCGGAACACACGCTTGTGTTCGATCGACGCGTTGATCCCGTCGTTCCTACAACGGGCGTGTGTGACACACAGTGCTCCACACGGCGCCCCGACGTGTTCATCGATATGGGCGAGTACGTAGTGGTCGTCGAGATTGACGAGGACCAACACGTGTCGTACGACAAGACTTGTGAGAACAAGCGGATCATGCAGATCTTTGCGGACGCGGGAAGGCGCCCACTGGTTGTCGTTCGGTTCAATCCCGACGATTACACCGACGAGCACGGACGGAAGGTGCGGACACCGTGGGGGATCCACAAGACAACCGGTGTGTTGATTGTGCGTCCGTCCCAGCGCAAGGCCTGGCAAGATAGGCTCACCGCATTGAGGGGTGCTGTAGAATCGGCGCTCGAAAACCCTCCGACCAAGGAGATTACTCTTGTACACGTTTGTTTTTCTATGAACTAATGTTTCTTACTCGGTGGTCAGCTCGGTCACGCGAGCATCGAGGGCGGTCAGGCGGGCGTTGACGGCCGTGAGCTGCTCACGGAGCGTGCGGTTCTCGGCGGTGAGCGACTCGAGCGCCGAGAACACCTCGACGTGTCCGGTACCGTCGATCTTGGTGATGCTCTGGCAGAACGCGTCGTTCACCGACGCCTTGGCGCACTTCAGGTTGTTGAACGTAACGTCCTTGACGGCAGAGGAGGCACGGATGCGGATCATGGTGTCTGTGTTTTTTTTTACAAACGGCGTTCCGATTTTCAAAGACACTTTTGAAACGCACGGTTTCCTAACGGAGTACGCGCGACCCACCATCAAAACCACCGAATGGAGCTCAGAGGGTACCCACGGGTTCTGGCGGAAATTCCGCAGCCCGCGCAGCGGTCGAAGGAGTGGTACGAAATGCGGGAAAATCTGATTACCTCGAGCAACATCGGGACGATTCTCGGATTGAATCCGTATAAGAAGCCGTCGGCGTACATGGAGGAGCTGGTGAATCCGCACGCGGCGCCGAAGTTCACGGGGAACGTGATGACGGTCCACGGGACGTACTACGAGGACCCGTCGATCCAGGCGTACATGGACGCCTTTGGGTACGCGGGCGCGGACCTGGGTCTCGTTCGCATTTTCGATAACGCGCACCACCGGGATTCTTCCCGCATCCGTGCACACGACCTCCATTGGCTGGCGGGGAGTGTGGACAAGTTAGTGTGGCGCGCGGAGCTGGACGTGCCTGTGCGTGCGGAGTGCATTGCGGTGGAGAACAAGTGTCCGTACGGGAACCCTCGGCTCAAGTGGGGGAGCGTGAAGGAGTACTACTGGCCGCAGATTATGATGAACATGTTCATTCTCGACGTGGACCGCGGGGACTACGTCGAGATGATCCCGAAGGGCTTCAAGGGCTCGGACTTCCAAATGAACGTCGTACGCATCCAGCGGGACGACGCGTGGATCTGGGGCGTGGCCATTCCGAAAATGGCGGAATTCTACGCGGAGTGGCAGGACCGTGTGGCCCGGAAGCGGGCGCGCGAGTCGTGTGTCCAACCCCTCGGAAAATCGGCGGCGGAAATGTGTTGAACTTTTGTTCTGCGAAATGTACATCGAATGATTGTAAAAGACGAATGCCTGTACTGTTTAAGAATGAGGGCTCGACGTGTTTCTTCAATGTGGCCATGCAGTTGTTGTTGAGTTCTCCGTCGTTCCACGTCGGGGTCCGCACGGTTCCCGGAGGACAAGACCTTGTCCATGGCTTGCGCATGATTGTGGACGCACTGGAGCGTTCGCGCGAACCGTCGGAAGCCTTTGTAATGTCCCCGCGGGCGTTCGCACCGTTCCTTCCTTTGGTGCGGAACGCGGTCGCGACGCACCGCCAGCACGACGCGACGGAGTGTGTGGACGAAATCCTGGACAAGTTGTCGGTCCCTGGGTCGACGCGTCCGCAGCCGATGCTCGTGGGCGCCGAAGGTCCCGAGGCGGCGATGCGTGCGGTGCTGTTGTCGATTGCGGCGCACGCGGGACCGTTTGCGTCCATGTGGGTGGTCACAGGCGAGGTGCAGACGTGTCTGAACTGCGACAAGGTGGTCCGCATCGAGTACACGCCGGTGCTGTGGGTCTCGCGCGTGGCGGACCGCCGTACGATTCCGGGGGCGTTGTGCGAGTCGTGTGGTTCGCGCGTGGGCCGGAAGTCGGAGACGCAGATCCACCACGCGAGCGAGTCGGTTCTCGTGCGGATCAGTCGGCACAACGACGACGGCTCGAAGAACCACCGGAACGTGGCGTTGCACGCGGGTGTGACGGTCGCGGGCCGTCCGTACCGCATGAACTGCATGGTGTACCACGACGGCATGACGTGGCAGGGCGGGCACTACACGTGCGCGATGCGTCACCACGTGACGGGGGACTGGATGTTGGACTCGGACACGTCGTGTCGGTTCGCGCCGCGGGACTTTGACATCCAGACGCACAGTATGCACAAGACGTACTGCGCACTGTATTCGTTGGACACTGCATCTGCTGCTACTCGATAACCATTTGACACGTGGCTGCGTAGAAGCCTCCTACGCCGATGACGGGGTAATCGCGGGACGCGGCGTCCATCTCGGGGAAGACGCGTCCGAAGGCGTGTTCGATGTCCATCTTGTGCGTGGCGAACTCCGGCATGCGCACGACCTCCTCGAGTCCCGCGAGGAACCGTGGGAAGAAGCGTGCGGGGACGCTGAAGAAGCGCGTCATGACTTCCTGCGGGCGCATGCGTTTGCACATGATCGCGTCGGGCGTGAACCCGGGGAAGTTGTCCATGAGGACGTAGCGTCCCGAGAGTTTGCAGAAGGCGGCGGGGGCGTCGGGTCCGTCTCCGCAACCGCCGCCACAATACTTCCGCGCGAGGTTCAGGAGCATGGCGCCCTCTGCGGCGGACTTGGGGACTCCGATGAGTTCGCGGAACACGTGCAGCTCTGCGACGCCCTCGTCGCGGAGTTGGATCATCATGTCGGTCTCAAGCGGGTTGATTTCTGCGACGACGACTTTGACGTTGGGGATGTGTGTGCGCACGGTCCGCACGGACTCGAGGAGTTGTCGGAACCGTGTGGATTCGGAGAAGACGTTGTTGTTGCCGATGCTCTTGTAGGACGACGTAACGACGGCGATGGTCGGGTTCGGTGCGAGAATGAGTGGTCGGGGGACGTGAACGAGGGGGCTTGCGAGGGGTTCGTCGGAGGTCTTGCGGATCACGCCGAACTGAACGGGGAGCGGTGCGAGAACGTGGGGGCAGAACATGTGTACCGCGTAGTTGTTCCGCTGGAAGAGGAAGAGGTTGCTGAGCGTGGACATCATAAAGTGCGCGCAGTCTCCGCGGACGGCCTCGAAGATCATGGTCCCTCCGACGCGCAGGAGTCTCCATGTTTTGTGGAAGGTCTCGTAGAAGCTCTCTTCGGCGTTCTCCATGCCCTCGACGTGGGTCGAGTCGAAGATCGCGAGGTCGTAGTTGTACGCGGGGAAGGACGCGTGGTGTTCGCGGAATGCGGACCGTGTCATGACGTGCGCCTTGTTGGCGCCGTGGAGGTACGTGACCCAGATGCGCATGTTCATGACGAGGTCCTCGGGGCTGTTGCGGACGTCGAGGATGCGGACGTCGTAGTCGCGGGACCCGTGTACCAAGTAATGGAAGAGAAGGGTGGCGCCGGACCCGTCGGGTGCGTGTCGGTTCAGATGGGGCAGTTCGCGTCGGAAGAGGTCGCAGAGTTCGGAGGGGTACCTGTGCATGACCATGCTTCGGTAGTGGTCCAGCGCGGCGTTGATGGGAACGTTTCCCACCAAGCTGTGTTTCCGCACGGGCGCATCGATTTCGAACTCCATCTTTTCCTCGTGGGGGAAATAAAAAGAAGAATTCGAAATGGACGACGAAGCTCTGTTGCGTCTGGACTACCTCTCGGGCAACGACACGCGGTCGCTCGACCCCGTCAGTTTTCGTTGGATGCGGTACGCGTTGTTGGAGCACCCGACGAAGCGTCTGTTGCGGGACGGGTTCGAGGTGGACCTCCGGGACGTTCGTGGACGGAAGGCGAAGGACGTGGTGTACGCGCTGTACTATTCGGACGTGGACTTTCGGTACTGTTACAACTATCTCTTGTACTACGCGGACGAGCCGTTGTTGGCGTACGTCCGCCAGTTTATGTAAAGGTGAACGAGTACTTGTCGGGCAAGCCGGACTCGTTTCCATTGAGGACCTTGAGAGTTCTTCCGGACACGTCCTCCACGTCGGGTTGTCCCGCGACGCGCACAAAGTACCGCACGGTAACGGGCGAAGTGTTCACGAGAATCCCCCGACGGCCTCCGACCACCTCCACCTGGTCGCCGAGAACACGTTCGTCACTCGCGGGCGGGTGGTAGCAATCGAGAAAGGGTGTGTTCGCCGCGTAGTACTCCTTGAGCTTGTTGAGAACGGCCACTGTCGCCTCATCAATCGCGGCCCTGGAGTCGATCCGTGTGGGTGATGCGATTCCCATGCGTAACAGTGCGTCTTCCATGCGTGTGATATATTTTTCCTTGCGGGACTGAATGTAAAACCCGAGGTTGTCAAAGTAGGACATGATATACATGTGTGCCGGGATGGTTGTTGCGGTCGCACCGATTCCCATTTGCATTTGCATAACCACATGTAGAAACGCGCCGACCGAGTAGTACGCTTCTTCCTCGAACATGTAGAGCATGGATTGGAGGGAGTAGTACTCGTACCGGTACTCGGTCTGCAGTTTTACGATGTCTTGGTCCCGCTGGGCGCGAAGCGCGGCCGTCCGCGTCTTGAACGCTGTCTCGGTCTCGCCGGGCAGTTGTGTGCCGATGGTGGATTTGTAAATGCTCCACAAGTTGGACATGCGAATCTGGAAGGCACGCAGGCACCGTTCGACCGCAAGGATACAAAAGTTCAGCACACGATGACGAAGGTCCCGTGCCTGCTCTTCGACACGAAGGAACGCGTCCGCGCGGCGCAAAGCGGATATCCACACGGGACCCGCGCCATTCTTGATAATTTTGATGAATTCACGCACCGCCTTCGCGTCATCCTCGACTTGAAGCAGCGGTCCAGAGGTAGCAACAGCAGGCAGTTTGTTGATTTCTTCGATCTGCTTCAGTGTCAAATGTGTATCTTCACCGAATCTTGGGATCATCGTCTGGATTGCTGCACGTTTGGTAGTGTCTCGAAAGATGTCTTGCTGGTGCGTTACGTGTCGAAGGAGGTTGTGTTCTGCACGGGTGAAATCTTCACCTTCATCTTTGCGGAGGAAGGCGTACGCGACCCGTACGAGGGACCACGCGATCTGACATCCCGCGAAGGGTGTGAACGTCGGGTCCCGGAACGTCTGGAAGATGTTACAATTGTCGATGGACAGGAGGCGCGGGGCGTCCTGGTCGACGCTGATGTTGCAGAAGTCGTAGAAGTTCGTCGGGTACACGTTTGTGTCCATGAGATCCGAGAGGTCCGTGGTGAACTCCACCTGGACGTTCGACGCGCCGACGGTGTACACGGACGTGGGCGTGGCGAACACCTGGTCGGTGATGTACTGTGCGAGGTGCTTGATGATTCCTCCGCGCGCGTTGGTGACTGTGATATCGATGTCGGACGTGAGTTTTCCACTTCCGGCGTTGACGAACTGACAGAAGGGTGTGCATCCCGAGCGCAGCACGGGAATGAGAAACTCGTTGATGTAGAATTGGCGCATGTCCACGAACGTCTTCACGTTTGTCCAGTAGGGATCGAGCGTTGCAGGAGGTTCAACAGGGATGCCGGACGTGGGATCGGGTTTGACGACCAAGTGCCACGCGAACCTGTTGTTCTCCGGGGGGCTTTTCATGTGTGCGGCCTGTGCCTCTACGAACATGTCCGCGAGGGTCTGACGGAACCCGCGGATTCCACCGATGGGTTGCAGGAGGGTGTCGACGCGTGTCTGAATTTCTTCGATGAGCTTCTCGGGAGGGAAGAAGGCATACTCGACGAAATTCTGTGCATCGTACGGACCCGTGGCGATACTCTGTCCGCCGCTGGTCTGCACGAGGATCGGGTCGCGGACCCTCGTTGCGTGGCTGCGCAGTGTGTGACTACTCATCATGGTGTCAAATTCTTTGGGCGGCAGCGATTGCCGGATGCTCGCTGTTGCTAGCATACTACTTCGACGTCCCCGTGTGGTTGCCTGTGCGGTCGCGAGCTCCGCTTTGAGCTTTTGGATTTCGCGCGTTGCGCCTGCATCGACCTGTTGTGCCTTGTGTTGCGCGAGGGCTTGTGCGAACTCACGAAGGGGTCTTCGGTGTCGTGGTGGCATTTTCTTCTTTCTAAAGTGTGGACACAAATTTGTGGGTTGACGTCCGCGATCAAAAAACATGTGCGGTGCATAAATAAAACAAGAATGTCCGAATTTGAGAATGACACGGACCTGATGGCAAGCCTTGCGCGCAAGAGCAGTTCGTTCGCGGCGGACATTCGCGCCGTGAAACCCCGCGTGGCCTCCAAGGACCTTATGAATCAGTTTGACAAAGTCGGCGCCGAGCAGGCCCGCGACCTGTTATCGGACGGGGACATCCGCTCGACGCTCAAGGATCCCCGCATGACCCGTTGGATGCAGGAGAACGGCATGGCGACGGACGAGGTCACGCTGGACCGTATGATCCAGAACCGTCTGATCCCGAGTTCCCGCAAGATCACGCAGTACGCGCCGAACGCAACCAACGGGCAGAAGCTCGGGAAGCACACGGGCAACGACATCCAGTGGCGTCCGCGTCGCGAAGTTGAGCAGGACAACTTCTGTACGCCGGAGGAGGCGCGTCTTCCGCACGCGGTGTCGACGGCGGGATCGATGCGTCTGGACTACCGCCCGACGGACGCGGTGTACCGCCAGTTGGTCTCGCAGAAGCTCAACGGGGTCCAGGCGACCCCGAAGATTCACGTGGGTCGCGGGATCCACGCGGGGATGTCGTACACGGACGGTACGCCGGAGGGGTCCTCGAAGGGCGCGACGTCCATGAACCTCCACTACGGCCTCGTGCGTCCCGAGCTGGCGGACCCGGGTCTCCAGCGGCACTCGTTTGGGTACCAGGACGTTGCGCAGGCGGCGAACCCCGCGCTGACAACGATGCCGACGGTGCAGCAGTTTTCGATGCCGACGCAGGGCGAGTACGTGACGCGCGAGTCGTTCGAGTCCACGAAGCACCTCTCGATGGAGAAGTTCACGGCGGTGGACTACACGTCCGCGCGGGTCGAGCGGAATCTGCGGGACGTCCTTCGCGAGCGTCAGGACACGGACTTTACGCGCACGGCGCTCAAGGACCCGCTGTTGTACGACGAGGCGCAGCTGCGTACGCAGCACCCGGACCTGTTGGCGAGCGCGCCGCGGACCGGTGCGGACACGCACGAGGCCGCGCGGGACATGGAGCTCGCGCGTGCCGGTTCGCACGGCCGTTCTCTGAAGCAGGCGATTGAGGACGCGCGCGCGCAGTACGTGGCGCACGAGTCGCGCGACCCCGCGCGTTCCGCGCATGACCTGACGTACCGTCCGGAGACCCGGCGCGGCGAGGTAATGGCGGGCGCGGACATGGGTATGTCGACGCAGAACCTCAAGGAGCGCAGGGCGCTGTCGGGGACGTACGCGACGATTCCGAGCCACGGGGGACGCGCGCCGATGTCGGGTCCGGTGGGTGCGGTGACGACGCAGCGCACGGAGCCGTTTGCGGACCTTCCGTCGAATCCGGTGCGCGGGTTTCAGCAGACGGATGTCCGTTCGGAGCTCGGTGCGACGACGTCCGTCCGCAAGGAGCCGACGGAGTCGAGGTACACAGCGCCGGGTCGTTCGTTTGGCGCGTCGGACGTGCGTGCGGAACCGGTGACGAACACGAACGGCATGTCGGAGCGTAAGTTGCTGCGGACGGACGTCGTTCCGAACGCGTCGCTTCGCGTGAACCTTGCGACGCCGGAGGTGGGCGGTGTGGAGCAGACGAGTCGTCGGGCGACGACGAGTGCGCCTGAAACCATGACGGTGACAATCGCACCGCGTACGCAGCGCAGTACCGCACCGGGTCGTGTGGCGACGATCACGGGACCGGAGCAGACGGGTGCGGCGACGCGCGGGGGTCGTAAGGTTCCGACGGTAATCTTGATCTAAAAAAGTGCACGCGGGCTGATTGCTGTGTGTGGACTTTATGAATAAAGAGATGCGGACGTACCCGCTGTCCTCCGACGTCCCGTTCTACTACGGAGATCCCGACGTGGAAAACGCGCACATCGCGCACGTCCCCCACACGAAGACCATGCGGCACCACAAGAAGACGCCGTCCCTCCTTCCGGCGTTCGAGGCGCTGATTGTGTTCATGGTGTTGGTGATGTTTTTCGTGGCGGTCAAGGCGGCTCTGTTGGACGCCGAGCCGAATTTGCGTGCACGCGTTGAATCCATGTTTGAGTAAATGTGTTGTTGCGTGTACAAAAGCAAAAGCAGAAACAAAATGTCCGTGGCGGTCCGTCTTGCGCGTGCGCTGGAGCCTCCGTTCTTTTTTGTGGCTTATCTCGCGCTTGTGAACACGTTCCTCGCAATCACGCACGGCCCGTTGGACCCGATCGTCCGCGAAGAGTTCGCGACGGCGTACGTGGATTACCTCTCGGTCCATATGTTCCACATGGCTGTGCAACTCAAGCCCGGAATTGCACAGCTTGTCCAGATGTTCATGGCGATGCACATGCAAGGTCCCGCGCCCACACCGTCGTCGGTCCCCGTGTATGTCACGGACTCGGACGCGAGTTGCTCGGACACGAGCGAATGAATGAATGTCTGTCTGTCCATAAGAAAAGAAATGAATCTTACGATCGTCGGCGGTGGGGTTGCGGGTTTGTTTGCGGCGCTCATGGCGCTCGATGCGGATCCGTCGGTGTCCGTGCGGATCTTGGAGCGTTCAGAGCGTCTCGGGGGACGTGTGCGGACCGTGCGTTTTCATGGCAAGTCCGTGGACGCCGGTGCGGGACGTTTTGGTTCGCGCGCGTCGAGTCCTCTTCTCTGGAGTCTGATCGACGCGTTTGATCTCCGGGACGCGATCGAGCCGCTCGGTCCCGGACAGACGGCGTTCATCGACCGTCTGGGACGTCTCGCTGTGACCGACGACGAACCGCTGGGGAACGTCGGGGGTCTTCGGGACGCGTTCGGGTACGACGCGGAGTTCTCGGTCCCGAGCGGGATGCGTGCGGTTCGTTACATCCGCAAGTACTTCCGCGGACCGTTTTACAAGTTCCGCGGGGGCATGGACGTGATCGTGCGTGCTCTGGCGGGCGCGGTGGTGGACGCGGGTGCTCGGGTGCATCTGAACACGCGCGTGGTGGAGGTGAACCAAACGTACTGCCGCACGAGCACGGGGCGGATCTTGCGTCACGACCGTGTGATTCTCACAGTCCCCGTGCGTGCTCTGGCGGAGATGCGGTTCCCGAGCGTCGTCCGGCGGACCTTGCGGGACATTGCGGACACGTTTGTCCCCGTGTCATTGTGTCGGATGTTTGTGCGTTACGAGTCCGCGGCGCGGATCGTCCGGCGAACGAGTCCCGGACCGTTGCGGATGGTGTTCCCAATGTCCCCGGGTGTGTTGCAGGTGTATTGCGATTCGTCGCACGCGGACGCATGGGCGCAGAAGAGCCGTGGGTTTGTACAGTACGAGTTGCAGAGAGAGTTGTCGTTGTTGTACGGCGCGCCGGTGCGGGTGCGCGACGTGCTGCGCGCGTACTGGAAGTCGGGGGTGCATCTGTGGCGCGCGGGATCGCGCCCGGAGGACGTGAACCTCGAGCCGCGTCCGTGGATTGCGTTTGCGGGCGAGGCGGTGGCGACGGACGG
>JACCDX010341919.1_pt1 | contig 11354 bp, 9 predicted proteins | sample 7449681 | NCBI WGS metagenome assembly JACCDX01 (sample SAMN15323450, study PRJNA562643) | freshwater metagenome | isolation source: river surface water | place: USA:Blue River Watershed | collected 2017-08-18 | reverse complement strand
GCATCTGCATGAAACGCGTAGCAGTAATGGGTGCTGGATCATGGGGCACAGTCTTTTCGATGATTTTGGCCGATGCCGGTTGCGATGTTTCGCTGTGGGCTCGATCAACTGAACTTGCTGACGAGATAAATAGTTCTCGAGTTAATCGCTTTTATCATCCAAATTTGAAACTCCCTAGCGCAGTTACAGCAACGGCCAATCCAGACGAAGCGCTAGCAAATAGTGAATTAGTAATTCTTGCCGTCCCAGCCCAAACTTTGCGGGAAAATTTAGCGGCTTGGTCAATTTCGATTCCGCCTGCTGCAGTTATTGGTTCGTTAATTAAAGGCGTTGAACTTGGTACTGCAGCGCGCATGAGTGAAGTAATTGCTCAAGTGGCTAATGTAGCGATTGATCGAGTTGCAGTTATCTCTGGACCTAATTTGGCACACGAAATAGCCCAGCGTGAACCAGCAGCGACCACAGTTGCTTGTAGTGATGAAGACTCAGCTCGTCGAATTCAAGATGCGTGCACCACAGATTACTTCCGTCCTTATTACACAACAGATGTAGTTGGTGTTGAAATTGCTGGTGCGGTAAAGAATGTTATTGCGCTTGCCAACGGTATGGCAGTTGGTTTGGGCTACGGCGAAAATTCTCAAGCTGCATTAATGACACGAGGATTAGCTGAAATGACTCGCCTCGGAGTTGCACTTGGCGCTAATCCGCTCACTTTTGCTGGCCTAGCCGGAGTTGGCGATTTAATTGCAACTTGCCAATCTCCACTTTCTCGCAACCGAACTATCGGTGAACACATCGGCAAAGGTATGACAGTCGAAGAAGCTCAGCAAGTAACCCTGACTACTTCTGAAGGCGTAAAGAGTTGTCGATCTATTTTGGATTTAGCAGTTCAACACAAGGTAGAAATGCCAATTACTGAACAAGTAGTTAACGTCATCCACCATGGGCGTAATGCACATGATGTGTTACGAGCATTTATGTCTCGTTCAACTCGAGCCGAAGAAGGTATCGAGAAAATGGAACATTATTAAGCCAGTAAATCAAGGCAATCACTAGATTTACCGAAAACTCTAATAGCGTTAGACCTATGGCTAATCGGATTCGCGTGGCGGTCATATTTGGTGGTCGCAGTAGCGAACACACAATTTCATGTATTTCAGCCGGCAGTATTTTGCGCGCAATCGATCAAACTAAATACGAAGTAGTGCCAATTGGGATTACTAAAGAAGGTCGCTGGGTTTTAGAGTCATCAGATAGCGCCCGACTTTCGGTAACTGACGGAGTATTTCCAGCCGTTGATAGTTCTCGGTCACCAGTTTTATTTACACCTGATCCCAGCGCTACGCACTTAGTTGTGCAATCCGAAGTACCAGATGTGTTGGCTCAAGTTGATGTAGTCTTTCCAGTTTTACATGGTCCATGGGGAGAAGACGGAACTATCCAAGGCTTATTCGAACTTGCTGGCGTTCCTTATGTTGGCTCAGGAGTTTTCGCCTCTGCGGCCGCAATGGATAAAGGTCACTTGAAAGCTCTTATGCGGGCGGCTGGAATACCAGTTGGACCATACGAAGTGGTTACTGATGCCGACTGGAAACTAAATCGCCAAGATTCACTAACTCGAATTTCAAAACTAGGATTCCCATTATTTGTAAAACCAGCTCGAGCCGGGTCATCTGTTGGAATTTCAAAAGTTAAACGAGAACAAGACTTAGTGGCCGCAATTGAATTTGCTCGTGAGCATGATCCAAAACTAATCATTGAAGCCAGCCAAGAAAACACCAGGGAAATTGAATGTGGTGTTCTAGGTGGCGAGCAGGGTCCACGAGCAAGTGAACTAGCTGAAATTATTGTCCGAGCTGGACATGAGTTCTATGACTTTGAGGCCAAATATGTCGACGATTCAGTTGAGTTGTCAGTGCCGGCGAAATTAGAATCCTCGATCGCTAAGCGCGCTCAAGATATTGCTTGCTCGGCCTTCAAGGCTATTGATGCAGAAGGTTTGGCGCGGGTAGATATGTTTATCACTGGCGAGCAAATCGTGATAAATGAAATAAACACTATGCCGGGCTTCACACCAATTTCCATGTTCCCCAGAATGTGGAATGAATCAGGTTTAAGTTACCCAGAGTTAATTGATTATTTAATTAGTGATGCGCTAAGACGCGGCACTGGACTTAGATAGACATGAGCCAAGTTATAGCTGAGCTTGGTGAATTTGCCTTAATTAATGCAATTCAAGAACGCCTTGGCTCTGTCGATAGCCAGAAAGTAACAGTCGGAATTGGTGATGACTCGGCCGTAGTTTCAGCTCTTGGTGGCAAAGCAGTTGCTTGCGTTGATGTGTTAAGTCAAGACGTACACTTCAGACTTGATTGGTCGAGCGCGAATGACATTGGCCATAAGGCCGCTGCCGCAAATTTAGCTGACATCTACGCAATGGGTGCAACGCCAACTGCATTACTAGTTGGATTAGCTTTACCTGCTACTACTGAAGTTAATTGGGTATTAGAACTTGCAGATGGACTTGCACAGGAGTGTGCACAATTAAATACTCAAGTTGTTGGTGGCGACATCGTCAAAAGCGAAAAAATCACCATAAGTGTTACTGCACTTGGTGAACTTAATAATCAATCACCAATTTTGCGCTCTGGGGCAAAACCAGGAAACGCAATCGCACTGGCTGGAAAATTAGGTTATTCAGCTGCCGGTTATCTAATGCTGTCACGTGGATTTAGATCACCTAAAGCATTAGTTAGCGCACATCGCGCACCGCAACCTCCGTATGAGTTAGCCAGTAAAGCCACTCAAGCAACGGCAATGATCGATGTAAGTGATGGTTTGATTTCTGATGTTGGACATTTAGCTAATGCATCTAAAGTTCAAATGCACATTGAAACTAATTTATTTGAAGTGCCTGAAGAACTAGCGGCAACAGCGAGTGCATTCAATGTGAAAGTTCTGGACTGGATCCTAAATGGTGGGGAAGACCACGCATTCGTAGCTACTTTCCCGACTGCTCTGGATGTGCCTACTGGCTGGAAATTGATCGGCGAAGTTAAAGCGGGACAGCCTGGCGTTTACGTTGATGGTGAACTTGCAACTGGCCTTGGCTGGGATCACTTTAAAGTTTGAAGCCGGCACAAAATAAAAAACCCAGATCATTGATCTGGGTTTTAAATAGTTAGCTTAATTAAGCACGCACAATTTTGTTTGCCTTAATGCAGCCAGTACATACGTTTAGGCGCTTTGGTGAATTATTGACCAGCGCGCGCACTGTCTGAATGTTTGGGTTGAAGCGACGTTTGGTGCGACGGTGTGAGTGCGAAATATTGTGGCCAAAGCCCGGGCCTTTGCCACAGACATCACATACAGCAGCCACGATGACTCCTAAAGTTTTAATGGATTTATTGCGAGTCCTCAGAATACCCGTGATTTAAAGCAAACTCCAATTTGGGATTATTTTTGCGTATTTTCGGCGCTTTACTTAGTCGGGTGACCGTTAATAAATAGCCAATAAATTGCGGACAGGTAACCTAATGAGATGCCAGCTGCCTTGACCGATTACATGTCTGCTGATGATTTTGTCCGGGCGATAAGTAATTTTCAAGAGTTTTTGGCTGCTCGTGAAGACCTTATTAATGAGCTCAATGTCTTTCCTATACCAGATTCAGATACTGGAACTAATTCGTTAGTCACGCTCACTGGTGGGATTGCCCAAATGAATGGTGAGACCGTTCCCCAACTGGCTCAGTCGTTGGCCACCGGTTGTGCAAAAAATGCTCTAGGTAATTCGGGGGTAATCTTGGCGGCCTACCTAACCGGGCTGGCCGAAGAATTAGCTACGCAAGTTGATTTAGCGACTTGGCAAAAAGCAATGCACACTGCTGCGGCCAGAGCAGAGCAGGCAGTTTTAGTTCCCAGCCAAGGGACTATGTTGACGATTGCATCGGCGGTTGCAAATCAAAGTGAATCGACTTTTACTGAACAATTAGTCGCAAATTCAACCGTCGCTCGAATTGCGCTAAGTAAAACGACCGAAATGTTACCGGAACTTAAATTAGCTGGCGTAGTTGATTCCGGGGCTGTTGTACTCACCCTATTTCAAGATGCTTTTGCCAAATTAGTTTCAGATAGCAACTTCGGTGAGCTAATAATTGAAAATACTGAATGCAAAGTAAAACCGAATTATTCCGGGCCAAGCCACGAACTAATGTTTAATTTAAAGATTGGTTCAGTAAGTAAAGAAGATTTTTTGCAGGAGTTAACAAAATTTGGTGATTCGATTTCAATTTCTCAAATTGCGCAAGATCCGTTAGAAAATTTAGATTTACGGGTCCATATTCACTGCGATGATCCAGATCTAGTAGTGACAAATGCCAAAACTTTTGGCCCAGTAACGGATTTAGTTTTAGTTAAGTTAAATTTGAAAAACCAATGACTTCACTAGATACCTCAGTTTCTGAAATAGTTGGGCCCAAAACGGCCTCAGTACTTGAATCTGAATTTGGCATCGTAACTGTCGGCGATTTAGTTAGGCATTACCCGAGACGTTATGAACAGCGCGGTGCCTTAACGGATTTAGGAAAACTTGAAATAGGTGATCATGTCACCGTACAAGCGGAAGTGCGAAGTTTTAAAAACTTAAAAAACAAATCAAAACCTGGCTCTCGGCAAGAAGTAATTATCAGTGACGGTACAGGTCAATTGACTTTAATTTTCTTTAATCAACACTGGCGCGAAAAAGATTTAGTCGTTGGTCGACGGGGTTTATTCAGTGGTCAAGTCACGGTATTTAATAACAAACGCCAACTTGCGCACCCGGAATACGAATTACTTGATGATGAAACGCAGGTAAATGCAGCCGATTATTCAGCAGCTTTATTACCGGTTTATCCAGCAACTAGCAAAGTTCAATCTTGGACAATTGAGCGGGCAATTAAGAGTGCATTAGTTAAATTAACTCAGGTTCCAGATCCACTTGACCCACAATTTCGCAATCAACATAAGTTGATCGATTTAGTTGAGGCGTTAAATTTAATCCATCAACCCGCAGATGAAACGCAATTAGCCAAAGCAATCGAGCGACTTAAGTGGGATGAAGCACTTGTACTACAACTATTACTGGCTAAGGAACGAAGAGAATTAGAGTTAGCGCCAGCACAGCCGCGGAAAGTGAAACCTGGCGGATTACTCGCTAAATTCGACGAACTACTTCCGTTTAAATTGACTGCCGGACAGCTTGCCGTCACAAAAACGATTGAAGGTGAACTGGCTAATGGTCATCCGATGCACCGGTTACTACAAGGTGAAGTTGGGTCCGGCAAAACTGTAGTCGCACTTCGAGCCATGCTTACTGTGGTTGATTCTGGTGGCCAAGCTGCCTTACTTGCCCCAACTGAAGTATTAGCAACGCAGCACTATCGAGCCATTACCAAATTACTTGGTCCACTTGCCGAGCGCGGAAAATTAGGGGCTCACGATGAGGGCACAGGTGTCACATTATTAACTGGTTCACTTAACACAGCTAGTCGACGTCAAGCGCTGTTAGACATCACTAGTGGCCAAGCAGGAATTGTGATTGGCACACACGCACTACTTGAAGACCGAGTAGATTTTTTTGATCTTGGCCTAGTGGTTATTGATGAACAACATAGATTTGGGGTCGAGCAACGAGCAACGCTGGTAGCAAAAGCAGGCGAAGATCGTCGGCCACACGTATTAGTTATGACGGCAACGCCGATACCAAGGACAGTTGCGATGACTGCATTCGGTGCTCTCGATGTTTCAACACTGACCGAATTGCCCGCTGGTCGAAGTCCGATTAGCACACACGTTGTGCTGGCAACTGAAAAACCAGGTCACCTTGAACGTGCTTGGCAGCGAGTAGTCGAGGAAGTACAAAAAGGTCATCAGGCATATGTTGTGGTGCCTCGAATAGCTAGCCAAGAAGATAAACCAGCTGATAAAAATTCTCGGCCAGCTGTTGCACTTGAAGACTTAGCACCGCAATTAGCTGATGGCCCGCTTAAAGAGGTTCGAGTCGCAACTTTGCATGGTCAGATGCCTGGTCCGGAAAAAGATGAAGTTATGCAACGCTTTGCATTAGGACCAACTCATCCAGAAGGTATTGATGTTTTGATATCGACTACTGTCATCGAAGTTGGTGTTGATGTACCGAATGCCACCGTGATGGTAATCATGGATGCCGATCGATTCGGGATCAGCCAGTTACATCAATTACGCGGCCGCGTTGGTCGCGGCAGTGCTGCTGGTCTTTGTTTACTTGTTACAGATGCACCAGCATTTAGTCGAGCCAGAGAACGACTTGCTGCGGTAGCGGCAACTACTGATGGCTTTGAGTTAGCAGCATTGGACCTAGAACAGCGTGGTGAAGGCGATGTGCTTGGGCGCGATCAGTCTGGATTGCGCTCTGGACTTAAATTAGTCAGTGTGCTCAAGGATGAAGAAATTTTGGGGCAAGCGCAAACAGTAGCCCGACAGTTAGTTGAATCAGATCCAGAATTGGAAAATCATCCCGCCCTAAAAAATGCAGTTGAAAATTTGATTGCAACTGCCCAAGCGCAATATGTGAAGAAATCATGACTCGGGTAATTGCTGGTGCTCACAAAGGTCGAGAAATAAAAGTGCCTAAAACAGTAACTCGACCAACTTCTAGCAAAGTACGAGAAGCGATTTTTTCGACGCTTAATCACGCCCTAAGTGGTTTTACTGATTTGCGAATTTTAGATTTATTTGCTGGATCTGGCGCCTGTGCAATCGAATCAATTTCTCGGGGTGCCAGTGAGGCGCTAGCTGTTGAAAAAGATTCGCGCGCAATACAAACGATTAAATCAAATGCGCAAAATCTAGGGATCACTAGTTTGCGCACACTAGCTATGGATGCGCTAAGTGCCGTTGGTGGGGAAGCTAAATTTGGCAAATTCGATTTAGTTTTTATCGATCCTCCGTATTCGGTCAAAGATGAAGTCATTTCGCAGTTACTCGAACAACTAGCGCAAGGCTGGTTAACTGACGGGGCAATTGTTGTTGTAGAACGAGCTAAATCCAGTTCGTTTAACTATCCCGTCAAATTAGTTGAATTTAGTAAGAAGGTTTACGGCGATACCAGTGTTTGGTACGGTCAGTATGAAGAATAATTAATCTGTCAAAGAAAAGGTTATAGATGCGCAAAGCAGTGTGCCCTGGGTCTTTTGACCCGGTGACGATGGGTCATTTAGATGTTTTTGCTCGCGCCGCAAATCAATTTGATGAAGTTACCGTTGCAGTATTAATAAACAGTACAAAAGCAGGTTTATTCACGATCGAAGAGCGCATCGAACTTTTAAAAGATTGCGTCTCTGTGCATCCAAATATCAAAGTTGAATCTTTCCAAGGTTTATTAGTTGACTATTGCAAAGTAAATAACATTGGGGCGATCGTTAAAGGCTTACGCGCAGTTTCAGACTTCGATTACGAACTACAGATGGCACAAATGAATTCACAGCTTGGGGTAGACACGTTATTCGTCGCTACAAAACCTGAGTACAGCTTCTTGTCTTCGAGCATCATCAAAGAAATTGCCAAGTACCAAGGCGACGTGGCTAAGCTCGTTCCGCCAGTTGTGAACCAGGCACTAAAAGCGAAATTTACAAAATAACCTTTAATTTCTGGGCAATTGATCTAGTCCGGATTTGGGTCGAGGCCAAAACCTAAGGTAATCTAGCCATTGGTCAAGCTAGACCGAACAGTAGCGATTTTCTGCGAGGATGACATGTCTTCCGTTGATCCACGCTCGCCGTTAGTACTCGATACCCGAGAACTTGGACGACGCGCGGGTTCAATGAAGACATATAAATTCGTGGCACCAGCGCCAACTGATTTAGGTCTAGCCCTGATTGCAGTTCCAGCCGGATCTGAAGTTGAGTTTGATATCAGACTCGAATCAGTGGTGGATGGAGTTCTCGTCAGCGGTACTGCATTGGTATCAGTTGAAGGGGAATGTTCAAGATGTCTTGAGCCGATTGCTTTCGATATGGAAGTAGATCTACAAGAACTTTTTGAATACCCAGCAACAGATGCAAAAGGCAGACTGGTTCAAAAACCAGAGGCTGATGATGAATTACCAAAACTAGATGGAGACTTACTCGATCTAGAGCCAGTACTGCGAGACGCAGTGGTGTTAGCTTTCCCGCTTTCGCCGTTGTGTAATAAAGATTGTCGTGGTCTTTGCTCTGAATGTGGAGTGAATTTAAATGACAATCCAGAGCACAAACACGAAACGGTCGATCCACGATGGGCCGAACTAGGTAAAATCTCGGCTGAGAATTTATCTGAAAAAACTAAATAAAAGTTTTACGTTCGATTAAAACCGAACCTGATTAGAAAAGGATGGCAGACCGTGGCCGTTCCAAAGCGAAAGACTTCACGCAGTAACACCCGTCACCGTCGTTCCGCATGGAAGACAACCGCTGCAAACTTGGCAACTTGCGACCGCTGTCGCGCACCTAAGTTGCAGCACACTGCTTGCCCAACTTGCGGTACTTACGACAAGCGACAGGTTCTTAGCGTTTAATAGCTGTGGCCCAGTCCACTTCATTTCAACCGTTAATTGATCAGCTCGAACTAGTTGTTAATCACCAGTTATTAGAACTGGCGTTAACGCATAGGTCTTTCGCTTACGAGTCAGGCGGAATTCCAACAAATGAGCGCTTAGAGTTTCTTGGCGATGCAGTTTTAGGTTTAGTTGTAACTGACGAGCTCTACCATCGCTTTCCAGATTTAGCCGAAGGTCAATTAGCAAAATTTCGTTCTGCTGTTGTCAATGCCCGGGCGCTCGCGCAATTAGCTAGATCACTTGATGTTGGTTCTTTCTTACGCCTTGGCCGTGGCGAAGAGACAACTGGTGGAAGAAATAAATCGTCAATTCTGGCAGACACTTTTGAAGCAATCCTTGGCGCAGTTTATTTAGATCATGGAATTGAAGTAGCCCGGAAATTAATCTTGCGACTTTTTAGTGACTTACTTGATCAAGCAGCGAAACTGGGTGCCGGCTTAGATTGGAAAACTTCGCTACAAGAATTAACCGCAGAATTAGGTATTGGTGTACCTAGTTATGCAGTTACTGAATCAGGTCCAGATCACGCCAAAGAATTTGCGGCCCAAGTAGTTATTGGTAGTAAATTTTACGGTCATGGTTTAGGTTCAAATAAAAAAGAAGCAGAACAGCAAGCAGCTGCAAGTGCCTATGCTCAACTAACTGCTGAACGTGATATTGAGGAACAGCGCAACTAATGCCTGAATTACCTGAAGTTGAAGTAGTCAGGCAGGGGTTAGCCGAATGGGTAACAAATAAGAAGATTGAAACTGTCACCGTGCTGCATCCGCGGGCAATTAGGAATTTTCCTGGCACAAAAAAATCATTCAGCAACCAATTAAGTGGCGAAAAAATCCTCACAGTTAATCGGCGTGGAAAGTACATGTGGATGGAACTTAGTTCAGGGCGGGCTTTAGTAACTCACCTAGGAATGAGCGGACAGGTTTTAATTCAAAAACCTAATCATGAACCCGAAAACCATTTACGGATTAGGTTCACGTTCAGTAACTATAAAAATGAAATGCACTTTGTTGATCAGCGTACTTTTGGTGGAATGCATATCGATGACTTAGTTGATTTTTCAGCCGATGAACTTGTCCCAAGTAGCGTTCAACACATTGCTCGAGACCCGTTTGATCCAAAATTTGAGCCGGATCAAGTTGTCGAAAAGCTACGACTCAAGAAAACTGAAATAAAGCGTGCGCTATTAGATCAAACGCTGGTTAGTGGAATTGGCAATATTTATGCTGATGAATCGCTTTGGCGCAGTAAATTACATTGGGCTACGCCAACCTCGGGCATCTCAAAAGCTAAAGCACTAGAACTTATTGGACATGCCACTGATGTGATGCGAGAAGCATTAGCTGAAGGCGGTACTTCATTTGATTCGCTGTATGTCGATGTAAATGGCCAAAGTGGCTATTTCGAAAGAGGCCTTAGCGCCTACGGCCGAGAAGACGAACCCTGTCATCGCTGTGGCCGATTAATTGTGCGGGATTCATTTATGAATAGGTCATCATTTCGTTGCCCTAGGTGTCAACGGCTTGGCTAAATCCGCCTAAGATTTAGCATTTTGCGGCTAACCCAAGGGCTACACACTTTTTCCAAAAAGGTAAACTATTGACGACTTCCCGCAAAGTTGTGAGCTAGCCAGCGGTTCACAAGAACTGAAAGACCAGCGTGTATTTAAAGAGTCTGACAATTCGCGGCTTTAAGTCGTTTGCATCGTCAACGACCCTAAATTTTGAGCGCGGTATTACTGCAGTTGTTGGTCCGAATGGTTCGGGAAAATCAAATGTCATTGACGCGATCGCTTGGGTTATGGGTGAGCAAGGTGCCAAAACACTGCGCGGCGGAAAAATGGAAGATGTTATTTTCTCCGGTTCAAGCGGTCGGGCGCCGCTAGGTCGCGCTGAAGTTTTATTAACAATCGACAATACTGATGGCGCATTGCCAATCGATTACACCGAAGTAACCATATCGAGAACTATGTTCCGAAATGGTGGCTCTGAGTACGCAATCAATGGAACACCTTCGCGGTTATTAGATATCCAAGAATTACTTAGTGACTCGGGTATTGGTCGAGAAATGCACGTTATCGTTGGCCAAAACCGACTCCGTGAAATATTGCTGGCAACTCCAGAGCAACGCCGCGCTTACATTGAAGAAGCAGCCGGTGTATTGAAACACCGTAAACGTAAAGAAAAAGCAGTTCGAAAACTTGAAGCGATGGAAGTCAACTTAACTAGGCTTGAAGATTTAACCAATGAACTGCGGCGCCAACTTAAACCGCTTGGTCGACAAGCAGAAGTGGCTCGGCGGGCAAATGTAATTCAATCTGATGTGCGCGATGCAAGGTTGCGCCTACTTGCCGACGATTTAGTGCAGATGAAAGTTGTACTAGAGGCAGAAATTGCTGACGAAACTGCGTTACGAGAAAAACGTAGTGAAGTCGAAAGCGAATTAACCGCTGGACGTGCCAGAGAAGCAGTTTTGGATACTCAAATAGCGCACGCTGCACCGATGGTGGAACAAGCGCAAAATACTTTCTACCAATTAGGTGCGCTGCAAGAAAGAATGCGGTCAACTTTGGCGCTTGCTAAAGAGCGAGTTCGTCAAGGTGAAACTGAAGAAGCTGAAGTACAAACCGGTCGTGATCCAGAAGAAATAGATCGCGAAGCTCAAACCCTACGCATTCAAGAATCACAGTTAGCTACTCAAGTAGATAACGATCGGATGGCGCTTAACGCCGCGATCAATG
>JACCDX011558013.1_pt1 | contig 11355 bp, 8 predicted proteins | sample 7449681 | NCBI WGS metagenome assembly JACCDX01 (sample SAMN15323450, study PRJNA562643) | freshwater metagenome | isolation source: river surface water | place: USA:Blue River Watershed | collected 2017-08-18 | reverse complement strand
TTCGGCGGCATCACCTTGCGCACGCGCGAGATGCGCCGCTCGGCATTGGTGAACGTGCCATCCTTCTCGAGGAAGGAAGACCCCGGCAGGAACACGTGCGCGTATTTCGCGGTCTCGTTCAGGAACAGATCCTGCACGACGATGCATTCCATCTTCGACAAGGCCTCGGCCACATGCTGGGTGTTCGGGTCGGACTGCACGATGTCCTCGCCCTGCACGTAAAGCGCGCGGAAGCTGCCGTCGAGCGCGGCCTCGAACATGTTCGGGATGCGCAGGCCAGGCTCGGGTTCGAGCTTCACGCCCCACGCAGACTCGAACAGATTGCGCGTTGTCGCATCGGAGATATGCCGATAGCCAGGCAGTTCATGCGGGAAGGAACCCATGTCGCATGAGCCCTGCACATTGTTCTGGCCACGCAGCGGGTTCACGCCCACGCCTTCGCGACCGATGTTCCCGGTCGCCATTGCGAGGTTCGCAATGCCCATCACCATCGTCGAGCCCTGTGCGTGCTCGGTCACGCCGAGGCCGTAATAGATCGCTGCATTGCCGCCAGACGCGTACAGACGCGCAGCACCGTGAATCACGTCAGCTGGCACACCGGTCACGGCGGCCATCGCTTCCGGCGAATTCTCGGGCAGCGACACGAAGGCCTTCCAGTCGCTGAAGGACTGCGCATCGCAGCGGCCCGCAACAAAGGCTTCATCGACCAGTCCTTCGGTGACGATCACATGCGCGAGCGCCGAGATGATGGCGACATTGGTGCCGGGCTTCAGCTTCAGGTGGTAGTCCGCTTCGTAATGCGCGCCACGCACCATCTCGGTGGTGCGCGGGTCGACCACGATCAGCTTTGCGCCCTGCCGCAGCCGGCGCTTCATCTGCGATGCGAACACCGGGTGCGCAGCGGCCGGATTCGCGCCAATCACCATGATCACATCAGCCTTCATCACCGAATCAAAGGTCTGCGTGCCGGCGGATTCGCCGAGCGTCTGCTTCAGGCCATAGCCGGTCGGTGAATGGCAGACGCGCGCGCAGGTATCGACATTGTTGTTGCCGAACGCGGCGCGCACCAGCTTCTGCACCAGGTAAGTTTCTTCATTCGTGCAGCGTGACGAGGTAATGCCACCGATGGCGTCCTTGCCGTACTGTTGCTGAATGCGGCGGAATTCGCCGGCTGCATGGCTGATCGCTTCTTCCCATGACACTTCGCGCCACGGATCGGTGATCTTGTTGCGGATCATCGGCTTCAGGATACGGTCCTTGTGCGTCGCATAGCCCCAGGCGAAGCGGCCCTTCACGCACGAGTGGCCATGATTGGCCTTGCCATCCTTCCACGGCACCATGCGCACCACCTTGTCACCTTGCATCTCGGCCTTGAAGCCGCAGCCGACGCCGCAGTATGCGCAGGTCGTGACCTCGCTGCGGGTGGCCTGGCCCATCATGATCACGGTCTTCTCGGTCAGGGTCGCGGTCGGGCAAGCCTGCACGCAGGCCCCGCAGGACACGCACTCGGATTCCATGAAATCTTCATTCTGGCCAGCAGCCACCCGCGATTCGAATCCACGGCCATCAATCGTCAACGCAAAGGTGCCCTGCGTCTCTTCGCAGGCACGCACGCAGCGATTGCAGACGATGCACTTCGACGGGTCGTAGGTGAAGTAAGGATTCGACTCATCCTTCTTTGCAACCAGATGATTCTCGCCTTCATAGCCGTAGCGCACCTCACGCAGGCCAACCTGCCCGGCGACGTCCTGCAATTCGCAATTGCCGTTCGCAGCGCAGGTCAGGCAATCGAGCGGATGGTCGGAGATGTACAGCTCGACCATGCCACGACGGATGTCGGCCAGCTTCGGCGTCTGAGTACGCACCTTCATGCCCGCCTCGACCGGCGTCGTGCACGAGGCTGGATAGCCGCGGCGACCTTCGATCTCGACCAGGCAGACGCGGCAGGAGCCGAAGGCTTCCAGCGAGTCGGTCGCACACAGCTTCGGTATCGGTATGCCGGCCTCGACGCTCGCGCGCATCACCGAGGTGCCTGTGGGCACCGTGACCGACCGGCCGTCGATTTCCAACGTCACCATCGTCGCGGCTTCGCGTGCCGGGGTGCCGTAATCGATGTCGACCGATCGTTTGAGCTCAAGTGTGTTCATGCTGCCTCCTTCGCCTTCTGCGTCGCATGACGCTTGTCGGATGCGGGATTGATGCCGAAATCTTCGGGGAAATGATTCATCGCCGACAGCACCGGGAATGGCGTCATGCCGCCCATCGCGCACAGCGAGCCGTTGAGCATCAGGTCGCACAGGTCGCGCACCAGATGCACCTGCTGCTCGCGGACCTCCGGGTCCTTCGCTGCAATCACTTTGTCCAGCGCTTCGCGGCCACGCGTGGACCCGATACGGCACGGCGTGCACTTGCCGCAGGATTCGACCGCGCAGAACTCCATCGCATAGCGCGCCTGCTGCAGCATGTCCACGCTGTCGTCGAAGGCGACGATGCCGCCATGGCCCAGCGTGCCGCCGATCGCAAGAAAGGCTTCGTAATCCAGCGGCGTATCGAATTGCGACGGCGGCAGATAGGCGCCGAGCGGCCCGCCGACCTGCACTGCGCGCAGCGGTCGGCCCGACGCACTGCCGCCACCAAAGTCTTCCAGCATCTCGCGCAGCGTAACGCCAAAGGCTTTCTCGACCAGGCCACCGTGCTTCAGGTTGCCCGCCAGTTGTATCGGCAAGGTGCCGCGCGAGCGGCCCATCCCAAAGTTCTTGTAGAAGTCCGCACCGCGAGCGAGGATCACCGGCACTGTCGCCAACGAGATCACGTTGTTGATCACGGTCGGCTTGCCGAACAGCCCGGAAATCGCGGGCAGCGGCGGCTTCGCGCGAACGATGCCGCGCTTGCCTTCGATCGATTCGAGCAGCGCGGTCTCTTCGCCGCACACATAGGAGCCGGCACCGACGCGCACCTCGAGATCGAAGCGCTTGCCCGAGTTGCGGATGTTGTCGCCGAGGTAGCTGTGCGCGCGCGCGATGCGGATCGCCTCTTCGAGCACTGCAATCGCATGCGGATACTCGGAGCGCACATAGATGTAGCCCTGGTCGGCACCGACCGCGAGCCCGGCGATCGTCATGCCTTCGATCAGCATGAAAGGATCGTCTTCCATCACCATGCGGTCGGAGAAGGTGCCGGAGTCGCCTTCATCGGCATTGCAGACGATGTACTTGCGATCAGCCTGCGCGTTGCGCACCGTGTTCCACTTGATGCCGGTCGGGAAAGCAGCACCACCGCGTCCGCGCAGGCCGGAATCCGTGACCTGCTGCACGATCTGCTCGGGCGTCATCGTCAGCGCATTGTGCAGGCCGGCATAGCCTTCGTGCGCGAGGTAATCGTCAATCGACAGCGGATCGGTGATGCCGACGCGCGCAAAGGTCAGGCGCTCCTGCTTTTTCAGGAAAGGCAGTTCATCGGTCTTGCCGAGCGCCAGCGGGTGTGTGCCGCCCGTGACGAAGCCGGCGTCGAACAGCGCAGGCACATCATCAACCTGGACTGGGCCGTAGGCGATGCGGCCTTCCGCAGTCGCGACCTCGACCAGTGGCTCCAGCCAGAACATGCCGCGCGAACCATTGCGCACGAGCTCGATCGCGATGCCGCGCTCCCTGGCTTGCGCTGCGATCGCTGCCGCGACCTCATCAGCACCAAGCGCCAGCGCGGTCGAATCACGCGGCACGTAGACGCAAATCGCGCTGTCTGTACTCTGTACATTCTGGCTATCCGTACTGCTGCTGGCCGAAGCTGCATGATGCCTGGTCTCGCCACGATGTGCCGCAGCCAGGATCGCATCGAAACGCTGCGACGTGACTTGCGCATGCACGCTGTCGCCGACGATCATCGCCGGTCCGCATGCGCACTGGCCGAGGCAGTACACCGGTTCCAGCGTGACGCTGCCATCGGCAGACGTCTGATGGAAGTCGATGCCGAGCGCCTGTTTCGCATGCGCAGCCAGCGCCTCGCCACCACGGGCCTGACAGGCTTCCGCGCGGCAGATTTGCACAACGTGCTTGCCAGCAGGCTCTTTACGGAAGTGGTGGTAATAACTGAGCACGCCATGCACTTCGGCACGAGACAGGTTCAGACGATCAGCAATGACGGGCACCGCATCCGCAGGCAAATGACCATGCTGCGCTTGTATCGCATGCAGGATGGGCAGCAAGGCGCCGTCCTTGCTACCCAGCTGATTCAGGGTCGCGGCGATACAGGCTTCGTAGGTGGTTGCGGCCATCAAGCTCTCCTCCGGCAGGATATATGTCCGGAATCGCATAATCTGGACTCAAGCAAAAGTCTTTCTGCTCAAGGACTTGGCCCATGTTCATCGTGCCCAGATGGCTTGTCAATATGTGTTTTTCTACCTATTTCCAATTACAAAAAACGCCGCTCTGCGAGAGCAGGAGCGGCGCTTTTCAAGGCTGGCGGGAAATCAACGCCGCCAGCGGCCCGACGAGACAGGCGATTAGTCGTTCTTGATGACGATGCTGGGAAACTTGCTGGTCATGTCCTTGGCCTTCTCGGCGACCTTGACCGCAACCTTGCGCGCAATGCCCTTGTAGATATTGGCGACCTGCCCGTCCGGGTCAGCGACCACGGTCGGCCGGCCGGAGTCGGCCTGCTCGCGGATGCTCATGGTCAGCGGCAGCGCGCCGAGGAAATCGACGCCAAAGTCGGCGCACATCTTCTCGCCACCCCCCTGCCCGAAGATGGGCTCGGCATGGCCGCAGTTGGAGCAGATATGCATGCTCATGTTCTCGACGATGCCGAGGATGGGGATGCCGACTTTCTCGAACATCTTCAGGCCCTTGCGCGCATCCAGCAACGCGATGTCCTGCGGCGTGGTGACGATCACGGCGCCCGTGACCGGCACCTTCTGCGACAGCGTCAACTGCACATCACCGGTGCCGGGCGGCATGTCGACGATCAGGTAGTCAAGGTCTTTCCAGTTGGTCTGCTCCAGCAGTTGCTGCAGCGCCTGTGTGACGATCGGGCCGCGCCAGACCATCGGCTGATCAGGGTCGATCATGAAGCCGATCTACTCGACCTGCACGCCGTAATTTTCCAGTGGCTCCATGGTCTTGCCGTCATGGCTGTCCGGACGGCCGGACACGCCCATCATCATCGGCTGCGACGGGCCATAGATGTCGGCATCCAGCAGGCCGACGCGCGCGCCCTCGGCCGACAGTGCCAGCGCAAGATTGACGGCAGTGGTGGACTTGCCGACGCCGCCCTTGCCCGAAGCAACGGCGATGATGTTGCGCACATTCGTCATCAGCTTCACGCCGCGCTGCACCGCATGCGCGACGATCTTCATCTGCACGTTGACGCTGACATTGGCCACGCCGGACACGCCGCGTACGGCAGCAATCACGGCATCACGGATGCCCGCGATCTGGCTGTTGGCCGGATAACCGAGTTCAACATCAATAGCGACATTGCCGCCATCAACCTGAATGTTCTTTGCGGATTTGCTGCTGACCAGATCCTTGCCGGTGTTGGGATCGATCACGGTCGCCAGTGCGGCGCGGATGGTTTCTACGGTGGTGCTCATTGCTTCTCCAATCGGGAAGCCGCAAGTCTAAACGAAAGCGGCCGCACCCGTCGGGGTGCGGCCGCATCAGCCTGGCTTAGCAGATGTGCGTCAGTCGCTTACTTGAACAACACCGCAGATTTTTGCAGCGTGACCCAGACTCCGTAAGCGAGCGGAACGCCGACCGCCAGCCACGCGCCCCACAGCAGCAGCGGTGACGACGCCGCATCGCTGGACTCGCTGGCCTCGCCTGCTGCATCCTGCGCGCCCTTGGCTTTTTCATGCGCCTGCTGCCTCACCTGCGCAAGTTCATCCGCCGACATGAAATGATGGTCCGCTACCGGGCGTACCAGCAGGTTGGCGACCAGGCCCACCACCAGCATCGCTGCCAGCATGTAGAAGATGGGACCGTAGAGCTGGTCGAACGGAATTTTCTGTTCGAGACGGATGTCATGCATGTAGTTGACGACCACCGGCCCGAGGATACCGGCAGTCGACCACGCCGTCAGCAGGCGCCCGTGGATGGCACCGACGAACTGCGTGCCGAACATGTCGGCCAGATACGCGGGAATAGTTGCGAAACCACCGCCATACATCGAAGCAATCACACAGAAGCAGGCGACGAAAATCGGCAGCGACTTCACGCTCGCCGCCCACGATGCCAGCAGGTACAGCGCGATACCGAGCAGGAAGAAGATCACATAAGTGCGCTGCCGGCCCAGCTTGTCGGACGACGACGCCCACGCGAAACGGCCACCGATGTTGAACAGCGAGATCAGGCCGACGAAGCCGGCACCAATCGCCACCGCACCGGCCAGCAAGGCCTTGTCCAGCTTCAGGTCAGCGAAGCCGATCTCGGGCTGACCGACCAGCAAGCCACCAAAGGTCTCCTGCAGCATTGGCGACGCGGCACCGATGATGCCGATGCCAGCTGAAACGTTCATGCAGAGCACCACCCACAGAAGCCAGAACTGCGGTGTCTTGTGCGCGTTCTTCAGATGCACATGGCCGTGCGCAATCATCGCGTGCGACGCTGCGGCCGGTGGCTCCCAGCCTGCCGGCTTCCAGCCGGTCGCGGGCACACGATAGCTGAACGCGCCGGCGAACATGAACACCGCATAGATTGCGGCCAGTGCGACGAAGGTCTGCCAGACACCGGGGTCACCGGGCGTCGCGAACTTGCCCATCATCAGTGTCGCCAGCGGCGAGCCAATCATCGCGCCACCACCAAAGCCCATGATGGCCATGCCGGTCGCCATGCCGCGCCGGTCGGGGAACCACTTGATCAGCGTCGAGACCGGCGAGATGTAACCGAGACCAAGCCCGATGCCGCCGACGATGCCGGAGCCCAACCACATCATCCACAGCTGGTGCTGATAGACACCCAGCGCAGAGAACAGCAGACCGCCACACCAGCACAGCGCCGATACGAAACCGGCTTTGCGTGGACCCGAGCGCTCGAGCCAGCCGCCCCAGATCGCGGCTGCGCAACCGAGCACGACGAAGAACAGCGTATACATCCAGCCGAGATCGAACTGGGTCCAGTTGCAGTCAGTCGCAAACAACGCACGACCGGTGCCGGCGAGTTTGTCGGCGAACGAGGTGGCGCCGGCGGCGCAGATCGGCAGCGGCGTGCCGTCAGGACCGAGCAAGGCGTTGCCAAGCGGCTTCCAGAACACCGAGAAGCCATAGGCCATGCCGATACACAGATGAATCGCGAGTGCAGCGGGAGGGACGAGCCAGCGATTGAAACCGGGACCGGCGATGGTACGTTCCTTCGCCAGCAAGTCAGCCAAAGCCATAGGTTCTCCTCGAAGTCCCGCCATCGTTGGCGAGTCGTTTGTTATCGGAGGCGACTAGGGCGCCGGCCTGCAGCGGCTGCAAGCGTGTCCCGGACGCGTCACTTTTTCCTGAGTGCCCAGCAATATCCGGCGCACGCTAACACCCGGCATTCTAACGTGCAATATGCTAACCTCAACATAATGTTCAAGTTCAGGATCAATCCACATTGGGAAATCACGCGCGGCAGTGGCCAGGCACTCGACACCTCGGTGCTGCTGGCCTTGCTGCGTGCGATCGAAGAGACCGGGTCGATTGCACGCGCCGCGCAGGTGGTGGGCCTGTCCTATCGCTATGCATGGGGATTGCTGCGCGACGCTGAGGAATTGTTTGGCTACAGCCTGATGCAGACCGGCCGCGGCCGCGGCACCCAGCTGTCGCCATTGGCCGAGAAGCTGATCTGGGCCGATCGCCGCATTGCAGCACGACTGTCCCCGACACTCGACAGCCTCGCCTCCGAACTGGAAGCAGAGCTCGGCAAGACGCTGGGCGCAAAGCCTGCATCGATACGGCTTGATGCCAGCCATGGTTTCGCGGTCGCGGCCTTCCTGAAGGAAGCGAACGAGTCCGGACTGCAGATCGACCTGCGTTACCGTAACAGCACCGATGCGGTCGCCGCGATGTCACGCGGCGAGTCGGACCTGGCGGGCTTTCATGTGCCGATCGGCGAGTTCGAGGTGCAGTCGGCCGAGCGCTATGGCCGCTGGCTCGATCCCAAACAGCACAAGCTGATCCATCTTGCGGTGCGCACGCAGGGTCTGTTCGTCAATCCCGGTAATCCGCTCGGCATCCGCGACCTGCATGATCTGGCGCGCGCTGATGTGCGCTTCGTCAACCGTCAGGTGGGTTCGGGTACGCGCATGCTGCTCGAACTACTGCTGCCGAGCCAGCACATCGCGCCGTCGATGATCAATGGCTACGAGAACACCGAGTTCACGCATTCGGCGGTCGCGGCCTTCATCGCCAGCGGCATGGCCGATGTCGGCTTCGGCGTGCAGACTGCTGCCGAACGCTTCAAGCTGGACTTCATTCCGCTGGCTCGCGAACGCTACTTCTTTGCCGTGAGCGCCGAGGCGCTGGAGCGGTCGAAGATGCAGCAAGTGGTCGACGTGGTCCGTTCGAAGAGCTTCCGCACCGCGGTGCACCAGCTGGCCGGTTACGATGCAAGCGAGACCGGCGAGATACTGACGCTTTCGCAAGCCTTCGGTGCCAGCCCCAGGAAGGCCGCTGCCTGAGCCGGCGCGCGGCCTGTCACAGCGCCGCAGTATTCACGTGATGACCCTCCCTGCACACCAGATCACGGCACTTCTGCTTTCCGGTGGACAGGGCAGTCGCATGGGCGGGCTCGACAAGGGCTTGCAAGCATTTCATGGCGAGCCGCTCGCGCTGCCGGTCATGCGTCGGATCGCGCCACAAGCAGGTACCCTGCTGATCAGCGCCAACCGGCATATCGATGATTACCGTCAGCTGGGCGCTGAAATAAACGCCGACGTAATCACCGATACGCTCGCCGGCTACCAGGGACCTCTGGCCGGCATCCACGCGGGACTGCAGCACTGCACAACACCGTGGCTACTGACGGTGCCCTGCGACTCACCCTTTCTTCCGCTCGATCTTGCACAAAGGCTGGGTGCCGCGATCATTACGCACGATGCCGACCTGGCGTATGCCGTCACCGGCAGCGGCGACACTCTGCGCGAGCATCCGGTGTTTTCGTTGATGCGCGCAAGCTTGCGTGATTCTGTCGGTCACTATCTGGACAGCGGCGCGCGCAAAGTGCGCGACTGGCATGCGAGCCTGAAATCAGTCGCCGTGTATTTCGACGATGAAGACGCGTTTCGCAATCTGAACACGGTCGATGATATTGCGCTGGCTCGGGCCGTGGGTAAAGACCGCACCGCGCCGGGCTAGCTCTTGGGTTTGAAGTGCTTGTCGCTGATGCGGAACTTGCCGCGCCGGTCACCCATCAGCTCACGCAACTCTGCAATCGACAGTGTGCTCACCTCATGCATCCGTATCAGCAGCGATGCCGTCACCGGCAGCCGGCGATGGCGGATCTTGCTGATGACGGGCGGCGATACTTCCAGTGCACGCGACAGGGCTGCATCATTTTTCAGGTTGAGCCTGCCGATCAGTGAAGCAAGCAACTGGTCCGGGTCGTAACGCTGCGTCATGTGGTGCTTCTGCTGGTCCATGTCATCCTCATGCAAGGCGTGAAAAAAACTGACATGGGGATTGTGCGCACCGGCATTGCCAGCATCTTGAGCACTCACAACGGCGCGTGCATCGATCGCAGCGGTAAAGCACGCAGATGCGTGAACGCAAAGGCATCAACCTGCCAGCTCAGGCCCGCGCCGCATCGGGCAGCGGCAACGCGGTCTTGTACTTCACCTGCTTCAGCGCGAAGCTGGACTTGATGTTCTTGATGCCGGGGATGCGCGTCAGGTTCTCCAGGATGAAGCGCTCCAGTGCCTGAATGTCGGGCACGACGATGCGCAACAGATAGTCTTCGTCGCCGGTCATCAGGTAGACCTCCATCACCTCGTCGAAATGGCTGACGGCCTGCTCGAACTTCTCCAGTGCTGCCGCTTCCTGCTTTTCCAGCGACACACGCACGAACACGTTGACCTTCAGCCCCAGCGCATGCGGATCGACCAGCGCGACATAGTTCGAGATAACGCCCTCGCCTTCCAGCCGCTTGACCCGGGCCAATGTCGGCGACGGCGACAAGCTGACTGCCTGCGCCAGTTCGACGTTGGTGAGGCTGGCGTCACCCTGCAACTGCCGCAAGATCTTCAGGTCTGTTGAATCCAGGTTTTCCATTATTTAATTCGACAAATATATTTAATAACGGAATTTTATGCTGCATATAAGCGTCGCAGTGAAGTTTTTTGGCAGCACCTGCGGCAGGATTTGTCTTACCCTTTCGGCATCAAAGCAACCCATGCCAACCGGCGCCGCACAGCACCGGGAGACATCGATACCGCAGGACGCACGATGGACATGATTACCCCCGACCACCTGGTTCGCCAGCTCGATACCGACACCGCCGAGACCGCTGAATGGATCGCCGCGCTGCATTCGGTGCTGCAAGCCGAAGGACCGGAGCGCGCGCGCTTCCTGCTGTCGCAGCTCGCGTCGGCGGCACGCGAGGCCGGGCTGAACTGGCGCGATGCGCGGATCACGCCATATGTGAACACGATACGGCCACAAGATGAGGCGCCCTACCCCGGTGGCGCCGATGCCGTCGCAATTGAAGAGCGACTGGCCAGTATCATGCGCTGGAATGCGCTGGCGATGGTGGTGCGTGCGAACCGCGCGTATGGCGAACTCGGCGGCCATATCGCCAGCTATGCATCGGCCGCCGACCTGTTCGAGGTCGGCTTCAATCATTTCTTCCGCGCGCGCGACGACCAGCACGCCGGTGACCTCGTCTACTTCCAGGCACACTCGGCACCCGGCATCTACGCGCGCGCCTTCCTCGAAGGGCGCCTGAGCGAAGAGAACCTCGCGCACTACCGCCAGGAGATCGCCGCGCACACGAAAGGCACGCAAGGCCTGTCGTCCTATCCACACCCGTGGCTGATGCCGGACTTCTGGCAATTTCCGACGGGCTCGATGGGCATCGGCCCGATCAGCGCGATCTATCAGGCGCGCTTCATGCGCTACCTCGAACATCGCGGCATGGTGCCGCCGCAGCAGCGCCGCGTCTGGGGCGTGTTCGGCGATGGCGAGATGGACGAGCCGGAGTCGCTGGCCGCGCTGTCGCTGGCATCACGCGAAAAACTCGACAACCTGGTATTCGTCATCAATTGCAACCTGCAGCGTCTCGACGGCCCGGTGCGTGGCAATGGTCATGTCGTCGACGAGCTCGAGACCTTGTTCGGCGGCGCTGGCTGGAACGTGATCAAGCTGCTGTGGGGCTCGGACTGGGACCCGCTGTTCGCACG
>JACCDX010538296.1_pt1 | contig 11358 bp, 13 predicted proteins | sample 7449681 | NCBI WGS metagenome assembly JACCDX01 (sample SAMN15323450, study PRJNA562643) | freshwater metagenome | isolation source: river surface water | place: USA:Blue River Watershed | collected 2017-08-18 | reverse complement strand
CGGATCAAAAGTATTGTACTGGGCAGCCGAGCCTGAAATGGAAGCCTTGAAGCAGATTCAAACTTGGAAAGATGCCTATGCAGGCTATGAAAATGCAGGTGTAACTACTGCAGATTCTAATGGCCAGGCTGTACTCAAAGTGCGTACTCCTCAAGCCTACACGGTACCTTTCAAAGGAAGACTAGAGCCTCACATTCATTTCCGCATTTGTGAATCCTCGGGTATGTTAGGACGTGTCAAAACCGTCTTTTTAGCCGATGGTCGTGTGGAAGGATTTTCTTCGTTCTAAGTAGAAATGAATTCTGTTGGAATCAATAACTCTCCTGCGGCCACCCAAATCAATGAAGCCATCAAAAATGTGGCGTCAATGAATACCAAAGTTGGAGGTCGGCGAAAGACCCGCAAACAGAGAAAGCAGAGAAAGCAAACTCGTAAAAATTTGAAGGCTCGCAAAGCGACTCGTAGACACTAAACTGCTACGCTTCTGCTGCTTTTGAAGAGGGTTTGAAGAAGAGAATGTAAGAACTCACTCCAAATTGGGGTTCGCTAATGGAACTTGCTGTTTCATCATCGAATGTATGCCATTTGTCTGTAAGAGGGGACTTCGCCTGGGCAGTATAATGCCCTCCTCCTGCTGATCCGTGATGATCTACAGAGGCAAAACATTCATACGGCTGATATTGACTAGGTTCAGGAGATTCTGCTGAGAAATAGGGTTTGAAGACGAGAGAATTATTGGAAGGCATCTGGAAATTTGTATACAGTTTCTTGCCATCCATCGTGAAGCGTTTTAGACTAATGAGGATCATTCGTGGAAGTCGCCAAATCCGAGTTTGTTTCGTTGCATTTGTACGTGCAGGCTGACATTTTTCACAAGCGTATCCTTCAATCGTTTCAGGTTGAAATTCTTCCTTCAGCATTGATTCTAGTGTACACTCGCCTGAATGAAAGTGGAGTTTGAGACAGTTAAATGTTTCCCACGAATCAGAGGTGGCTTTACAGGTCTCACACGTAATGGTTGTACGGAAGAGGCCATAGATCATCTCCGTAAAGGGGGAATATTGTTTGGAAAACATTCGTTTCCAGGCCTCTAAGGCTTTTTGAATAATTTTGTCCTGTTCGGTTTTGGGTGTGGGGCGATGAATTTCAATATTCACTTCCTCGGCCATTCCTTCGTGGAGTTGATCGAGAAGGAAGGTTAGAAATTCGTGACTGTCGTGTTGAAGAGGGACTTGAAATTGGTCAAATCCGGCTGAGACAGCAGCAGGAATCATTGATTGTATGAACCCTGTAGGTCGCACGTATGCAGGTTTCGAAGCGGACCAAAGAGATCGAAGAAGATCGGCATAGGCTTTTACAAGTTCAACCTTATGGGAGTCTGGTTTTTTCTGAATCCATTGTTGATGCCTGTTTTCAAGAAAGAATGCGGAAATTTCTGTATTGTGACGAAGAGCCTGGAGAGCCGCATTCATATAGCAAGTGTTCCGCATATTCGCAAGTCCTGTGACACCCTTGTCTTCTTTGAGAGGTTGCATAGGTTGTTCTGTAGGAACACTTGGAGATTCGTCTTTGGGTTCGCCAGGGGTAAAAGTTGAATTTGTTTTGTTGGCTGAAGTAGGTAAATCAGATGAATTCTCATTATGAAACTCTGTATGGTGTTGGTCTTCTTGACGATCTTCACAATTATTTCCCTGCAATTCTTTATGAACCTCAGCAGTTTCAAACGGTCCCTGCACTCCTCCGCTACATCCATATACAGACGCGGAATCGGTTTGATCTATTCTCTCTAGGGCAGCGTGAGTACCGTCATAACCGGATCCCGCCTGTTCCTGCTCCAAGCAATCAGGTTGTTTCTCCTGCTCCTGCTCCCGCTTCAAGCGCTTCGTCTGTTCCTTTGCAAATGACATCTGTTGACTTGTCTGGAAATGTTCCGCCTGTCAATTCAACTTTACCTTCTCCTGTTCGTCGCTCTCTCGGGGGCTTTCTGGCAGGATCTCCAATTGGTACCTCCCTCCAATACACTCTCAATCTTCCCGAACAAGAGGATGAAGAAGAAGAAGCAATCTTAACCACAAATTTGCTGACCGCTCTTCTGCAACTTCCTCTTGCTGGCCGAGGTGTTCCTCGCAGAGGTGCAGGTATGGATGCATTTCTGCAACCTGTTCCTGTCCGACCTACGCAAGAACAAATTGATGCCAATACAACTGTTGGCAATCTAGTCTCTGATACAGAACATACGTGTGCTATATGTCAAGACACTTTAACGGGAGAGCAAGAAGGGCGTAAATTTAATGCCTGTGGTCACTGGTTCCACCGAAATTGTATTGATACCTGGCTTGAAGGCAATGTGCACTGCCCAGTTTGTCGCCACGATGTTCGTGAACCTGCAGGAACAAATACTGAAGTTTAAAAAAAGAGTTTGAATTCAAGATCCAATTTTTTTTAGATAGCAATTTTGCGAAGATCTTCAGGGAGCGTTTCTACGTGAGTTCCATAATGCTTTTCAATATCCTTGACCATTTGAACTTCATCGGGACCAATGAGATTGATGGCGACACCTTTACGACCAAATCGACCTGAACGACCAATGCGGTGAATATAGTTCTCTTTATTGGAGGGAAGTTCATAATTAATCACAAGGCTCACTTGTTGAACATCAATTCCACGAGCGAGTAGATCAGTACTAATGAGAACACGCACAGTACCCGTACGGAAGTCTGCCATACGACGCTTGCGTTCACCGACTTCCATTTCACCGTGGATGTAGGAGATTGGAAATCCTTGGGCTTGGAGTTTTTCCGCAAGCCATTCCACACGTTGACGCTTGTTGCAATAAATCATTGCTTGGTTAATATTGAGTTGAGAATAAATATCAAGAAGGGCTTCGATTTTCCATTCTTCTTTGGGGAGGTCCACAATGTATTGTTTAATCCCATCAAGGGTTACTTCTTCAGGCGGAATGAGAATTCGGACAGGATCACGGAGAAGACGTTCTGCAACTTCCACAACCTGCGGTGGCATTGTTGCACTGAACAAAGCCACTTGCGTGCTTGCAGGGAAGCCACGATCAAGAATACACATTACCTGTTCGTGGAATTTATCTTCAAGCATTTGATCGGCTTCATCAAGGATGAGAACACGAATATTATTGCGTGCTAGTGCAGGGCCACTTCCATTGAGGGCCTTGCGATTCATTAGATCATACACACGACCAGGAGTTCCAATAATAAACTGAACACCTTTATCAAGGGCTTTGAGATCGTGATGGAGTTCTGTACCACCGACGGCACAATAGACACTGAGTCCAAGGTTCCGACCAAGGCCACTGGCCACACTTTCGATCTGCTGAGCAAGTTCACGAGTAGGGGTTAGAACAAGAACCTGCGGGGCTTTAAGACTAATATCAATGCGCGCCATTGAGCCAATGCAGAAGGTACCCGTTTTTCCAGTACCAGATTGGGCTTGTGCAAGAACATCTTTTCCATTCACAATAGGTTTAATGGCTTTCTGTTGAATGGCAGAAGGTCGTTCAAAGCCATAACTGTAAATCCCACGGAGGAGATTTTCGGGGAGATTCATAGAATCAAAGGATTCAACTACTTCAACTTGGGTTGAAGTCATAGGGTCATTCTTCATATCAGACATGATTTGAGATTCCATACTAAAAAATTCCAAATTCAATTTTAAGTTGTTGTTTCTTCCCTCTCCAAAAATGAGCAACCCGGAAAAAATGAATGGTTGAATTTTGTACGCTCTACTTCAGAAGACATGAACAACAGTGAAGTTGAAGATGCAGTGGTTCTTGGAGGAACAGAAGAAGAAAATGCCGATGATTTTGAAAAACTTGAGAATGCTGTTCTCAGTGAATATGCAGGAGCAGGAGGAAAGAAACAAGATCCTCTCAATGCTCTCTATAAACATCACCCTGAGTCTATTCTCGATTACAAAGAGACTGTGATTCAAAAACTTCCTCTCAAATCAGCCCCTCCTCTCCCTTATTCAGAAGAATCTCTTGATGCAAATCACAAAAGCCAACCCTTTCTAACACAATTTGAAAAGACACGCATTCTTGGATTTCGTACCAATCAACTTGCACAAGGCGCAAAACCATTTGTCAAAGTAGAGTCTCATATTAAAACCACTCTTGAAATTGCCAAGTTAGAACTAGAGCAACGGCGTCTTCCCTTTATTGTGAAGAGGCCAATGCCTGATGGAACCTTTGAATATTGGCGTCTAAGCGATCTCCTCATTCTTTAGTGAAGACGGATTCGTTCAATAAACCAATTCTGAGCAAACGGTTCTTTTGCTTCCTTTCCTGTAACAATCGATAAAAACTTATGAAATGGACGGCTTTTTATTTGATCCACCGTGGGTAATTCAACTAAAAATTCGTGTTCTGCAACATTCATTCCTGAGGATTCACACAACTCTTTCCATTCCTCTTGTTCTTTTTGAACAATCTTTCCAAGTTCTTCAAGAACAACTTCAGGTTTAGAATAGGCAATATCATATTCTTTGGAAGAACGAATCGCTTCCCAAAAGGTGTCCAAACTGCACCACGTGCGCACAACCCAAACGAATGGCATTTCTACTATAGAGTTAAAAAATACGAATGCGATCTTCAGGTGGTAGAAACAATGGATCTTCTTCAGTAATATCAAAGGCACTATACCATTCATCAAATTGACTTACAATAAGATTGACTCGGAGACGAGGAGGTGCGTGGTGATCCAAAAAGAGACTTTGCACTGTTTTTTCAGGTTTCTCTTTTACACGCCAACTGACAGCGTAGGATAAGAAAAACTGTTGATAAGCCTTTTTCTTCTCTTCCTCTGAAATATTGTGTGTAGTTAAATATGCAGTTAAGGCTTCAAGTGCAATGGCCATTCCACCCAAATCTGCAATGTTTTCACTCAGCGTGAGTGCACCACTGACTGGATGATTCAGGACCCGTTGCTTATTAAACAATTCAATTAAACGTTTGGTCTTCTTGTTGTACGCACGATTGTCCGTGGGTGTCCACCACTTTTTAGGGAATCCATCAGGATCATATTCTTTTCCATCTTTATCAAATGCATGTGTCATTTCGTGTGCAACGATACAGGCTAATCCTCCATAATTCCACCCAAGGGGTGCCGTTGAACTGTAGAATGGCCAATACAGGGAACCAAGTGGAATGACCATTTCATTTGACTGTGAATAATAATACGCATTCACAGCAAAGACAGGTTCATCCCAATCTTTTTGCTTGCTTCGTTTTTCTCCAATTCGGGACAGTTCATAGTCCGTTTCCCATTTCCCCAACTGTAATAAATTTTCCAATAAATTATCGGCTGTCACTGTCGGTATAGGTAACTTCGCAAAGTCATCCGGATAGGCGATTGATAGAATCATTTTATCAACCTTTTCAATGGCTTTTCTTCGTGTAGCAGGCTGTAACCATTCTGTAGACTCAATACGATGCTTTGCGGATTTAAGTAATTCATCTGCAAGTCGTCTTACTTCTCTTTTTTTTCCAGAATCACCCATATAATTCACATACAGTTTTGACATAAAGGGTGTCATCCATTGTTGAAGCAATTGAATTGTTAAGTCTTTTTGCGGTATTTTTTGTGTTTGTCCACGAAGCCGTTTATGGAAAAAGGAGAAATAGAGATCATCATAAGGAGGTGGAAGATAAGGAAGAAAGTGGAGAAGAATTTCAGTAGCAAAGAGAAGTTTCCAAGAGTCTAGAGGCAAGTAGAGAAAGAGTTTTTGAATAACTTCCAGCCAATTCCTAGCATCCACAAAAAAATTGTCTGATTTCCAAGAGGTGTATCCAATAGTTTCAAAGATAGTCTCAAAGGGAATATCTGGGAACTCCTTCGCTAATTCGGATCCTTTTCGTTGAATAGACTCCTCTGTCAAACTTTTTTGAATGGCTCCTGCTAAGAGTTCTTCCAACGCTATCACATTGCTTAAATTGTCAATGCCAAACATTTTTCCAACGGTTTGTAATAGATTCGCATACTGCAATAATGTTTTTCCCTTTCCTGGGGCTGTCTTCTTGTAATAGGATAAATCAGGCAATCCTACACGACCAATTCCAATTGTAAAAGTATATTCCGTTTTGTTTTGATTTTCATACTGACCAAAGAGCCAAAAAATGCCTGGAATTTTGTATTTTGTTAACTCACCCATCATCTTTGCAACATCCTCTTTGTTTCGCATACAACGAAGATCAAGAAGAAGATTCTGAAGACTTTGAACACTCTTTTTTTGGACTTTGCTATTTAACGCGGATTGTGCAACAAGACCGACTGCTTCTTCAATGGATGCATTGGACTTTGATTGCTTACTTTTTGTTATACAGAGTCTAACAATTTGATCCAGTGTTTTTTGAATAGATTGTTCAAGTTCTTCACTGACACCAAACGAAGTGATGTGGGGTGGTACGTGAACCGTGTGGAGCCATTTTCCATTTACAAATTGGAAAAAATCTTTCCCTTTTAATGAATTATTCAAATCACTCGGCAGTAACATAGGAATATCCCATCCGGGGGGTACCCGTTTCTTTTTGGTTTGTTGACCCTTTTGATGTTTGTTCTTCAGGCTCATATTGCCTATTTCTATGCTCATCCTTTATTTTTGTTAGCCTTGCACTCTCACTAAATGAACGGCGACCATTGCCGTATTTTTTTAGAATAATAATAGCAAGTCGCCTATCATAAAGAGAAGAGTGTATTTGTTTTAAATAAGGGGCAAATTGCTCCATGAACTGCCTTCTACTAAAGATGGTCAGTTTATTGGGTCCTTTAAAAATGAATTTTTGAAGGCTTCTCCCAATAAGCATACCTGCTTATTGGGTCCAGCGCTTTCCACAGTTTACGCACTGAACAAAGATTGTCATTGGCTCATCTGCAGAACGCGTCTGTAATTCATAATATGTACACTGTCTCTTGTGACAACGAGTACAGTAGAACTGATCGGTTGCATTGGCTTTGTTTCCTTCAAGGAGTCGCTGTTCACGTTGGAACTGTTTTTCAGCAAGTTCCTTATTTCGCTCAGGAAAGATTTCCGTTTCAGTCCAAGTCATTAGATCATCAAAGGTAAATTCTTTGTTTTTATACCGTTGAAGAAGTTTGGTATTTTGAATATAACAATTGGGATGAAGATTGGCACAGATATGGCGCATTTTTCGTTCATATAGTTTCTGAAACAGAGGATAAGACCAATCGCAAATTACGTGATATTTTGCACCTTCCTGAATACAGTTATTGTAGACAGCACGCTCAAGTTGCACAACTTCTTCTTCCTTGAGTAAGGCTGGGCCAAAGAGGTTTGACACAACTTGAATCATATTCACTCGGTGAGGAGAGTCAGTATATGGAGCATCTTTCTGCAGTTGTTCTTTACTGAGTTTAAATTGTTCAAGAAAGTTGGCGGTAATTCGGGAGGAATTCGTTAGATTTTTGTTGGGATCACTTCCTTTTTTCCGACGAGATCGTGTACGTGTGGCACGAACACCTGAATCTCCGAGATCAACATCTTCTCCTGCTTCCTCTGCCACTTCAGCCTCTTCTTCCACTTCCTCCACTTCTTCTTCGGCTTCCACTTCCTCTTCTTCTTCCTCTTCAGCATCTTCTTCCTCAGATACCTCTTCTTTTTTCTCTTCAACCTCATCCACAACTTCTTCATCTTCTAGTTCTTCTTCTTCCTCTTCCTCTTCCTCTTCATCCTCTTCGTCTAGATCTTCAAACCCTCCAAAGGCGTGGGTGTAAAAGGCTTCATAGTCTTCTACTTTAAATGGAATGGGCTTTGAGAAATCATCATTTGTAGAGACAAGAACAAGGACATCCCCAAAGAGCAAGAGAGAATCGTGAGGAGGGGGTAACTCGTGTTTGTTTTCTGTACCTGCTTTGCCTTTTTGGAATCCAAAGAGATGAAGTGATTTTCCCTTGTATGTATATTCACCAATATATTCGGGTTCTGTTTTCTTTTTCATATATTTTTGAATATCGCTCAGTTGAATTCCTTTGGTAGCATCAGCAACAGATACCTTTGCAGATTTTACTTCACCTTTTGCAGTTAAGACTAATCCTGGAAATGACATACTTCTTAAGATCTATACATAGGCTTAAAATCGGTTCATTTTTTTGGGCTACCAGTCTAAACTTTTGCTTTGGAAGACTATTATGAAGAACATTTCCTTTGTTCGTACCTGGACACCTTGTAATGAATCACGAAAGCCTACGCATACTCTCTGGATCTATGATGCTGGAGATCTGCAAGGATTTTTACTTGAGGATTCTCAAGGAAAGAAAGAATTTACAGTCTATAAACATCAGTCCCGTGAATATAACCAAGATGGTTGTATTCAGGAAACTGGTATAATTGAGCATTGTATACCCAAAGATTATTTTTCAATTGAATCCTATCCTTGTTCTATTACGCTTAGTGGGCTTAGTGGGCCTTCGCATCCACAGTCGCATCCACAGTCGCACCCACATCAGGAACTTTGGCTTCCTCAGTGGAAGATTCAGATGTCTCTGAATGCATCGGATTCTTCTGTTCAAACGCAGTCGCGTCCGAGTTCTCAGCAGCCTTCGCAGCGTCATAGTTCTCAGCAGCATCCGCAGCCTTCGCTTCTACGGCAACCAAAGCATCAGTCGCCTGCTTACCCTGTGCCTGCGAAATTACATTCGTCGAAACGAGAGCCGTTACGACAGAACGAGCACAGCACGAGAAATACTTTACCCAAACCGACATTTTCACCTTCTTCAAATCAAGTTTCCCTCTCGCAGCAGCCAAGGCTAAATCCAAAGAAGCCGGTATCACATCATCAACGACCTTCTTCAAAGAAGCAAACTGGTCCGCCAACGCCTTCTTCTTCTCTTCCGTTGATTCCTCAGACACCTCCTTCTTCTCAACCTCCTCAAGAACGCGCTTGAGAACCTGGCAGATCAATTTCTGCTTTTCCTGACCGGACAAGTTCTTTATTGCATTCACCTTGACTGCTAATTGACCACTCACACGAATTAATGATGCTGTATCCCACGAAAGTTGACCTTGGCTCTGCTTCGCAAAATCGACAAGTTCTTGGACGTCCATCCTGTTTGTTTCGCATATTTTTTTTACAGTATGTTTTCACACAATCTACCAGATGGTTCAGCAGATCCTCATTGCAGTTGCACTTGCAGCAATTCTTTACTGTGGTTATCTTTATTTCCAAAGTCAACGCAAATATGTTATCGAGGAATCCTTTGAAGGGATGGGACAACCAGCCCCTGCACCGTTAATTACGCTCCCGATTCCTGAGCCTCCCCGAACAGTTGCCTCATCCGGCCCCAATTCTCCCAGCCAGGCCCCTCCTGAAGATGACGAACCTGTGCGTCTTCCCGGTCCTACCGATTCGGATCCCTATGAGGAAAACTATGGAAGTAGCATTATGAAAGACAATATGCGGTATCCTGAGCGCCTCTTCGGTCCTGCACCAAAACCGAATAAGACGGAATTGGCTGTATCAGCAGGGGTTGCATCGCCTGAACAACAACGTGTCAGTCAGGCTCTTCAAACATTTTCTCCTGACTTTGCTCAGAATGGTGGAGAGTTTATTGAAGGTGGAATCTTTGCGAGCGATGTAGGCGATAATCCCAACTATTCCGCAATCTAAGTAGAAATGCTTCTCTTAGCCACTCTTCTCTTTGTTGTTCTTTCTCCCGGTATGCTCCTAACTCTCCCTCCTGTGGGTTCCAAGATTTTTATGAGTGGAAAGACATCGTTGATTGCTGTGCTTGTGCACGCGGTCGTCTTTTACCTTGTTCTTTGCTTCCGTGATAGAATCCCTATTCTCAATCGCATTGAGGGATTTGAGGCCCAGGGCGAGGAAGGCACTCCTATGAGTGTGAAGAAGGAAGATAAGAAAACAGTTTCCTAAAGTGTAGGTCTAAACCTTTCGCACGAAGGATAGGTAGAAATGGAACCGCCAAGTCTAAAAGCAAGTGGAAACAAAGGATCCTCAAAATTTCGAGCCATTCCCATTGAACAAGCTCTCCTGGAAAAAGCCAAGCATTTCCTGGAGAGCTCTCAATTTGATCTTCGTATTCGTCAACACCTTCACGCAGACAAAATGGACCAATCGATTGGAAAACACAAATATTATATTTTAGGTAACGAGCAAAAGTTTGAACCAGGCTATATTGTTGTAATGAAAGGTCATCCCGTTGTCTTTTTACAGAATCGCTTCCAATTTGGATTTACACTTCGCCTTCGTCTTCATTCCTCTTTATATCAAAATCAGGCTATTTTTGTTGGCACTCTTGATACATTTCAATCGGCTCTTCGTCTTGAAGATGTTCTGTATTATGATGGAAAAGTACTTACACAGGAACCCTTCTCCAAGCGATTTGAAACGCTTCAAACATTCTTTGACACCGCATTTGTTCAAGATACACGCTTAAGCAGTCTAACAGTCTCCGTGGCTGAATTTCATCCTCTTTCAAACCTCAAATCTCTTGTTGGCTCTGATCAATACTATTCCCTTGACTTTGTACCTGAACAGGCCAATCGTCGTCGTCTCTTTATTCAAACAAAACAAGATGTTCGTTCTCCACAAGTTCGTTCTCCAAAGACTCTACAGGAAAGTAAACCGAAACCTGTTGTGACAATCAAAAAGGAAGATCGGACATCTGCGATGGCTTTCAAAATCAAAGGAATGCCTGATACATATGAACTCAAAGATGAGGCAGGAACTGTTCTTGGAAAGGCTGCTGTCCAAACTGCAGATTTAAGCCAACTTCTCCGACAGGCTATCCAGAATGAAGGGAAGAAAGTGAAAATCGTGTGGTCTGAAGAATTTGAACGCTACAAAATTCTGGGTCTTTTTGAGTAGGTGCGTTTTTCTTCATCTCTACTAGAATGGTGAAACGTAGTCGCAAGAGTACACGTAGAAACAGAAAGACCAGACGTATGAGAGGAGGCGGTTTTGGATTTACAGGAGCAGGCAGCATTCCCGGAACTCCTGGCACTGTCAGCAATCCTCAAGTCTTTACCGCACTCGGTGACTGTCGTGCTACTGAGCCTGGATATTGGATCCCTCAAAGTTCCTATGGTTCCTATGAAAAGGGTCTTCCTGGAATGAGTGGTGGCAAGCGAAGCGGGCCTTATGGCAAGAGACGCAGATCACGCAAGCAACGAGGTGGTTCGATGGTCACCACCGGCCAACGAGGTGGCCGATACACCTTTGATCTCTCTGCCCCTTCTGTTGCAGGCGTCTCTCCGAATGCTGCTCCCTGGTGGGCGGGCACCTATCCTCCTGTGCAACGCATTGCCTGTGAGGGATCTACACCCAATCCTTTGAATCCTGGGCCGCATACTCCT
>JACCDX011795325.1_pt1 | contig 11360 bp, 8 predicted proteins | sample 7449681 | NCBI WGS metagenome assembly JACCDX01 (sample SAMN15323450, study PRJNA562643) | freshwater metagenome | isolation source: river surface water | place: USA:Blue River Watershed | collected 2017-08-18 | reverse complement strand
TTGGAATGGGCAAGAAATCGGGATTGAAGTTTCCAGGCGAAGCTTCGGGATTCGTTTTGCCTTACGACCAGTGGGACGGCATCAAGAAGTACGTCTCGATGTTCGGTCAGGGCTTTGCGGTGACACCTCTGCAATCGGCGATGATGTATCAGGCGATTGCAAATAAGGGCGTAATGATTCCTCCGACATTGGTACAAGGCTGCGAAGACGAGAACGGCAATTTAGTTTCAACGCAAGCAAAACAGGGCAAGCGGGTCATCTCAGAGAGTGCAGCAAAATCAACCATGGACATGCTCGAGAAAGTTGTCGAGCAAGGTGGAATTGGTAAAAGTGCGGATGTTCCCGGATACCGTGTGGGCGGCAAAACCGGCACCGCCGAAATTCGCGATGAGGTTACGGGTAGATACGGAAATCTCTACGCGATCTCGTTCATCGGTGTTGCACCTGCAGAAGACCCACAGTATGTCGTTGCAGTTACAGCTTTTAAGTCGCGCACCATTAGAAACTCTTTTGGGGCCACGCCAATTTTCAAAAACATAATGCAGCAGGTGCTTCGAACTTTTAGAGTTCCACCTTCAACAACAGAGTCGATCAATATTCCGACGGAGTGGCGATGATGAAAGAATCAATTCCTCCGATTCTTCGGCCCAGACACGTTGAGCCGAAGGCCATGACTGCGCTGGTCGCCAATTTTGACCTCAAGTGGCACCGAGCCGGCGAGTCGCAGTTGCTGGGCATCAGCATGAACACCGCCGACCTGAGGCAGGGAGATCTTTTTGTTGCCATGCCAGGCCTAAAAACACACGGCGCGAAATTTGCCGAGCGTGCCATTGAGCTCGGAGCTTCGGCAATTGTTACCGATAGCGCCGGTGCTGATCTGCTTGAGAACATCGATATTCCGGTGGCACTGCTAGAGCGTCCACGAACCAGGCTTGGCGAGTTGGCGGCTTGGGTTTACTCAAATACAGACGGCAATATGCCAAAGCTGTTTGCAACAACTGGCACAAATGGAAAAACATCAACAACTTATATTCTTGACGCGATTCTTAGACAGCTCGGCCAGGTTACCGGTCTCACCTCCACGGCCGAGCGGCACATAGCCGGTGAGGTTATCGTTTCCCGTCTAACCACTCCCGAGTCGACAGAGATGCATTCGCTTATTGCACGCATGCGCGAGTCGAAGGTTGACTCGATTGCAATTGAAGTGTCTGCGCAGGCTCTGACCCAGCTGCGCGTCGATGGCCTTCGATTCGATATTGCTGGTTTCACAAACCTGAGCCACGATCACCTCGACGATTACGGTGACATGCAAACCTACTTTGATGCCAAGGCGCGGTTGCTCAAGCCACAGCACGCCAAGCGAGCGGTCGTTTGCCTCGACTCCGAATGGGGGCAGCGAATGCTCGACGCGGCCGAAATCGATGCCGTTTCAATTTCGTCTGACCCGAATAAACTCTCCGACTGGAAAGTGCGAGTAACTGCCGAAACACCCAGCCAAACATCCTTCACAGTTGTCTCGCCGCGCGGCGAATCTCTGGATAGTTTTGTGACGATAATCGGCGCGCACATGGCGCACAACGCTGGTCTTGCGATTGCCATGATTTGCGAATCGGGAGTTGCCTTTGACGAGGTGAAACGCGCCGTTGCAGAGGGCATAAGGGTTTACCTGCCGGGTCGAACCGAGCGCGTAACCGAAGAATCTGGCCCAGACATTTTTGTTGACTTCGGGCACAGCCCAGATGCCTTTTTCAACACCCTGGCAGCCGTGAGAAAAGTCACCAGTGGCAAGGTGATTATGGTGTTCGGAGCTGACGGTGACCGAGACGCCACCAAACGTCCGGCAATGGCCGAGGTTGCTGCTCGAGGCTGCGATCTTCTGGTAATCACCGACCATCATCCGCGCTTTGAAAACCCGGCATCAATTCGCAAGACGCTTGTTGATGCCGCTCGATCAGCTCGACCCGAGCTAGACATTTTTGAGGTTAGCCCGCCAGAGGCCGCAATACGCAAAGCAGTTTCGCTGGCCAAGCCGGGCGACTCGATTCTCTGGGCTGGACCCGGTCATCAGGATTACCGCGATATTGAAGGTGTGCGCACCCCATACTCTGCCCGGCAAGAGGCCAGAGACGCACTCAAAGAGGCGGGTTGGCGATGATACAAATGCGCCTCTCAGAGATTGCAACGGCAGTTGGCGGGCAGCTATTCGGTGATGACCAACTTGTGACCTCATCTGTCGAGACCGACTCGCGACTCATCTCAACCGGCGGCCTGTTTGTAGCAAAACCGGGTGAAGTGACCGATGGGCACCTGTTTATTGCAGAAGCCCAAAGGGCCGGAGCCATTGGTGCGATCGTTGAGCGTCGCATCGCAGATGCTCAGGTCTCGCAAATTCTTGTTAGAGACAGCGTTCAAGCTCTTGGCGAATTAGCAAAGCACGTTCTCGAGTTGCATCGCAGAGATCACCAGATTTCGGTGATTGGCGTTACCGGTTCAAATGGAAAAACCTCAACTAAAAACATGCTGCGCGAGGTTCTTTCAAAATTCGGTGAAACCGTGGCTCCAATCGAATCGTTTAACAACGAGGTTGGCGCACCCATTTCGATTCTCAAGATTTCTCCCAGCACAAGATTCTTAGTGGTTGAGCTAGGTGCCGATGGGCTAGGCAGCATCGACTATCTTGCCAAGATTTGCAATCCAGACATCGGTGTTGTGCTAAAAGTTGGGCTAGCCCACGTGGGTGAATTTGGTGACATCGAAACGACCTTCAAGATAAAAAGCGAGTTGGCAAACTCGCTACAAACGGGAACCCGGGTGTTGCTAAACGCCGACGATTCTTATGTCGCTCGCATGAGCGAGAGCACCAAGGCGCAGGTGCATTGGTTTGGCACCAACGCCGAAAGTGAAATCAGGGCAGAAGACATTTCTGTAACTCTTGACGGAACCAGTTTCACGTTCACCTGCAAAGACTTCAGCGCACGCGTGAAACTTCGCATACTCGGCGAGCACCAGGTAATGAATGCACTGGCCGCTCTTGGTGTTGCCAGCCTGCTTGGTCTTGATCTCAAAGTCGCGGTTGCGGCGCTCGAAGCTATGCAACTGGCGGAGCGCTGGCGCATGCAGTTGTTGCCCGGGCCAAAGGGCTCGATAGTTATCAATGATGCTTATAACGCGAGTCCGGATTCGATGAAGGCCGCTTTGCAGACGCTGGCGACCATAGGTCGTCAGGGACACCGAACCATCGCGGTTCTAGGTGAAATGGCCGAGCTGGGGCGCTACTCAGTTGAAGAGCACGACGCTATTGGTCGGTTAGCCGTTCGTCTCAATATCGACGAGGTTGTCGTGGTTGGCGAGGGTGCCAAGTTGATTCACATGGGCGCTAGCCAAGAGGGTTCCTGGGATGGCGAGTCGAAATTCTTCGCCTCGATTTCCGACGCTTTGCAGCACCTGCGTGGTTTGCTTGGGGTTGGAGATGTGGTCTTGGTCAAATCTTCAAATTCGGCAGGGCTACGGGCTCTGGGCGATGCTTTAGCGGAGGTAAACCAATGAGAGCTGTGCTACTTGCCGGCGGAATCTCGATGGCGTTTACCCTCTTTGCTACTCCTTTGTTTATATGGCTGTTCAAGAAGCTCAATTGGGGACAGTTCATTCGCGCTGACGGGCCCGAAAGTCACGTAACCAAGCACGGAACTCCAACCATGGGTGGAGTCGTCATAATCTTTGCCACACTCATCGGTTACTTTTTCGGAAAGTTGGCCAACTTTGAAACGCCAACAATTTCGGCCCTGCTCGTATTGCTTATGATGGTCGGTCTCGGCTTGGTCGGCTTTCTTGACGACTACATAAAGACACATAAGCAAAGAAGCCTCGGGTTAACCGGCTGGCAGAAGATCTTCGGTCAGGGAGTCGTTGCTGTTGTATTTGCAATTTTGTCTTTGCAATTTGCCAATGAGGCAGGTCTCACACCCGCTTCAACCAAGATTTCAATCTTTAGAGACACCACCATCGATTTCATGGCTCTCGGCACGGTCGCTGGGCTCATCCTGTTTGTCGTTTGGATTTATTTTCTTGTCGCCGGCACATCAAACGGAGTGAACATCGCCGACGGGCTAGATGGTCTCGCGACGGGCGCGATCATTATGGCCATCGGTGCTTATTCGATTATCGGTTTCTGGCAGTTCAATCAGGCGTGTGGCACGGTTGTCGAAAATCTTGCAAGTTGCTACAACGTTAGAGATCCGCTCGACCTAGCGGTCGTTGCGTCTGCGATTGTTGGAGCCTGCGCCGGGTTCCTCTGGTGGAACACTTCTCCGGCTCAAATTTTTATGGGAGACACCGGTTCTCTCGGCCTCGGAGGCGCGCTAGCGGCACTCGCAATTCTCTCGAGAACCGAACTCCTGCTCGTTCTGATTGGCGGAATCTTCGTAATTGTTACCGGTTCTGTAATCATTCAGAGGGTCTTTTTCAAAATCACAAAATGGAAGACCGGCACCGGAAGGCGGGTCTTTTTAATGAGCCCGCTGCACCACCACTTCGAAAAGAAGGGATGGGCCGAAATCACCATCGTGGTTCGCTTCTGGATCATTTCTGGGCTCTGCGTGCTTACGGGCATCGGCCTCTTCTACATCGAGTGGATCTACGGCTAGTAAATGCAGTCGATTGAAGATTTAACCAGTTGGCATTCGGCTTGGAAGGGCAAGCGCGCGCTCGTTTATGGGCTTGGTTCGTCGGGATTTGCTGTTGCTGACACCCTAAACGAGTTGGAGTGTGAGCTGCTTGTTGTCGCGAATGAAATCGGTGCGCAATACAAGGATCTTCTTTCGGTGTTACAAATTGATTTTGTCGAAGGCGCCGAGCACATTTTTGAGAGCGCTAAGGACTTCAAGCCCGACTTTGCGTGCGTGTCACCGGGAATTGCACCAACCGACGGCCTAGTGCGGTGGCTAACCGAGCACGAGATTCCGATTGTTGGTGACATCGAGTTGGCCTGGAGGCTTCGCGACAAAGTGAAGACTGCCGAATGGATTGTGATTACAGGAACCAACGGCAAGACAACAACAACTCAGCTGGTCGAGGCAATGTTGATTGCAGATGGCAAGCGTGCGATTGCCTGCGGAAACATCGGTAAGCCAATTCTCGACGCCGTTAGAGATCCAGAAGGCTTTGACTATCTAGTGGTAGAACTCTCAAGCTTTCAACTGCACTACTGTCACGCTATCGAACCCAAGGTCTCGGCTCTTTTGAATGTCGCAGAAGACCACATCGACTGGCACCAAAGTTTCGACGCCTACATTGAGGCCAAAGGAAAAGTTTTCAGTGGCACATCGAGTGCAATCATCTACAACGCCGAAGACGCGACCACGCGGCGCCTAGCCGAAGCGGCTGATGTGCGAGATGAGAACGTGCTGGCTGTTGCCTTCACTCGGGGAATGCCTGCCGATTTACAGGTTGGCTTCGTTGAGGAATTTCTCATCGATCGAGCCTTCTACGGATACCGCGCGGCAGAGCTTCCGGAGTTAGCGAACCTCGACGACATTTCACAAATAGGCGTTGTGACTCCGCACCTGCTAGCTAACGTGGCGGCAGCGGCTGCAATCGCTAGGGCCTGCGACGTAGATGCCAAGTCGATTGCCAAGGCAATTCGCAACTTTCGCCAGGACAGTCATCGAATCGAATTCGTTGCCGATCGAGCCGGTGTGCTTTGGTTCGATGACTCGAAGGCCACAAACGCTCACGCCGCAAGCGCTTCGCTGAGTTCTTTTGATTCGGTGGTTTGGATCGTAGGGGGATTGCTCAAGGGGGTCGACCTAGCTCCGCTGGTTGAGTCGCACAGCCAACGCTTAAAGGCCGCTGTAGTCATTGGTTTAGACAGACAACCTGTGCTTAGCGCGCTCGCTACCTTTGCGCCGGGCGTGCAAGTCGTCGAGATTTCCGATGATCACAAGGATCGCGTCATGCATCTTGCCGTGCAACAGGCGAGCGCCTTGGCAGAAGAGGGCGATGTTGTCTTGCTCGCACCCGCAGCCGCTTCGATGGACCAGTTCAAGGATTATGCAGACAGAGGAAACCAATTTTCGAAAGCGGTAGGTGAGCTAGATGGCTAGAGTTCGTGCAGTGCGTAAAGGCGCAACGGGTGCGCAAGCCATGCAGAAGGTAATTGGTTTCGCCGCAAACTGGTTCACGGCGACTTTTCGCGGCCAGTCTCGAGATTTCAACAATCTCCTTGGCATAACGTTCCTCCTGGTCATCTTCGGTTTGGTGATGGTGCTAAGCGCATCGTATGTAACATCACTCGGAAACGGTGACGGACCGTTGACGGTATTCACCCGCCAGTTGATCTGGGCTGTTATTGGTTTTGTTTCGCTAGGAGTCATGTCACGACTGCCAATTGCCTTCATCGAGAAAGTCGCCCCTTGGTTCTTTTTGACAATGGTCGCCTTGCAAGTAGTTGTTCTGGCGGTGGGAACCGAGGTCTACGGAAACAAAAACTGGATTCGCATAGGTGAACTCTCTTTTCAGCCGAGCGAGTTTCTTAAACTCGGACTACTGCTTGTGATTTCTGGCATGTTGGTGAGCCGCCGCGAGTATCTCGACAGTCTCAGGTACGGGTGGCTCGCTCCTTTGATTGCCGCGGGAGGCTCGACCGCACTTGTTTTGGGAGGTTCCGACCTCGGCACCGCCTTGGTGATGTTTGGTTTTTCTCTCGTCATGTTGGTTCTGGCAGGCATGCCAAGCAAGATCGCGATCTGGGTATTTCTCGGTGCCGGCGCTGCAGCATTGGCCTTTTCAAGCTTTGGCTCGCGTCGCGTTCGCATCGCGGCTTGGCTAAACCCCGACGCTGTCGATGTTGCGGGAGCGACTTGGCAGGCTAAACACGGCATCTGGGCCCTTGCTGCCGGAGGTGTCGGTGGCACCGGCCTCGGTGATTCAAAGATGAAGTGGAACTGGATTCCAATGGTCGACAACGACTACATCTTTTCGGTGGTTGGCGAAGAGTGGGGGCTTGTCGGCGCTTCGATGTTGATCATTTTGTTCGTGCTGCTCGCGATGTCACTCATTCGAATCCTCAATCGAACCGATCGACTTTTCGAACGCTATGTATTGCTCGGCATCGTGTCATGGATAACCATTCAGGCGTTTGTGAACATTGGCGTGGTCTTGAACTTCCTTCCAGTGCTCGGAGTACCTCTTCCGCTCATCTCGGCCGGTGGAACCTCGCTACTTATAACTTTGACAACTTTGGGAATTGCCCTCGGCATCGAACGAAGAAATTCGCAGGCCACGCCAGTTGCCACTGCGCGTCAAACTAGCAGGGCTAGAGTCACACGCTAATGCGCTATCTACTCACCGGTGGCGGAACCGCTGGACACGTGAATCCTCTTCTGGCTGTTGCAGACGCAATTCGGCTTGACGATTCATCGGCCGAGGTTATCGCTCTCGGCACAGCGGAGGGGCTTGAATCACGCCTTGTAAAAGAACGTGGCTATGAGCTGCTGACAATTGCCAAGCTGCCTTTTCCGCGCCGCCCAAATGCTTACGCGTTCTCGTTTCTGCCAAGATTTGCCAAGGCAGTAACGACTTGCCGCCGAATCTTGCGTGATAGAAAAATCGATGCGGTAGTTGGTTTCGGTGGCTATGCGAGCGCGCCGGCTTACCTGGCCGCCGCTCTCGAAAGAATTCCACTTGTGATTCACGAAGCCAACGCACTACCAGGGCTGGCCAATCGTCTAGGTGCCGGAGTCGCCAAGGTTATTGCGGTTGCATTCAAGAACACGCCACTCAAGAATTCGGTTCACGTTGGCATGCCACTTCGTAGCGAGATTATTGAAGCCGCCACTTCGGGCAGCCGTGCGGCCGCGCGCAAACACTTCGGGTTAGCTGCCGATGCTCCCACCCTTTTGGTCACCGGCGGTTCGCTCGGTGCCAAGCACATCAATGAGGTTATCGAGTCGTCGATTCACGTGCTCGAGGCGGCAGGAATTCAGGTTCTGCACATTGTCGGGGGAGGCTCTTATCTAGCCGAGCTAAAAGAAAAGGGTTACGTGAGAATCGCTTACTGCGACCGAATGGATCTGGCTATTCTCGCTGCGAACTTTGCAGTTTCTCGAGCGGGTGCGTCGACGGTCTCAGAATTCACCGCACTTGGGCTCCCAGCCCTATACATTCCCTATGCAGTGGGTAACGGCGAACAGGCAAAAAACATCGCAGAGGTTGTTAACGCCGGCGGAGCCATAACTCTTGCCGACCGAGACTTCAGTCGCGATTTCGTTTCAGATCAGGTGGTGCCACTGATGTCAAACTCCAAGAAATTAGAGACCATGTCGGTCGCGGCCAGAAAATGCGGAAACCTGGATGGCACCACGCAACTGCTAAAGCTCATCAAGGGTGTGGTTTCCGCATGAATCAAATCGAGCGGTCTAGTCTTGGAGAGAACTCATGATTAAGCCAGACTTCACTCAACCGGTGCCAAAAGATTTCGGCGCTATTCACTTCATCGGCATCGGTGGATCTGGAATGAGCGGTATCGCCAAAATGTTTCTTGGCATGGGGCACAAAGTTACCGGAAGTGATCTTCGTGACACTGGCAACGTGGCTGCACTCAGAGACTTGGGTGCCACCGTTCACATCGGACACGACGCGAGACACCTTGGCACCCCAGACACGGTTGTGGTTACCTCGGCCCGCTGGCCAACCAATCCTGAGTATCTGCTAGCCAAAGAACGAGGGATTCCTGTGATTCATAGATCGCAGGCACTGGCCTATCTGAGCTCTCAGAACCGAGTTGTTGCAGTTGCGGGTGCTCATGGCAAAACAACAAGCACCGGAATGATTGTCACGGCCCTGTTGAAGCTAGGAGCGAGTCCGAGTTTCGTAAACGGTGGAGTAATCGCACAACTAAACACCTCGGCGGCCAAGGGAGACTCCGACCTGTTTGTCATCGAGGCAGACGAGTCTGATGGCAGTTTCTTGCACTACCAAACCGCAGTCGCTCTGATTACCAATGTCGACGCAGATCACCTAGATCACTACGGAAGCGAAGACGCTTTCGAGCGTGAGTTTGCTAATTTCGCGGCAGGGGCCAGCGAGTTTGTCGTAATCAATTCCGATGATCCTGGAGCAAATCGAGTAGCGCGATTGCTGCAGCACCCGCGGGTTTTCACCTTCGGCTTCGATTCGAAGTCAGATTTTCGCATCAGCAACGTAGACGCCAGCGGGGCAGAGGTGACCTTCAACGTCACCTATTTGGGTCACGAATTGGCTGGCGAGCTCACTCTCGCTGGCGAGCACAATGCGGTAAATGCCGTCGGAGCGTTGGCGGTTTTGGTCGGCCTCGGATTCGACGCGAAAGAAGCTCTTGCTGCAATTGGCTCTTTCAGGGGAACCGAACGCAGGTTCGAGTTGCACGGTGAAAGAAGGGGAGTGCGCGTCTACGACGATTTCGCTCATCACCCCACCGAGGTTGCGGCTGCGCTAACCGCGGCGCGTGCCGTTGTTGGCCCTGGCCGTTTGGTTACCGTTTTTCAACCGCACCTTTACAGCAGAACGAGACTTATGCACGCCGAGTTTGCCCAAGCGCTTGCTCTTAGCGACCAGGTGGTCGTTCTAGATATTTACGCCGCTCGCGAAGATCCGGAGCCTGGCGTAACCGGGCAGCTAGTTTCAGATTCTTTCAAGAACAAAGCTCAGGTGCACTACGTCGAAAACTGGGATGACGCTCCCGCGGTTGCCGCGAAGTTGGCGTCTGCCGGCGACTTCATTATCACCATGGGTTGCGGTGACGTATATCGCATGGTGCCTCAACTGCTTGAAGCGCTCGAGAACTAAAAGTGAAAAGACCTGGGCGCCCTTCCGTTGCAACCGAGAAGAAGAGTCAACGTTCGGCTCGAGTTGGCCGCATCCGTGTTTCGAAACCGGTTGATCTAGAGGTCGCTCGTCGACTTCAGCAACAAACCGTAGTTCGATTTAGGTCGAAGTCAAGGCAGTGGCGTGCCGTTGCGCTAGCCCTGTTAGCTTCGTTGGTCGCCTTAGTTCTGCTGGTCTTATCCACGATTTTCACGCCGCTGCTCGCCGTAGAAAAGATTCGCGTTACCGGTGTTTCTAAGGTTTCACAGCAAGCCATCGAAAAGGCTGTAGCTTCGCAGGTCGGGGTGCCGCTGCCAATGGTGTCTAACGACGCGATTGCCACTTCGCTTGGCAAGTTTTCACTGATCGAGAGTTTCTCGATAGTTCGCGAATTGCCGCACACTTTGCGCATAGCCATCTCGGAGCGCCAACCAATCGCGGTTGTCGACATCAAAGGTGTCAGTTATCTCTATGATCCGGCCGGTGTTCGCCTGGGTGAGGCGAGCTACAAAGACAAATATCCCAGGGTCTATTCGACCGGCGAACCGAAGGGCAGCAAAAGCTTTGAGCTTGCAATAGATGTGCTTCTTGCTCTTCCGGCAAGTTTGTTGCCTAGAGTGTCGCAGATCGACGCCAAGTCGAAAGATGACGTCACCCTTCAACTTCGCGGCAATGCGGGTCAGCGAATTATCTGGGGCGACGCAAGTCAGAGTGCCCTGAAATCAAAGGTGCTCGCGGCGCTAATCAAGAATCAAAAGCCAACCGACCGGGTCACTTTTGATGTGTCTTCACCAACCGCACCTGTAGTTCGCTACCGCTAAGACACGCCCGCAAATATGCGCTGTTCGGCACCTTAAAGAGCGTAGTTTCTAGGCGCAATTGAAAGTGTTTTGTGGACTTTAAGCCTCATGTAGAGGTTGAAAGTCGGCTCTCGGTTGTCATTTGCTTAGTCGGAGGAATCTCGTGGGTTTGAATCAGAATTACCTAGCGGTAATCAAAGTTGTCGGCGTCGGCGGCGCCGGTGGCAATGCCGTCAATCGCATGATCGAAAAAGGTCAGCGCGGTGTTGAGTTCGTTGCAATCAACACCGATGCGCAAGACCTAATCATGTGTGAAGCCGACGTGAAGCTTGACATCGGCAGGGAACTCACCGGTGGCCTCGGTGCGGGCGCCGACCCAATGGTCGGCAAGCGCGCAGCCGAAGATCACGAAGAAGAAATCGAACTCGCTTTGCGTGGCTCTGACATGGTTTTCGTTACGGCGGGTGCCGGAGGTGGCACCGGAACGGGAGCCGCACCAGTGGTTGCCAAAATTGCCAAGCGCCTGGGTGCTCTTACCGTTGGTGTTGTAACTCGTCCGTTTGCTGTCGAGGGAAAGCGCCGTGCAGAAAACGCAAACGCCGGCATCGAAGCACTTCGCGCAGAAGTCGACACCCTAATTGTTGTTCCCAACGAGAGACTTCTTGATCACACCAACCAGTCGTTGAGCTTGGTTGAAGCATTCAACATCGCAGACGATGT
>JACCDX011349775.1_pt1 | contig 11361 bp, 16 predicted proteins | sample 7449681 | NCBI WGS metagenome assembly JACCDX01 (sample SAMN15323450, study PRJNA562643) | freshwater metagenome | isolation source: river surface water | place: USA:Blue River Watershed | collected 2017-08-18 | reverse complement strand
TGGCCAAGCAGAAGACGCGAACTCGGCAGCAGCGGCAGATGCCGATGTAATCATCGTCGCCGTGAAACCCGCCTACGTAATCGAGACCCTAGAGCAACTGAGTGCACCACAGCTGAAGGCCGAAGCTCTCGTGATCAGTGTTGCAGCCGGCATAACCTGTGACGCAATGCAAGCTGCACTGCCGCTGGGCAACGCCGTAATTCGCGCGATGCCAAACACTCCTGCGATTGTTGGTCGCGCGATGACTGGAATAGCTCTCGGCAGCCGGGCGACATCCGAGAATTCAGAATTAGCTGAACAACTTTTTGCAACCGTGGGCAAGACTCTCGTAGTCGAAGAAAATCGAATCGATGCGCTCAGCACAATCAGTGGCAGTGGCCCGGCGTATGTTTTTCTCTTGGTTGAAGAATTTGTCAAGGCAGCGCAGCATCACGGCTTTAGCGCCGAAGAGGCCCAATTGATGGTTAATGAAACTTTTCTGGGAGCGACAGAGTTGCTGGTAGCTTCTGGCAAAGATCCAACTGAACTGCGTCGCCAGGTGACAAGCCCCAATGGCACAACGATGCAGGCAATTGCTCGAATGCAGGCAGCCAACCTAGACCAAATGTTCGTTGAAGCAACAGATGCAGCACTAGCCCGCGCGAAAGAAATCGCGGCGGGAAACTAAAAAGATAGGTAACCAAATGTCAGACATATTTGTAGCAATCGCAGACCCGAAGCGTCGCGAAATTCTCGAGGCTCTCGCAAAAGAAGAGCAGACGGTTGCGCAACTTGCCAAGACCATTAAAGAGACCCCGGCAGCGACAACCAAGCAGCTGACAATTCTCAAGGATGCCGGCCTCGTGAAAGCCAGTCGCGCAAAGACCGCGGTTTACTCGACGAACCCGAAAGCGCTGAAGCCTCTTGGTGTTTGGGTCGCAAAATTCGCAGGAGCCGAAATCACTTCAGAACTAGGTGAGCGTGCCGACGAACTTGCAGAACTCGCAACCGAATACATTAACAAGGGTTCGACCTGGCTGGGCAAGAAGTTGAATCCAAAGTCGAAAGTTAAGAACGTTGATGACCTAGCAAAAGAGCTAGGCCGCAAGGTTGCCACTGTAAAGAAAGATGCCGAAACTGAGGTCTCCGTGAAAGTTAAGGCTGCCGTCAAAGAGGTAAAGACTCGCGTCAAGCGCTAAGCGAGCCTTGAAATCGAGATTTACTAGAACTTAGCGTCGATCTCGGCAACGAGAGCTTCGACGTGCTTGCGCACCTCATCACGGATGGGCCTAACCGCCTCAACGCCCTGGCCGGCAGGGTCGTCTAGCACCCAGTCGAGGTAGGTCTTGCCAGGAAAGAACGGGCAGGTGTCGCCACAGCCCATTGTGATGACATAGTCGGAGTCTTTGACCGCTTCATCGGTGAGCTTCTTAGGAAAGTTTTGGCTGATGTCGATGCCGAGCTCGGCCATGGCCTCAACCGCCGATGGGTTTACCTTGTCTCCCGGGGCGGTGCCTGCTGAGCGCACCTCAACACGATCACCAGCGAGGTGCTTGAGAAAGCCGGCTGCCATCTGTGAGCGACCGGCGTTGTGAACGCACACGAAAAGAACAGATGCCTTGATAGTCATGCTCGAAAGTTTGCCATCAAGAGGTTAACTTTCGCTAAACGTAGATGAAAAAAGGGGTGCACCTTTCGGCGCACCCCTCTTTTTAGTTTGAGCTATTTAGTAGCGGACTTTTTTGCAGCCGGCTTCTTCGCAACCGCAGGCTCGCTAGCCGAAACGGTTTCCTCTACCACTCGCTTGCGCTCTGCAAAAATCAGAACGAAAATCGCGGCAACTAGCATTCCACCGAGCTGAGCAAGGATGTATCCCGCTGCTGTGGCAGTCGATTGGCCGACGAAGATAAGCGCGATGGTGACTGCAGGGTTAGCCTGCGCGCCGCTTGAAGAGAATACAGCCGCTGCAAAAACCCATAGACCTACAGCTGCAGGAATTAGGTGGGCCTTTGAGGTTGTGGCCAAACGTCCAACCAACCAGACCAAACCACCGGCAACAAATAGTTCGCTGAGTAGCGCACCAGAGTTAGCAGTGCTCACATTTGTATCAAACATGAATTGCTGCAAGAACATCTGGCTTGCGATGAACGCACCGAAGACTGCACCGGTGATTTGTGCTACCAGGTAGGTAAGCAGCTGAACTAGGCCAATCTCGCGACGCGAGAAAAAGTAGATCGAAACAATTGGGTTTAGGTGGCCACCACTGATTGGTGCGGTAACAAGAATTGCCAATCCGAGAACAGCTGCAAGCGCTGCGGTGCCCAATTCCTTGTTCTGATAAACAGCAGCTCCGCAGATTGCTGTTAGAAAGAGCGCTACGCCCAAAAATTCGGCGAGTGCTCTCTTTACTAGTGGAGGTAGATTCATTTTGTTCCTTCTTTTATGTCTTTGATACGGACTAGTGCTTCGTTTCGTCTCAAAAATGCTGGTTTGTATGGTGGATCGAATCTCGCCCAATAAACCGAACCGATAGGTTCTAGGCCAGCCGATTTCACCGCCGACACCAATTCTTCACCCTTTGCAGCAAAACGCTGCTCATTCCAGCCACCAGAAAATTTGATTGCTGCGGCGTAGTGTTCGCCAACTGGCACAATCTTGAGTCTCGAGCTCGTTGGCAAAGGCAGGTTTTCGAAGTCAAAGTCGGCTGGCATGACGAAGCTGACCAGGTGATCTGCCTCGCCAAACGGCTCTTGAATAACAGGCGCGGTCATGGCAATTCTTTGGCCTGTGGCGTTGTTGCCGCTGATGTAACTCACCAGAGGCTGAAATGCCCGATTACCGGCTGGCATGAAGTCGCCCGGTTCGCGCACCTGAACCAGCACATAGGCAGGGTAGTGGCGCAGCTCAATGCCATTGGTGCGTGAAATCACGGTGTAGGGCTGCTGTTCGGTCATGTTTTGAGTGTAGGCCCGCCTAGCGGGTAGGATGGGAATCTATTTTGTTCGCTGGTTTGTCTGGCGGTCAGTCAAATCAATTGTGAGGTCTTCATGGGTTCAGTAATCAAGAAGCGTCGCAAGCGTATGTCGAAGAAGAAGCACCGCAAGTTGCTTCGCAAGACTCGCCACCAGCGTCGCAATAAGAAGTAGAAACTTTGCAGTCCCGTCGACTTAGTCGGCGGGTTTTGCATTTAAGGGCTGTTTCAAAATCCAAGCAGGGATGCCCGCCGGGCGCCTAGCGATTTGCGCGCAGCTCGCGTTTCTTGAAATCTAGAATTTTCCAGCCGGCAGCTTTGGCGTGAGTCTTTAGAACTTTGTCTGGATTGACCGCAACCGGATGACCCACGTGCGTGAGCATCGGTAGATCGTTGTATGAGTCGCTGTATGCATAGCTGCGCTTCAGGCTGATGTTGCGTTCTTTAGCAAGTTGTTTCATGGCTTTGTATTTCGCTTTGCCGTGCAAAGGCTTGCCAACGAGTTTGCCTGTCAGAATTCCATCTTTGCGTTCGACAAGTGTGCCGAGGCCTCCGGTTAGGCCGAGACGTGAGGCAATAACCTCTGCGATTTCGATCGGTGCAGCGGTAATCAGCCAAACCTCGCGACCATCCTTGATATGTTGCTGCGCGATGCGAACTGTTTCTGGCCAGAGTTTGGTGCTGATGTGATCGTTGTAAACCTCGTCGGTTAACACCTCTAGGTCTTCGACCTTGTGTCCGGCGATGAGGCCAAGTGCTCGGTCTTTAATCTCGGTCATGGTTTTTGCGCTTTCGCCACGAGCAATGAAGCGCGCTTGGTGCCAGGCAAAGTTCCAGAAATCGCGACGGCTGAAGAACTTGCGCTTGAAAGCAGCCTTGCCAAACAAGAAACTCGATGAGCCGCGAAGAATGGTGTTGTCTACGTCGAAGAAAGCGGCTTCGATTTTCGCAGGCGGGGTCTGGGGCACTTCACAAGTTTAGTTGTGCGCAGGGTTGGCTTAGTCTTGAGTTATGTCATACGACATCTCTCTTACGCTGATCGGCAAGCCCGGCTGTCACCTGTGCGACGATGCGCGCTTGGTGGTCAACACTGTCGCGGGTCAGTTTCGCGCTCTGCACGCAGGCATCGCGGCCTCGGTTCAGGTGCACATCACCGAACAAAGCATCTTGGATGACCCCGAGCTAGCCGCACGTTACTCCGAGGAGATTCCGGTTCTATTGCTCAACGGCAAGGTTCACAACTATTGGCGAATCGACCCCGTTCGTCTCATGGCCGCTCTAGAGGAGGCGGTGCGCTAATGTTCAAGGCTGTCGTCTGGATCTTGAGGCGTTTCTGGTTTCCGATACTGGTGTTCGTGCTTGGTCGCCTAGGTCGCAAACATGAGTGGGCTGCCAAGGCGCACACGACTATCAAGAAACTTAAATAAAGAAACCCCCGACACCCGCACTCGGTTCGCGAATGCCGGGGGAGACTCTTTGGTTATTTGCGGTCGAAGGTCACTGTCACGACGTCTCGAGAGGTTACTGCCGAACCCGCAGCCGGCTCAATCGAAACAACGTAGGCGTCTTGCTCACTTACGTCATTCAGCCAGATGTAGTCAACCCCAGGCAGGCCAGCTTCACTTAATGCGCTGTTTGCGTTCTCATAACTGAAGCCTAGAACATCAGGAACCTGATATTGCGTGAGTTCTTCCAGTGGGACACCTATTTCAAGTGGGTTGCCGTTTTGATCTCGAAAAATCAATCCGTTTACCTCAGCGCCTGCCGAGTCATAGGCCTTTATTTCGGTAACAGACTCCCCGTTATAAACGAGACCGCTGTCAACAGACCACTCCTGCATAACCTGCTGAGTGTTTACCGCAGTGTTGACCGCATTACTGATTAGAACTGAACCTGGAGCTAGCAAGAGGACAGCAACTACGTTCAATGGCAACAGAATTGAATCAAAGAACTTGCCGGTAAACCACTTTTTGCGGCCCCACTGCACACTCAGAAAAACTAGTAGAACAAGGAAGGCTAGGTCAGTTACCGAGTTTGGATAGAAACCCGAAAACAAACCCCATGCAAGTGTGGCTCGAAGAACCCACCAGAGAGGCCTAACTGATATTCCAAATTCAAGAATCGCGCTGGTTAGTTGATACTTGCGAAGCCAAGATTCAACTGCAGACAGCATTGCTTTGCTGCCAAATCTCGTCTTACTCACAGGTCTTGGTCCCATGCCCGCGGCCTCACGCAACTCGGCAGCATATTCGTTCGGTGAACCGAGTTGAAAGTTTTCACCCTCATCTTGTCTGCGTTCTTGAAGTGATGCCTCAAGGTCGCCGGTTAGTTCTTCGATAACCGACTTTGGCAGATCACGAAGCTCCAGACGAACTGAAGCTGCGAAATCTGGAATAGATGAGTCGTTTAGGGTTTGCATCATTTGCCGCCTTTTGCTCTTTTGGTTGGTTTTGGTGAATCTAGGAGTGTCGACATCTTTTTGCTGAATGTGGCCCAGGTTGCACGTTGCTCAGTGAGCATTCGCTTGCCTGTTTCATTCATGCCGTAATACTTACGGTGTGGACCGTCTTCAGAAGCCACGACATAGGTGGTAAGTGCACCTGCCGTGAACAATCGACGCAGGGTGCCATAGATCGAGGCATCGCCAATTTCGTCTAGCCCTGCCGCTTTTAGTCGGCGAACGATGTCATAGCCATAACCGTCTTCATGTTCGATTACGGCAAGAACCGCTACATCTAAAACGCCTTTGAGTAACTGGGTTGAATCCATGTTGCTCCTTTCGATGTATTCACTATTACACATTACACAGTAGTTCGCAATACATACGTACGCATGTTTTAATTCTTGGCAAAGTCAAACTATGTCTATACAATTTGTCTATACACCCCGCAATTGGAGGACACTTTGAAGAAAGTGCTTGAAGCAAAGGTTTTTAAGAATGGCGGCAGCAGCGCAATTCGACTGCCAGCATCACTCAACATCACCGGCGGCATTGTCTATCTAGAAGTAGATGATGAGACTGGTGACATCGAGATCAAGCGGCAAAACCCAAATCCTTTTCAAGAGCTTTTCGCTCTGCATGAGAAGTATGGCCCGATTGATGACGATGAGTGGCCTAACTTTGAACGGAGTCATGAACCCGCACCTATTCGCAGTCGAAAGAAGCAGAAGGTGGCCGCATAGTGAAGTATTTGATTGACACAGACATCGCTAGCAACTTTGCCAAAAATACTTCAACTTCGTTGAGACTGAAAATGCTTGAAAACGTAACCGACTGGGCTATTTCTTCAGTTACCTATCACGAACTTTGGCGTGGACTGATGCAGACTGAAAGCGACAAAGTTGAACAGATTGTCACAAGTTTTCTATCGAATGTTCGCGTTATTGATTTTGACGAGGGCGACGCACGCGAGTCAGGTCGCATCCATGCGGAACTAATAAAAGCCGGAAAACAAATAGGTGATGCTGACACATTGATTGCAGGTCAAGCCATCGCAAATCAACTAACGCTCGTAACTAACAACACGAAACACTTTTTGCGAGTCAAGGGCTTGCAGGTCGAGAACTGGATGAAATAGAAAATCCCCCAGAACGCATCCGGGGGAATTTCTATTTGACACTATGGCTCGAGGCGGTTTGGTCCGCGGAACAAGTAGCCGACCTCGCGAATGTTTGGCTGGTGCAATAGCAACATGATCACGCGAAGTAGACCCATTCCGAAACCACCGTGTGCGGGAGCGCCGTACTTGAAGAAGTCGAGGTAGGTCTGCAGGCCTTCAGGCTCTAGACCCTTTGACTTCACTTGCTCAATAAGCACGTCAAGGCGGTGCTCGCGCTGAGCGCCCGTGGTGATCTCGGTGCCGCGCCAGATGAGGTCGTAGCTGTTAGTTAGCGCCGGGTTATCGGCGTGACGCATGTGATAGAACGGGCGCACGCTCGACGGGTAGTCGGTCAAGAAAACAAACTCGTGGCCGTGCTTCTCGAAAACGTGAGCCGCAATCTGGCGCTCGCCTTCTGGGTCCATGTCGCCGCCACGAGCAATTTCGTGACCGCGAGCCTTGACGATGTCAACGGCCTCAGCAAGCGGAATGCGCGGAAACGGAACACTCGGCACGACAACATCAACATCGAAGAGACGCTTGATTTCTTCGCCGTGCTTTTCTTTAACTGCGCTGATCGCGCGAACCAAGAGCTGCTCTTGAATCGCCATGACGTCTTCGTGCGAGTCAATCCATGAAACTTCGATATCAACTGAAACGAATTCGGTTGCGTGACGCGAGGTGAAAGACGGGTCTGCCCTGAAGACCGGGCCAATCTCGAAGATGCGACCGAAGCCGGCCATCATCGCCATCTGCTTGTAGAACTGTGGACTCTGCGCAAGGTATGCGTGAGTCTCGAAGTATTCGAGTTTGAACAACTCTGCGTTTGACTCTGAAGCCGAAGCCATCAACTTGGGTGAGTGAATCTCGACGAAGTTGTTTTCGCTCCAGTACTGACGCCAAGCGTGCTCGATTGTGGTCTGAATCTTGAAGACCAGGTTCATCTCTGAACGGCGAAGATCTAAGAAGCGCCAGTCGAGACGCTTGTCGATTGAAGTGTCTTCGGCAATCGGGCTGATCGGGTCGGCAAGGGTCACAATCTCGATGTCGTCTAGCTGAATCTCGAGACCGCCAAGCTTCACGCGCTCGTCGTGAACCAAACGACCGTGAACCCAAATGAACGAGCCAGCGGTTAAGGTCGAAATCTTGGCTGCAAGTGCGTCGTTCTCATCAGGCTCATCGCCAATCACTGGGCGAGGGTAGGTGACTTGAACGTCGCCAGACTCGTCGCGAAGAATTACAAATTGGATGCGCTTCTGGTCGCGAAGCTTCTCTACCCAGCCACCAAGAACAACCGGCCCATCCTGGCGAGCGGCCAGATCCTTTACGAGAGTGCGGTCACGCATGTCATCCTTGCTTTCTTGCTGAGTGTTGCCTGAAGAGGCGTCTGGCCCCAAGTTTACTCGCGGGTAGACTTGACCCATGCCCGCCGAACGCCTTCACCTGGTTCGCCACGGTGAGGTTCACAACCCCGGTGGCGTTCTTTACGGACGCCTTCCGCACTTTCACCTGAGCGAGCGAGGCGTTGAGATGGCGCAGACCGCCGCCAAGGCACTCAAGGCCCTAAATCGTCCGATTTCTCGCATCGTTTCGTCGCCCTTGCTGCGCACCCAGCAGTCGGCCGAGCCCATTGCCGAGCACTTTGGCTTAGACGTCATCACAGACCAGCGCCTGATTGAGCCACACAACGTGTTCGAGGGCCGCAAACTGAGCGCCAAGCACCTAGCCGTGCGCCCACACCTTTACCTGCACCTGCGTAATCCGAGCAAGCCATCGTGGGGCGAGAGCTACGAGTCGATCGTGAAGCGCATGTTTGAAGCCATGGATGAGCTCGCCAAAGAGGTCGACTCTGGCGATGTGGTGCTGGTCACCCACCAGCTGCCAATTTGGATGGTTCACCGCAAGGCAGCTGGGGTCAGGTTGGCCCACAGCCCGAAGCAGCGCCGCTGCGCACTCTCGTCGATCACAACCTTTGAAAGACGCAACGGCGATTGGGTAGAGGTTGACTATCTCGACCCTGCCGCAAATGCCGGGGCTAAAGACAAGGGAGCCGTGTGATGGCTGCCAAGAGAATGGTTAAAAACGCGATCGCGCTCGCGCTCGCGGTTGCAGTTTCATTTTCTCTCAGTGCTTGTGCCAACGATTCGCTTGCCGACCAATTCAGAGCCGGTGACAACAAGAATTACATCGCCGGCGACGGAACAGTTTCAGAATTCGCAGAGGCTAATCGCGGCAAATCGATTGCATGGTCGGGAGTAACCGAGAGTGGCGGACTGCTGAAAAGCGATCAGCTGACTGGCGTGGTCGTGGTTATGAACTTTTGGTATGCGGGCTGTGCACCCTGTCGGGCAGAAGCACCAGACCTTGTTGCCGTAAACAAATTGTTCGTTGGCAAAAACGTGCAGTTTGTCGGAGTGAACGTGCGCGACACCGCTGAAACTGCGCGAGCGTTTGATCGCACATTCGGAATCACTTGGCCTTCGATTATCGACGCGCAATCTGGTTCTGCAGTTCTTGCATTCACGGGTGTTGTCACTCCGCAGGCGGTGCCAACCACTCTCGTGATTGATAAGCAGGGTCGCGTTGCTGCTCGCGTTCTAGGTCAGGTTGAAGCCAGCACACTCAAAGCTCTAATTCAAAGAGTGGTTGACGAAAAGTGAATCTCGCCGAACAAATTCTCGGTGGCTCAATGTTCATCGCAATTCCGATTGCGATGCTTGCGGGTTTGGTTTCATTCTTGAGTCCGTGTGTGCTTCCGCTCGTTCCGGCCTACTTGGGTTTCGTGTCTGGAAACGCTGCACCAAAATCGCGCATCGTGCTCGGCGCCGCTTTGTTTGTGCTCGGTTTCTCGGCGGTGTTTGTTTCGCTGGGCACAGCCTTCGGTGTTTTCGGTTCGAGGCTCTATGCCTTTAGCTCCGCAATCCAACCGATTTTGGGCGTGATTGTTATCTTTCTTGGCCTTGTGATGATCGGGCAGTTTGGTTTCATGCAAAAGACCATCAAGCCAAACTGGCGACCACGCGTCGGTCTGCTTGGCGCGCCATTGCTGGGCATCGTCTTCGGCCTGGGCTGGACCCCTTGCATCGGCCCAACCCTCGCCTCGGTCTTGGCGCTAAGCCTCGACTCGAGCCAGGCCCTGCGCGGCACCACGCTAACCGCCGCATACTCACTAGGCCTCGGTCTGCCGTTTATCGCGATCGCCGCCGGTTTCTCTTGGGCCACCCGCTCGGTGGCGTTCGTGCGCAGGCACATCCGTGCATTCAATATCGGCGGTGGAGTTTTGTTGATTCTGCTCGGCCTTCTTTTGGTCACGGGTCTTTGGAATATCGTCATCGAATACTTTCAGGTGGTGAACAGTGAGTTCTTCCCAGCCATCTAATTCGCGAGACATCGAGATCGATTCGCCAGACATCGGCATTCGAGGATGGGCGCGCTGGTTCTGGCGTCAACTCACGTCGATGCGCACAGCACTAATGCTTTTGCTGCTTTTGGCAATTGCAGCCGTGCCGGGTTCGATTTATCCGCAGCGCAGCGCAGACCCAAACGGGGTAAAGCAGTTTTTCGAGAACAACCCTGATCTCGCCGTTGTCTTTGACAACTTGCAACTTTTTGACGTTTACACATCGGTGTGGTTCAGTGCTATTTACATTTTGCTCTTCACGAGCTTGATTGGCTGTGTTGTTCCGCGAACCAAAGTGCACTACGCCGCACTGAAGAGCCAACCGCCAGCGGCTCCGCGAAATTTTGCGCGCATGCCGGCTCACCAAATTGTTAAGTCGAGAAAAGCAAAGGTCGTTGAAAAGGCCGCGGCAATTCTTAAGAAGCAGGGCTACCGCGTTGTCACAACTCGAACTTCGGTATCTGCTGAGCGTGGTTATCTTCGCGAAACCGGAAACCTTGTTTTTCACTTCTCACTGATTGGCGTTCTAGTTGCAGTTGGAATCGGTGGCGGCCTCAGTTACAGCGGCCAGCGAGTTTTGATTGAGGGAGACACTTTCGTCAACAATCTCGCCGGCTACGACTCGATTTCACCGGGAACCTTCTTTAATGAGAGTCAACTCACCCCGCTGAGCGTGCGTCTCGATAAGTTCAACGTTGTTTTCGACATTAGAAACGAAACCAATATCGGCACCCCGCTCGATTTCAAGGCGCTCGTGACCACCCGAATCGGCGCTGACGGCGAACCGGTTCAGGGGCAGATTCGCGTGAATGAGCCGCTCGAGTTGCCAAACGCCAAGCTCTACCTAACCGGAAACGGTTATGCGCCTGTCGTAACAGTGCGCGACGCCAGCGGCGAGGTCTCGTTCTCGGGGCCGGTTGCCTTCTTGCCGCAAGACCGCAACTACACGTCTCTTGGCATCTACAAGCTGCCAGACGCCAAGCCAAAGCAATTCGGCATGATCGCCTTCTTCTACCCGACCGCAGCCGACCTAGACACCGGCGCCAAGAGCTCGATTTTTCCAGACCCGATTAACCCGCTACTGACCATGAACGTCTACGAGGGCGACCTTGGTCTCGACGATGGAATTCCACGAAACGTCTATGCGCTAGACATCGAAAAGATGACCCAGGTGGCAGGCGGTGAGGCAGATGCGCCGGCAGTTCAACTTGAAACCGGCCAGACCGCCACTCTGCCCAACAATCTGGGCACGGTGACTTTCGACGGCTTGAAGCGATTCATTTCGCTAGACATAAGCTACAACCCCGGCGTGGGATGGATTCCGCTTTTCTCGTTGTTATCTCATGGTGGACTCATGATTACCTTGCTGGTGCCACGAAGGCGTGTTTGGGTTCGCAAGACCGAAAACGGAT
>JACCDX010453811.1_pt1 | contig 11363 bp, 9 predicted proteins | sample 7449681 | NCBI WGS metagenome assembly JACCDX01 (sample SAMN15323450, study PRJNA562643) | freshwater metagenome | isolation source: river surface water | place: USA:Blue River Watershed | collected 2017-08-18 | reverse complement strand
TCCAGCTCCAGTGGATTCTTCTAAGAAATAAGTCAATTCTTAATAATTTTTTAGCTTTTAGCTATTTGTCCCCACCCTTCAAAAGGTGGGGATTTTTATTGTATTTTAGGTGTCATGAAAACAATACTTTCCATTGTACTCAGTGTATTTATATGTTATGTCTTCTTTACGGTATTGATAAAGTCAACTCATTTTGATGGGGAGAAGGCGCATTTTGAATACAAGGCCCAAGGTATGGATCAATTAGCTGATACCCTCGTAGCTAAAAAAATCATCTTTGACAAACCAAGTTTTTTGCTCTTAGCAAAGGTGTTCAAAGTAGAAAATAAAGTTAAGCCTGGAAGGTATTTGGTAAAAAGAAAGACCAGTTTATTGGATTTGATTAGAATGCTCAGAAACAATCAACAGGCAACTGTAAAATTTATTTTAAATAAAGTGAGAACCAGGGCTGAGTTAGCAGCATTGGTGGGAAAAACTTTTGATCTAGATAGTGCATATTGTGCAAGTTATTTCAACAACAATGACTCCCTTTTGCCTTATCAAACAGATACTACACAATTGCTTACATTGTTTATTCCTGATACCTATGAATTTTATTGGAGCACCCCCATTCCAAAGTTTTTGCAGAAAATGAAATCCAATGCAGATCGTTTTTGGTCTGTAAAAGACAGAAAGCAAAAGGCAGCTAATAAGACAATGAGCTTGAATGAAATTTATACATTAGCATCCATTGTAGAAGAAGAAACCAATTTTGATTCTGATAAAAGATTGATTGCAAGTGTCTATCAAAATAGATTAAAGAAAAGCATGCCACTTCAGGCTTGTCCTACTATTAAGTTTGCCATGCAAGACTTTGGCTTAACAAGGATTTATGAAAAGTATTTAAGCAATCCTTCCCCTTATAACACTTACAATCACAGAGGATTGCCTCCAGGTCCCATTTGTACACCCTCGCCAAAAACTATTGACCTTGTTTTAGATGCTCCTACTACAGACTATTTATACTTTGTTGCGAAAGCAGATTTTAGTGGATACCATCATTTTAGTAGTTCTTATGAAGAGCACAATCAGTATGCCAAAGAATACCAAAAGCAATTAGATATCTATCAACAAAAAAAGTCGGCTAACAAATAATATACATTGAAACAAATCAAACAAATAGTATCCTTCATTCAATTATTATTATTGCCTGTATTTCGTTTTTTAAAAAGAAAGGCCAAGGGTATTCAATTACCCGGATTTCAGCAAATTAACTTATATCAGATTATTCAGTTTTTAACCAAGCAATTAAACACGCTTGGTTTATACGATCGCGCTTCTGCTATATCATTTAATTTAATTATGGCTTTACCTGCTGGGTTGTTGTTTTTATTTTCTATCATTCCCTATTTTCCCAAAACCCTTAAAGCAAAAAAACAAATCTTAACCATTTTTAAAGATATCTCCCCCAACTCAAGCACATATAGATTTATATCAGAAATCATCAACGACTTACTCAGTAAGCATGTGGGTATTTTCTCTTTTGGTTTTATCTTATTACTTTTTTATGCATCTAATGCCATGACTGGTATCATTAGAAGTTTTGATAAATCCATTATGCAAAACAAACCATTCTTTTTACATCAAAGAATGCGTGCATTAAGATTAACGCTTATTCTTTTCTTATTGGTGTTTGCAAGTTTGATTGTATTAATTGGACAAGATCAATTAGCCATCTTATTAAGGGAAGTCTTTGATATCAAGAAAAAAGCCATTGTACCTTATTGGAATACCTTAAGATGGGTAGTGATTATCTTATTGTTGTTTTATGGAAATGCCTTTATTTATAGGTATGCCCCACATATCAAAGAAAAGTGGCCACTGCTGTCCCCAGGATCTATATTGTCTACTTTTTTAATGTTGGCAACTACCCTTGGGTTTTCATATTGGGTGAACAATTTTAGCGCATACAATAAGGTATACGGATCTATTGGAACCGTATTAATTGTAATGACATTAATTTATATCAATGCCCTTATCCTATTAATTGGATTTGAATTAAATGTAAGTATCGAGGTACTAAGAAAGGAACAAGACCAAGAAGACTACTTTAACTAGACTACTTATTGGCCATATCTGGAATCTCAGCAACCTTATAAGCACCTGCGTCCAATTTAGCCTTGGTTTCACTAAATGCTTTTAAAGTTAAATCAATCTCTTCCTGTGTATGCAGTGCTGTTGGAATTAATCTATAAATAATATGCCCTTTTGGAATGACTGGATACACCACAATTGAACAGAAAATTTTATAGTTTTCTCTTATATCCATTACCATAGCAGTAGCTTCTTCCACGCCACCTTTCATATAAATAGGCGTAACTACTGAATCTGTTTTACCAATATCAAATCCTTTTTCTTTTAACCCATTTTGAAGTGCTAATGCATTCTTCCATAAGTTATCTTTTAGTTCAGGCTTTGATCTTAATAATTCTAAACGCTTCAAATTACCTACTACATAAGGCATTGGTAAACTCTTAGCAAATATTTGAGAACGAATATTATAACGGATATAATCAATAATGGTTCTTGGGCCTGCCATAAATGCTCCAATAGATGCCATACTCTTAGCGAAAGTAGAGAAGTATAGATCTATTTCGTCTTGACAACCCTGTTCTTCACCAGCACCAGCACCTGTTTTACCCAAAGTACCAAAACCATGTGCATCGTCCACTAATAAACGAAAAGGAACTTTCTTCTTCAGTGCAGCAATTTCTTTTAATCTTCCTTGATCACCCGCCATACCAAATACACCTTCGGTAATCACCAATACACCACCTGATTGTTGTTTATCCACTAAAGCCTGTGCTCTTAATAATTGTTTTTCGCAATCTTCTACATCGTTATGCTTAAAAACAAAACGATGCCCAGGGATCATTCTTAGTGCATCAATGATACATGCATGACATTCAGCGTCATATACTACCACATCATGTCTGCCACAAATTGCATCTATTGCACTCATGATACCTTGATATCCATAGTTCATTAAAATTGAATCCTCTTTATGAACAAACTCAGCCAATTCTCTTTCTAATTGTTCGTGCAAATCACTGTTTCCACTCATCATTCTAGCACCCATTGGCAATGCCAAACCGTATTTTGCACTCGCATCAGCGTCTGCTTTACGCACTTCAGGGTGATTGGCTAAACCTAAATAGTTATTTAAGCTCCATACAATCATTTCTTGACCTCTAAACTTCATTCTAGAGGCAACTTCTCCTTCCAACTTTGGAAATGCAAAGTATCCATGGGCTCTTTCACGATGCTGACCAATAGGTCCATAATTTTTGATTAACCTTTCAAATATATCTGCCATAATCTATTTCATTAATGACGCAAATTTAGTCAATTTTTGGCTTTTTGAACTTAATAAATAGGTGTAATTTGCACAAGCAATAAACATTCAACCAATGAAATTCACCACCATCCTATTGTGCACCTTATTTGGCTTAAGTGCTAGTGCTCAAAATACACAAAAATCTTCCAATTCCTCCAAACCCAAATTGGTAGTAGGCATCATGGTGGATCAAATGAGATGGGACTATATCAATAAATATAAAGCTCATTTTAGTTCCCCTAATGGTTTCTTAAGAATGGTGAACGAAGGTGCTACTTGTGATTTTACCATGATTCCATATACACCTACCGTAACTGCGGTAGGCCATGCCTCAGTTTATACAGGATCTGTTCCTGCATTAAATGGTATTTCTGGTAACAATTGGTTTGATAATTTTTCTCAAAAAAATGTATACTGTGTAGAAGACAATTCAGTGAATTCAGTGGGTGTTGAGAATAGTGCTGCAGGCAAAATGAGTCCAGCAAATCTTTGGACAACTACAATTGGTGATGAACTTAAAATAGCAACCAATTTTAAAAGTAAAGTGATTGGTTTATCTATCAAAGATAGAGGTGCCATTTTACCAGCAGGTCATAGTGCTGATGGTGCATTTTGGTATGATTCAAAAACGGGTAATTTCATCAGTTCTACTTTTTATTCAAAGCAATTACCTAACTGGGTATCCAATTATAACAACCAACATCGTGTGGATAGTTTATATGCAAAAGGATGGAATCTTAGTTTAGCTAAATCAGTATATGAAGCTAATTGTGATCAAGACCAAAATGATTACGAATCCACTCCCTTAGGAAAAGAGCAAAAATCATTCCCTTATAGTTTATCTCAATTTATTGGAAAAGATTATGGAAAGATTTCTAGCACCCCATATGGCAATACTATTTTAGCAGAATTAGCAGAGCAAGCAATTATCAATGAAAAAATGGGACAAGATGATATTACAGATTTATTAGCAGTAAGTTTCTCTTCTCCAGATTATATTGGCCATAGCTTTGGTCCAGATTCATGGGAAACTTTAGATGGCTATGTAAAATTAGATGCCACCCTTGCAAAATTATTTGCTGTCTTAGATAAGCAGGTGGGAAAGAATAATTATACGGTATTTTTAACGGCCGATCACGCTGTTGCACATATACCTGGATTTTCAAAGAAACATCATTTACCAGGAGGTACTGTTAGTGAAGATCAATTAAAAAAAGACTTGACTAGCTTTATTGCTAGCAAAGGATTTGATCCAAAATTAATTAGTGCCATTAGAGAATATAATGTACACTTCAATGCTCCACTCATGGAAAGCTTAGGTATTGAAAGAAATAAATTGGTTCAATTATGCAGACAATTTTTAGAGAAAAATGCTGAAGTAATTCAAGTAGTAGATGCTAGAAATGTTGCAGCTGCATCCCTTCCATCTGAACTAAGAGAAAGAATTGCTAATGGGTTCAATCCACAAAGATCTGGAGATTTATTTTTGTTAACCAAGTCTGGATATGTAGATGGATTTTCAACAGGAACTTCTCATGGTGTATTATACAATTACGACGCACATATCCCCTTATTATTCTGGGGTAAAGGCATTCAACATAAAACATTGAATACCCCAACTTTTATGACTGATATTGCACCAACCATTACCACCCTTTTAGGTATTCAAATGCCAAGTGGCTCAATTGGAAAACCAATTGTTGAAATACTCAAATAAATGATGATCAAAATCAACTATTTTAAAGCTAAAACTTTACTAAATTTGTACAACTTTTAAAATCAATAATATGAAAAAAATAACTGTATTATTCCTAGGTCTTTCTTTAAGTATTGCTGCAATGGCAAATTGTGATGGCAAATGTAAAGACAAATCAAAATGTGCTGAATGCAAGAAAGAAACAAAAGCAAAACACAAATGCAATAAAGAATGCATGAAAGATGGCAAGTGTGCTGAAATGAAAAAAGAAAATGCTAAGAATAAAGGAAATTAATACTTCTCTATTTCAACTAAAAAAGCCATCTCTTTTGGAGATGGCTTTTTTAGTTTTATACTAATTCAATTTAGTTTGCAAATTTTTATCTAAAGCATCTAAGAACTCTTCTGTGTATACATAGTGCTCTCCGTGCTTCACTTTATTCCCATGTACACAAACTGCTAAATCTTTTGTCATAATACCAGATTCAACTGTTTCAATACATACAGCTTCTAAAGCTTCTGCAAATTTGATCAATTCTTGGTTATTGTCTAATTGACCTCTAAACATCAATCCTCTGGTCCATGCAAAAATAGATGCAATTGGGTTGGTGGAAGTTCTATTACCTTTTTGGTGTTCGCGGTAGTGACGAGTCACAGTTCCGTGTGCAGCTTCTGCTTCCATTACTTTTCCATCAGGTGTAATTAAAGTAGAAGTCATTAAACCTAATGAACCAAAACCTTGAGCTACAGTATCAGATTGTACATCGCCATCATAGTTTTTACAAGCCCATACAAAATTACCGTTCCACTTTAATGCACTTGCCACCATATCATCAATCAGACGGTGCTCGTAAGTAATTCCAGCTTCTTCATATTTAGCTTTGAATTCAGCTTGGTAAACATCTTCAAAAATATCTTTGAAACGACCATCATACTTTTTCAAGATGGTATTCTTAGTAGATAAGTATAAAGGCCATTTCTTAGCCAATGCTTGGTTAAAACAAGCTCTAGCAAATCCATAGATACTCTCATCAGTATTATACATGGTCAATGCAACACCATCTCCTTTATAATTATACACTTCATATTCTTGAGTTGTACCATCTTCCCCTTCAAACTTTACGGTTAATTTACCTTTTCCTTTTGTTACAAAGTCAGTTGCACGATATTGATCACCAAATGCATGACGTCCAATACAAATTGGAGCAGTCCAGTTTGGAACCAAACGTGGTACATTTTTACAAACAATTGGCTCTCTAAATACAGTGCCATCTAAAATATTTCTGATAGTTCCATTTGGACTCTTCCACATTTGCTTTAACTTAAACTCTTCCACTCTTTGCTCATCAGGAGTGATAGTAGCACATTTGATACCTACACCATATTGTTTGATTGCATTAGCGGCATCTATGGTTACTTGATCGTTTGTTTGATCACGATACTCCATACCTAAATCATAGTATTTAATATCAAGCTCTAGATAAGGTAGAATTAATTTATCCTTAATAAACTTCCAAATGATCCTTGTCATTTCATCACCGTCCAATTCCACCACTGGATTGGCTACTTTAATTTTTTGTCCCATAAATGTTAAAAATTTTGTCTGCAAATGTACTAAATGAAACAATACATATTACACATTATCACTGATTAACAATCAGTACTGGAATGTCTACTTTATGCCTCACAGACTCAATGGTTTCCCCAAAAACATAGTCTTTCCAGCCATGATGTTTATGAGCGCCCATTACTAACAATTGTGCGTTACTTATACTAACAATACGTACTATTTCTTTGACTCTATGATGATACCCTAAACATGCAATTGCTTTATACCCTTTTTTCTCTAAAGCTTGTGCATAGATATCTAATCGGATTTGATCCTTTCTGGTTTCTTCATCATCACTTGCATCGGCTAAATATTTAGCAGTAGCGCTTTCTACAACATGAATAAAAATAAACTCTGTAGCTTGATGCGCATGCTGCAATGCAGTTTTAATCAACTTCGCATCTGCCACTGAAAAATCAACCGCAATGGCAATCCTATTCACTGGCGCTTCTTGTGATAAATCTAACTCTATTAGAGCCCCATGAAAATCTGCATCTTTTGTATGATCTCTTTTTCTAAATAAAGGGTATACCGTTATGAAAAGAATAAGAAAAGCAAAAAATACAATAAATGAAATGAGGATGATTTTTAAAAAAAGGCTTTGAGAATCTTGAATAAAAGAAGTGGCAAAATCTAATACCAAATGACTATTCAAATACACCAGAATGGTAGCTACGATCCATGAAAGTATTTTTATAGGCCAACCAATGGCATACTCTCCCATGGTTACTTTATCACTTACAAAATGAATTAAAGGGATCACCGCAAAACCCAATTGTAAACTTAAAATGACCTGACTAAATATTAATAAAGCATCCACCCTTCCCTCACCCATAATACCAATCACCAAAACAGCAGGAACAATGGCTACTAGTCGAGTCAATAATCTTCTAATCCAAGGGTTCAATCTAATTTTTAAATATCCCTCCATCACTATCTGTCCTGCTAATGTACCCGTTACTGTAGAGCTCTGTCCCGCAGCAATTAAGGCAATAGCAAATAAAATGGGGGCTAATGTAGAACCCAATAAAGGTGCTAATAATGAATGGGCTTCTTCAATTTTTGCAACATGGGTGTAACCAGTTGAATAGAAGGCAGTAGCTGCTAAAATTAAAATGGATGCATTTACAAAAAATGCGGCATTTAAAGCCACTGCACTATCTATAAAATTATAGAAAATTGATTTTCTAATTCCTTTTGAATTACGATCTATTTTTCTTGTTTGTACCAATGCGGAATGTAAATACAAATTATGTGGCATCACCGTGGCTCCAATAATACCCACTGCAATGTACAAAGCTTCAGGACTTAATGAAGAAGGAATAAAACCTTTAATGGCATAGGATAAATTGGGTTGTGCAATAAAAAGTTGAACAAAAAAACTAATCCCAATAGTGGCAACCAATAAAATGATAAAAGCCTCCATTTTACGAATCCCATATTTCTGTAAATACAAGAATAAAAAAGTGTCAAGTACAGTAATACAAGTACCATACATTAAAGGTAACCCAGTTAATAATTTAATTCCAATAGCCATACCCAAAACCTCGGCCAAATCGGTTGCTGCAATCGCCAACTCTGCTAAAACATATAATATAAAATTGACTACCGGCGGATAAGTCTCCCTATTTACTTGTGCTAAATCCAATCTTCTAACTATACCTAATCTTGCACTTAAACTTTGCAACAAAACGGCCATGATATTACTTAATAACAAAATCCAGATCAATTGATATCCAAAAGCCGCCCCACCTGCTAAGTCAGTTGCCCAATTTCCCGGATCCATATAGCCCACACTCACTAAATAAGCAGGCCCTATAAATGCCAAGAATTTTCTCCATCCTTTTTTATTTTGAACGGGGACCGATTCATGTAAGGTATCTAATGATTTGTCAGACATAGTTATGATTGTAAATTTATGCCTATTTTAGTGAAAATTATTACTACATGCGAAATTGGTATTGGTTAGCTGCTCTGTGCTTTGTGATAGCATGTTCCGAAGAAAAAACGGATCTATCTGGTAATACCCCTTTAAAAATCAACGATTTTAATAAAGTATTCAAAACAGTAACACTTCCTATAAATATTTCCGATACAAATTTAGCCAAAGTAAGAGACACGATCAAAATTGGCGCAAAAGCATTGGCCCAATTTGTTCCAGATTCAGTGGTTGAAAAAATTATTCCTGAAAAAGATCAAAAGGCCATTCTATATCCTTTATTGAAAATTGAAAAAGAAACAGAGTATTATTTAATGCTCAATGTTCATCACCCTAAAAAAGAAGAAATTGTTGTAGTAGTATTTAGCAAAAAGAATGCTTATTTAGATTATAAAATAATTACCCAATTTTTAGTGGAGCAAAAAGGATCAAGAAATTATGGAAAATCGGTTTCCATTAATAGAGAACCTACTTTTTTAGTAGAGGAAAATAAAATGGATGAAGAAAATGTTTTGATATATGAAAAAAATGGATGGGCATTTACCGAAAATCATTTTAGGTTAATTTATTTTGATAGTAATAAAAAACCTGAAAGCAAAACCATTATCAATCCAATAGACACATTGTCAACTAACAATACTTATAGTGGTGATTACGCTAGAGATGCTAAGAATTTTATTTCATTAAGAGACTTTACAGGTGTTGCTAACAAGTATCAGTTTTTTATGCATTTTGAAAAGAAAGAAGGCACTTGTATTGGTGAATTAAAAGGTTTACTAAGCTTTAATAAAAACCAAGCTACTTATACAGAAAAAGGTGATCCTTGTATCATTCATTTTACGATCAATGGTCAGATCATTAAAATTAAAGAAGATGGTAATTGTGGTAACCACCGCAATATGACCTGTTATTTTAATGACTCTTACGACAAGAAAAGAAAGCCAAAGAAGAAGAAATAATCCACAATTGTTGATTGCAAACGATTGTTATCCACAGCACAATGTGTAATAAGTACATTTTACTTAAATAGGATTATATTGCAGTTCTATTTAATCAAACCCGTCCAGATCATGAGTTTTAGAAATTATCAAGTGCCTTACAAAATCAACGAAAAGTACACAACTAAGGCAGCTTATTTCTCCATGGAGTTCGCTATACATCAGCCATTAAAAATTTACAGTGGTGGATTAGGTTTTTTAGCTGGCTCTCATTTAAGAAGTGCATTCGAATTAAACCAAAATATGATTGGGGTTGGTATACTTTGGAAATATGGTTATTACGATCAGGCAAGAAACCAAGACCAAAGTTTACAAGTAACTTTTATGGAGAAGATGTATAGCTTCTTAGAAGATACAGGCATCAAATATCAAATTTTAATTCACGATCATCCTGTTTGGGTGAAAGCTTATTATTTAGCACCCAATACTTTTTGCAGTGCTCCATTATTTTTATTGAGTACAGATTTACCAGAAAACGATTATGTATCACAAACCATCACACATAGATTGTATGATGCCAATGTTGCTACTAAAGTAGCTCAGTTTATTTTATTAGGCGTAGCTGGTGCAAAATTGATTGATGAAATTGGATTCAATCCAGATGTGTATCATTTAAATGAAGCACATGGTTTCTCTAGTGCATTCTATTTGTTAAATAAGTTCAAGTCTTTGGATGAAGTTAAAAAGCGTTTGGTTTTCACTACACATACACCAGAAGAAGCAGGTAACGAAAAGCATGATATTTATTTATGTCATAAAATGGGTTATTTCTGCGGCTTAAGTATTGATGAAGTAAGAAAGTTGACAGGTATTCAAGACGACCAATTCAATCACTCTTTAGCTGCATTGCGTTTTGCTAGAAAAGCAAATGGTGTATCTGAATTACACGGACATGTAAGTAGAGAAATGTGGGGCAAGTACGATGGCATCTGCCCTATCGATCATATAACCAATGCACAAAACTGGCGCTATTGGGCAGACAAGCAACTATACAAATTTGCTGAAGCAAATGACGATGCTGCATTTGATGATAGAAAATGGTATTTAAAGAAACGTGCTTTTGAAATTGTTGCAGACCAAACTGGTAAACAATTTGATCCAAAAGTTTTGACGATTGTTTGGGCAAGAAGATTTGCCGGTTACAAGCGTGCAGATTTCTTATCATGGGATTTAGAGCGTTTTGAAAAATTATTAGCTAATACAAAGCACCCAGTTCAAATTATATTTGCAGGTAAGCCTTACCCTGTGGATCATCCAGCCATTAACCAGTTCAATCATTTAGTTCACCTCAGTAAGAAATATAATAATGTAGCAGTTTTAGTTGGTTATGAATTAGCATTAAGCAAGCGAATGAAACAAGCTTCAGATGTTTGGTTAAACAACCCAAGAGTTCCAAGAGAAGCATCTGGTACTTCAGGTATGACTGCAGCAATGAACGGAGCCGTTAACTTTTCTACTGATGATGGATGGATTCCAGAATTTGTGAATCATGGCAACAATGGTTTTGTGGTACCTAAAGCAGATTATGCAAATATGAGTACAGAGGAACAAGATGCATATGATTTAAACGAATTATACAAAATATTGGAAGATCAAATTGTACCAATGTATTATGACCAAAAAGATACTTGGCGTCAAATAACCCAAAATGGGATGAAAGATGTTCGTTTCCAATTTGATAGTAATAGAATGGCTGATGAGTACTATGAGAAGATGTATAAAGTAAAATAATCTTCCTCCAAATA
>JACCDX010224884.1_pt1 | contig 11363 bp, 10 predicted proteins | sample 7449681 | NCBI WGS metagenome assembly JACCDX01 (sample SAMN15323450, study PRJNA562643) | freshwater metagenome | isolation source: river surface water | place: USA:Blue River Watershed | collected 2017-08-18 | reverse complement strand
GTCTGGCTTCGGTTGCTACTCGTTCATCTATTGATGGCGAAGCACGAGGTCAGTTCGACGATGTTCTGGCGGTACAACTGGCTCGCGCACGTTTTGCAGTTCTGCAAATACAAGCGGCAGAAAAATCTATACAGGCACCAATTGCAATCCCACAGGATGTGCAAGAACTGGCCCTTGGACCAGATTCGATTATGCGGTCTGCCAACCCTCAAGCAATTCGCCGTGTACCGCTAGAACTTCCACCTGGAGTATTTACTGAGTCCGGTGTTCTTGAAAGAGAATTACGTCTAGGTGCAAGATATCCAGAAGTACGTACCGGTCAATTAGACGCATCAGTTGTAACTGGTCGTGGTGTACAAGCGCTACAGGCTGGATTCGATACACAGATTCGCAGCGCTCAAGCACAGTTTGCTCGTTTGTTTACAGAACTTGTAGCACTTTGTTTTGAAGTAGATGAAAAAGTATTTGGCAATATGACCAAAGAAATTCGCGGAAGCGAAGATGGCACACCATACTCAATGAAGTATGTTCCATCTAAGGCTATCGGTGGCGAATACGGTGTAGATGTACGCTACGGAATTATGTCCGGTATGGACCCTAACCGTGCAATTATTGCTTTGCTACAAATGCGTTCTGACAAACTTGTATCTCGTGACTATGTACGTCGTGAGATTCCAATGGAGTTAAATGTTACACAAGAAGAACAACGAGTTGACATTGAAGAGATGCGTGATTCTTTGCGCGTTGCTATGGCTCAGTATGCTCAGGCTATCCCCGCGCTTGCGGCACAGGGTCAAGACCCTAGTCAGATTGTTACCCGAATCGCGGAAGTCATCAAGGGTCGTCAAAAAGGTAAAGCGATTGAAACAATCGTTGATGAAGTATTTGCCCCAGAAGAACAACCACAAGTCCCAGCAGAAATGATGGGCGCACAAGTTCCAGCAGCAGGTATGGCCCCAGCCCCTGCCTCGCAGCCTAACCCAGAACAAATGACTGGTGCGGCCCCTGCTGCTGGCTCTCGTCCCGATATAGCAAGTTTGCTCGCGCAAATCGCAGGTTGAGCATAACCGAAGGAGGTGCTAAATGAACAAAAAAGGTGGACGTGCTGCTGCTCCAATGCAGAAGCCAACAGAAGGTAAGAAAGATACTTCAAAGCCAAAAGGCGGAAAAGTAGATTTCGGATATGCCCCTGCCGGACGTAAGGGCAAGAAGGCTTAAATAAAAATCTATCGAGAGGATAGGGTGTGAGTAAAAAACAAGATTATGTTCCACGCCCTATCCGTCTCGCTGACTTCCTTGTAGTGTTAGCGGGATTCTTTCATAACATAATGACAGCGATACATACATTTTCAGATGAGATTTTAGAATTAGCAACATATAACGCAATCAGAGAAACTCAAGTTAATCAGGCTTGGGAACAATTCACAGAAGATTTAGAGACGATGGAGGATAATAATGGCTAGAGGTCCATTAGCAGGAGCAGCAGGTCCTGGCAAGTTCTCCAAGAGAACAGACTTGAATATGAATTCAATCGCATACGGTGAAGGTGCAGAAACACAAGCAATTAAATCTGGCGCACCACTTGCCAAGACACCAAATGTAAATCCAGTTTCTCGTTCAGAGCAAGGTATTGCTCCGAGTCAACTAGAGAGAATCACACCATTATTTGCGCCAACTCAACGACCAGAAGAACCAATCACAACTGGTATTGCTATGGGTGAAGGTGCGGGTCCAGAAGTTTTAGGTATGCGTCCACAAATGACAGAGAAGTACTCTGATACTTTGGCTAAGTTATTACCATATGACGAATCCGGAGAGATAGCAGTTCTATATCAGGACTTCGTTGCTAGAGGTTTATAGTGGAGAAAAATCTTAAGATAGCCGCAGCAAAGGCTGGACTTTCTCCTGCTGACCAAGAGAAGGCAAGCGAGATTGGCAAGATTGTCTCTACACATAAGAGCCTTCTTGATATGCCTGCATCTGAAGCAAAGGTTAGATTTCAGTCTTTACCTGCAGACCAACAAGAAATATTAAAGACAACTTTCGGTACACAACCAGAACCTGCTAAACGTGGCTGGTTTAGTACTGCTTGGCACTACACCGGCGGTAAAGTATTTGATGCCCTTCAAGAAGTTACTGATTTTAAGAATCGCGTATACAGAACAACCGCTCTTGCTGTAGAAGAAGGCGCACTTAAAAATTTATATAACCCAGCAAAGCGCTCTCAGATTGTTAGCGCTGCTTGGGAAAAGTCAAATGATAATGGCGAACTTCTATATAACGAAGGACGTATTGCTAAGGCTACACAGAAGTATGGCCCAGCAAGAATCAAAGTTGTTCAACAAGTAACTGAAGGCAAGGCACTTGCTGACATTATTGCTAGTGGAACACCTGAAGAAAAAGAGATTGCATCTCTTGCTGCTCAAAATAAAGACCCATTATGGCAAGATGCTTATGATGCTGTCTTTGCATCTAAGTATTCTCCAGGTCGTCAAGTAGCAAATGCACTTTTACCTGAAGGTTTAGAAGGTTCAGGATTTTTATATAAAGGCATATCCGGTTTTGTTGATACAGTTTTTGCATTTGTAGACCCAACGCTTGCGCTTGGTAAGGCTAAGAAAGCCTACGATGCTATCAACTATTCAATTATTAAAATTGCTGGCTCTCCTAAAAAACTAGACCAAGCATTTAACAATCCAAAAGTAGTTGAGTTCTTTAATCAATACGGCAATGACTTAGATGCTTTATCTAAGGCTCGTAAATCTAAAGATGTAGTTGCATCTACAGAGGCTATGACAAAACTTCGTCGCCTTGCTCCAGAATTTGGTCCTGCTGCTATTGATGAATTTGTCAAGGCTGGTATCAAAGATGCAGACACTGCAAAGAATTTCTTCCAAAATGGCGTAGATATGCTTGCTATCTTTAAGGGTCAAGCAGCCAGAGAAACGCCTTTGATTCCAAGATTAACTGCTGGACGTAAAGCAAGAGTTGCTGCTCTTACTGCCACAAGTAAAGTTTTTGATATTGATAAAGTTGGACAGAAGTTAGTCCGTTCTTTATACGGAATTGGGCCACAGTTTGACGATATCGTAACTGGTATTACAGGTAGGTCTGAAGATATCGCTGCTTTAGAAAAGCAAGTTGGTAGATTAAAAGGTCCAGATGGTGCTGTTCGCTTTACAGAAAATCAGATTCTAGGACGACTAGATAGATTTGCTGCTAAGTTTACAAGAGTGCCAAATCCAACATCTACTGTATTTGATGTTATGGCTCCAGATGCTGTAGACCAAATCTATCGTACAGCGCGTCTAACAAACTCTCGTTACCATAGCAAGATTATTGCTGAAGCATTTGCTGCTGGTGATGAAGGTCAGCGTATGCAGATTACCAAGGGACTTTGGAACACCATATTCTCAACTCGTGGTGTTCGTAAAGGTGACCCAGGTAAAACCTTTATGGAGCAATTTGCAGGTCGTGGACTTGAGAAGCGATACGCTGCAGATGTTGTAATTGACGGAGTGCGTAAAGGTAATCCAGCAGAATTTGCTGGAGAGCAAATGGCTTTGTTCCCATATCAACTTTCTTCATCAATGGTTATTCCATCAATCGTTGACTTAGATAGACTAACTGCTCGTCAAGGTCTTGTATCAAGAATTGTTGGCGCATCTCACAATAAGTGGGTAGATAAGATTACATCTGGCTGGTCATTCTTAACTTTGGCTGGTCCTAGATTCGCTATTCGTAACGCAATCGAAGATGATATTTTTTACTTGGCTCGTGGCCGTAACCCTTGGGATATGGTTAAAGGTCGTCTCTGGTCTACTCGTATCCGTACAGGTAAAGGCGTAGGAGCAGAAGATACTGCTCTTGAAAAGTTTAAGTCCACTGTATGGTCAACTAAGCCAGGTGAACTAGGTGCTATTAATAAGTTTGTTAAGGCTGATGAAGTAGCGGAATTTTCTGCAAAGATTGCAGCAGCAACTAATGAGAATGAAGTTCGTGCTGTTATGGCCGAGGCTGTACTTCGCAATAAACTTGCATATAAGTTAGATAAAAAGTCTGCAAAGATTGTAGAAGAACTTGTTCGTTATGGTAATTTAGATGACCTTCTTGCTGACGTATCTGAAGGTGCTAAGAATGGTGTTCGCGGTGGTGGACGTTATTCTAATATTGCAGATGATGTAAACCGCTATGGCAAGATGGAAGCCATTACTATTGATGGTAAGGCTTACAAGCGTTCCGTCGGAGATAAAGCCTTTACTAACTACAACCCAGTAGCCAATGAACAGGCTAAGGTTGGCTGGCTTTTCCAGATTTCTGTTATGGCAAATGATGAACTTGGTAGTATTGCTGTTCGTTATATGAAAGACGAAAACAAAGCAATTGCCGAGATGAAGAAGTATCTTGCTTCTCTGCCAAAGAGAGACCGTGATAGGTTCCAGTTATACTTCAAAGATGGCGGAAATATAGATACTCACGCACAGCGTGCATATATTGCAGCCAGAAACGTATTCTCTAAGAAGAATGGCGACTTAAACGAAGACCTTCTTAAGTTGGTTGTTAAGACTGACAAGGATGGCACAGTTAAGGTAAGCGCAAAAGAACTTAGACTTGCAGATTTACCTAACGACCCAGCACTTGCACCTGAGTTTATTTCAGGTCCAACGCTAGTTCCAGTCTCGGAAGGCGATAATTTTGCTGCATCCTTCTTTGATAAGGGCTGGGATGCTATGGGTGAGGCTAACGCTCGTTGGAGTCGTGAGCCAATCGTTCTTAATGAGGTCATTAGATTCCGTAAAGAACTAGATGATGCTGGTTATACTCAAAAAGTTATTAATGATTTTACTAAGGGTAAGACTGGCGAGGCCTATAATAAGGCTTACAAGTCTGCAATGCGTCGAGTAAATGATACAGCAGAAGATTTGGCTAAGGATTCTGCATTAGCATATGTAGATAATCCTGCAGTTCGTAGCCAGTTGGCTATGTCATCTCGTAACTTTGCTCGTTTCTACCGTGCAACTGAAGACTTTTATCGTCGCTTCTACCGTACTACACGGTATAACCCAGAAGCAATTACAAGAGCATCGTTAACTTATGATGGTATTGCTCACTCTGGCTTTGTTCAGACTGACGATAGTGGAGAACAGTACTTCTTCTACCCAGGTACAACTGCAATGTACCAAGCAGTAAACAAAGTAATGAGTGCTTTTGGTCAAGAAGGCGCAATCAAGGCTCCAATGCCTATTGAATTTGCTGCCAAGTTAAAGATGATTACTCCATCTTCTAACCCAGACTCACTATTCCCTACATTTGCTGGTCCATTATCTGCAGTTACCATCAAAGGTATTAGCAATCTTGTACCAGGTTTAGATAAACTGGACAGAATTGCGCTTGGTGTTTATGGTGAAGACCAGCCAATGATGAATGCTGTGCTTCCTGCACACGTAAATCGTTTTATTTCGCTTATGGATAAGAATGAGCGTAACTCTCAGTTCGCTTCAGCATTCCGCAAAGCAGCAGCATATCTAGAGGCAACAGGTCACGGACTAAGACCAAAGGTTGACCCTAAGACTGGCCAAGAAATTCCTATTACTCCAGGCGAAATGGAGCAATATCAGAACAAACTAGAGGCTTCTACATTTACTTCTCTAGTTACAAGGTTTATTGCTGGATTCTTTACACCAGCCCCACCGCAAACAACACTTAAAAGTGACATTGCTAAATGGGTTCGTCAAAATGGTGAGACTAACTTCAAGCAAACTTGGAATAGCCTAGTTGAAAAGACTGGCAGTTATGACAAGGCTATGGAAGAATGGATTCGTCTATTCCCAGACCAAGTTCCGTATACGATATCTGAATCTGAAAGCAATGTAGTTGCAATTATTAGCGCTAATGATAAGGCTAATAAGTGGATAAATGATAACAAGGAACTACTCAAGAAGTATCCAGAAGCGGCTTCGTTCTTTATTCCAAAAGAAGGCGAGTTTGATTTCAACGCCTATAAGTTGCTTATCAATATGGGTCTAAAACAGTCTAAGTTAATGAAGGACTACCTACGTCAGGTTAATACGGCTTTTGATGAGAACTTCTACTACACTCAAAAAGACCTTTACGAAGCAGAACTTGCTAGAACAACTAATGATTACCAAAAGCGTCAACTTAAAGATATGTGGGAAAACTGGTCTAAGTCCTTCAAAGGTGCAAGACCTGCACTACAAGAAGAACTTGGTAAAGGCGCAGAGAAGGCTATTCAAAGAACTCAAGCACTAAATGATTTAAGCCTTATGCTTTCTAACCCAGATGTTAAGTTAGACCCAGCAATTCGCCAGCCTATCGAAGGTATGTTGAATGTATATAACCAATACATCAACGCTAGAGATTCAGTTCCAGGCAATACAATATCTGCCCAGAACTACAAAGACCTTCTAAAGGAACAGGCTAAGGCTGAATTGGAACGTCTATCCAAGACTAACCGCAATGCAGAAGATGCTTACTTCGCATTGTTCTCAAGACTAATCAGAGACTAATAGGAGATATAAGTGGTAACAGGTACAAATAATCCGCCTTCTGTTACAGAGGTGTGGAAGAGTAACAGTATCTCAGGTGAACCAACCATATCTTCATTTAGAACTGGCGCTGGTTATCAAGGTTTTGGTGCAGGAACTACTGGGACCGTTGGAGTAGATGAAAGAATTGTAAACCTATTAAACTCCCCTAGAGAAGAAATACTTAGAATATCTAAACTTCTAAAAGGGGCTAAGTATGTTAAATCTGCAACTGGCAAGTATAGTCCAAAGTTAGGAACTGCTTATACAGATGCTCTTACTGATTTAGTAACAGAGGCAAATAGAAGTGGTAGACCTGACTTAACGCTTGAGCAATTCCTTATGGAAAGCACCGAGCCTGGCGGAACTAAGCCTAATCTTCCTACTGAATATATCGGTATTGCTGGAGCAACTCAGGCTCAGAACCTTATTACTGATGTCTGGAAGAGAGAACTCAACAGAGAACCTACTGCTGAAGAGTTAACAAAGATAACAACCAAACTTCAGAAGGCTCAGAAGAAGAACCCGACTGTACAAACTTATGAGATAGTCAATGGCAGAAGAGTGCAAACCACTAAAGGTGGTATCGATGAGGCTCAGTTCCTAACCAATGTTGTTCGTAAACTTCCAGAGTTCTCTGAAAAGAAGAAAGCAGCAGCAGACCTAACAAGACAAGAACTTGCTAAGACTGCAGCCGCTAATGGTCTTGACCTAAATAGAGACTTTGGCACATCTGTAGACGCTTGGACTAAGCAGATTGCAGATGGTGCAGATGTTGAAACATTCAAGAATCTAATCCGTCAAACTGCAAGATTAGGTATGCCAGATAGAGTAGCAAATCTACTTGACCAAGGCATAGACCTTGAGACTGTATATGCTCCGTATAAGAAACTTATGGCTGCAACATTAGAAGTTAATCCAGATACTATTGCACTAAATGACCCAACACTTCGCGGTGCTATCGGTCAAGATAGAGAAATGACTCTATATGATTTCCAGCGTCAACTCCGCAAGGACCCTCGCTGGCAGTATACAAACAATGCTAGAGAAGAAGTCTCTGATGCTGCACTTAGAGTACTTAAAGACTTTGGATTCCAGGGGTAATAATGGCCACACCAAACGATAGAGAAAATAGAGGACCAACTCTGGTTCCAAATACAACTACTTCAGATGGTCCATATTATGGTGCTAAAACAGAAACAGTTGTTATCAACGGTAAGACATATACCGGAGTAAATCCAACTACAGGAAAGCCTCCTGCTGCTACTGAAGTAGGAATGATTTCTCCATCTTCAGGTCTTGCAATTACTGGTACTGACCGTAATATGGCCAAAGAGCGCGAGGCTATGAATCTTGGTTATACCAAGGAATACATTGCTTCTCGTGGTGGTATCAATACTCAAGGTTATTTCAATGATACGCCCTTGAATAGTCAACTTACTGCTGAAGAATACAAATCAGTTACTAAACCAGATGGCAGCATTGACACTATAGCAATGCTTGCCATTCTAAATGATAAAGGTGCAGATGTTCCTCTAGGTTTAGGTGGAGGCGGCGGGGGTACTGGTGGTGGTACAGGTGGAGCCGGTGGAGGTTCTACTCTTAGCACTGCTATGGGTGCTGGAACTCCTGAAGAACAAGCCAAGCGTAAGTCTGCATATGATTTATTATTTGAACAATTCAACCAATACGGATTAGGTGGATTAGTAACTCCGCTTAGAGGTCTGATTATGGAGAATGTATCTCCGTCAGAATTTACTATCCGTCTACGAGATACCGATGCTTACAAAAAGCGATTTGCTGCTAATCAATCTCGTATTCAAAAAGGATTAACTGCTCTATCTGAAGCGGAATATATTGGACTAGAAGACCAGTACCAAAACATTATGCGTAACTATGGTCTACCTGCTTCATACTATGCCCGTGGAGATATGGGTCGTCAAGAAGGATTTGAGAAGTTTATTGCTGGCGATGTATCTGCAGCAGAACTTGAAGATAGAATCCAGGTAGCACAGAACCGAGTTATCAATGCTGCACCTGAGATTGCTGCATCGTTACGTACATTCTATCCAGATATTTCTAATGGTGACATTCTTGCTTACGCATTAGACCCAGATAAGGCTCTAACAGAAATCCGTCGTAAAGTAACTGCTGCTGAAATTGGTGGTGCTGCTGCTATGGCAGGACTACAGACTGGTGTATCAAGAGCAGAAGAGTTACAGCGTTATGGCGTAACTGGCGAAACAGCAAGACAAGGATTCCAAACAGTTGCAGAAGTAGCACCTCGTGGTACGCAACTATCAGAGTTCTACAAACAAACTCCATATACACAAACAACTGCAGAGCAGGAAGTATTTGGATTAACTGGAGCAACTGAGGCTGCTAAACAGCGTAAGAAGTTGACTTCATTAGAGCAAGCCGCATTCTCTGGTCAAGCCGGAGTTGCAGGTGGCGCACTAGCCCGCGACAGAGCGGGCGCATTCTAGGCCTGCTAACGGGACGACTGGTCCGTTAGAGAGACAGAAAACCAGGAGTAGGAGCCATACGGTTTCCCCCAAAGCCATATGAGGCCTACGACAACTACTAAACAAGGGAGATGGACCTATGTCCAATTACGACTACGAAGATGACGACTTTGATACGGAAGAAAAAGATTCTTCCAATGACCTCGTCAAACAGTTGCGTAAAGCAAACAAGCAGAAAGAAAAAGAACTGGCTGAATTAAAGGCTCAGTTTGAAGGTCTTTCTAAAGCACAACGAGATAGAGCAATCAAAGACGCCCTCGCTAGTCGCGGGGTAAACAGCAAGATTGCTGCATTTATCCCACAGGATATAGACCCAACTGAGGAGTCTGTATCGAAATGGCTTGAGAACTATGCTGATGTTTTCGGTGTACAAACTCAAGCAACCCAGGCAACACCTAACGTCGACCCTCAACAGGCTGCTGCATACCAACGTATGACCAATGCTGTGGAACAAGGAACTACTCCTGAATACCAAGCAGAGATTCATAAGAAGTTGCTCAATGCAGGAAGCCGTGAAGAGTTAGATGAAATCATTAGGCAGTCTGGACTCTAATCCGAACTAACTAACCGAAAGGCAAGTAAATGGCAATTCCTACGGGAACGCTGACCTCGTCTTCGACAATTAGCAACCTCGTACAAACTGCGTATGACCAGTATGTACGTATGGCTCTTCGTTCCATCCCAGTGATGAGAGCGTTGGCTGATGTCAAGCCAGTACAGCAAGCAATGCCAGGTTCGTCAGTTGTATTCTCCATCTATTCAGACCTAAGCACCGCAACCGGTACTTTGACTGAAACATCTGACGTTTCCTCTGTAGCACTAGGTAACCCATCACAGGTTACAGTTACACTTAATGAGTACGGCAATGCCGTAACAACAACCAAGAAGTTAAACCTAACTTCTTTCAACGACGTAGACGCTGCTCTTGCAGACGTCATCGCTTACAACGCTGCTGATTCTATCGACGTAGTTGTAGCAAACGTCTTGACTTCAGGTACCAACGTAATTTACGGTGGCACCGCAACAGGTACTTCAGGTATCACCGCATCTGGCACAATGACAGTTGCTGATATCCGTGAAGCAGTAGTACAACTTCGTACAAACAAGGCTGTGCCTCGTATTGGCGAACTCTATGCTGCATACCTACACCCACGTCAATCTGCTGACCTCCGTGCGGAAGCCGGAACCGGCGGATTCCAGGAACTAACCAAGTACGTAGAACGTACTCCGTTCGTTGCTGGTGCTGTTGGTGTTATCGAAGGTGCATTCGTTGTCGAAACACCTCGCGTTCTTTCAGCATCTAACGGTGCATCACCTGCAGTTACTGTCTACAAGGCAGTTGTTGCTGGTCGTGAAGCACTTGCTGAAGCACAAGCACAAGACATCTCAACCGTTATCGGTCCAGAAATTGACGCTCTACGTCGTTTCCGCACCATCGGTTGGTACTACTTCGGCGGATTCAACCGTCTCCGTGAAGCGGCTCTATATCGTATTGAGACTGCTGCATCAATCTCATAAATTGATTGATTCTGAGAGACAGGCGAAAGTCTGTCTCTTGGGATGAGTCAATTCTGAAAGGAAGATATGCCTTATAGATTAACAACACCTTGGCGGTGGGAGACTTGGGGTATTACAGAGAATCGTTATTCTCCGTATGCTCGTCTTGCTGCTAGACCTATTACAGGTGGAACTCAATCAGGAACTATCAATCCTTTTCTAACTGACATTCCCCGTGGTTATTCATTGCTGGTCAACGGGACCACAGTAACCGAAGTTCAAACCCCGTATCAAGATGACATTGCTGATGCAGATGCCGCTTATCTAGGCGGTCACGAATATACTCTGACCGATGCAGAAGCACAGATTCTAATTGATGCTGGCTATGGAGACTACCTAACACCAATCGTATGAAAAATAAAAATTGTAGAAGTGGTTGTAAGACACAAGACCACGAGTCTTATTCCGATTGTTTGCAAGCAGCAAACTTTGGTTTTGCAGGGTGCTTCCCTACTCGGCAAGGCTGGGATAGAGACCAAGAAAAACGGGACAATAAAGAATTGGATTCCTATTACTCGGCAGTTCGCCAAGGAATGGAACCCATCTCAACGAAGCAGAAAGATATTGATGCGGCGGTGAGGCTAAGTAACGAATCGGGTAAAGCCTTTGATGGCAATACCCTAAACTTCAAGGAGTAATAATGCCAAAAGATAAAGACCCGAATTTGCAGGACAATTCGTACAAGCCATCAAGCCGTCCTGAGTTCTACCTTCCATATCCTCCAGGTTCAAATGAC
>JACCDX010109162.1_pt1 | contig 11363 bp, 8 predicted proteins | sample 7449681 | NCBI WGS metagenome assembly JACCDX01 (sample SAMN15323450, study PRJNA562643) | freshwater metagenome | isolation source: river surface water | place: USA:Blue River Watershed | collected 2017-08-18 | reverse complement strand
GGTGTTTGGGGTGTTGATGGTGAAACATGGTTTAGACAATTCAATAAGACAGGTCAATATATTCCTAATTCACAATTAGCAGTAGCAGCTGCTCCTCAATCAACAACAAGTGGAAGTAATACTGGAGGAATTGTTTCAGGATTTGATAATTTAGGACAATCATGGGCTCCTGTTTCATTCAAAGCTTAAATTAATTTTTTATAACTTAAAAATAATATTTTATATGAAGAATAAATTCATATAAATAATTCTCATTAAAGAAGAGAGAAAGAAGAAGAAGGAGAAATGGAAGATGAATTTGGTTTTGAAGATATTTATCCAGAAAAAATGACAGTATATATTTATTATTTGGATGAAAATAATCAAGATAAAAATGGGGATGTTGAAAGTATTTTAGAAATGGAAGAAATTAAAAAATATTTTGATGAATTAATAAAAATAAATGTTGAATATGAATCTATTTGTTTAAGAAACAACAACATTCAACAAATATTTGAAAAAATATATTATAGTAATCCCTATAATTTTATTATTTTATATAATGCTAAATTTGAAATAGTAGATATATCATATACATTTTCAAAGATATATAAAGTGATTAAAACGGTTCCAATTAATTTTGATATTATATTTTTTGGTGATTCAAATGATTCGAATAAAATAGTTGAATGGGTTGATGGAAAATTACCTAATTTCGCAATAATCCGCAAGGATTCACTTTATAAATTCATAAATAAGAATTATGAAAATATTCAAATTTATTATAGTAATGAAAATATTAAAAAGGGTTTTATAGAAAATTTACAAGAATCAGTATTTAATATATATCAAAGTGTAGCTGATTGGATAAATAGTTAAACAACAAATAAATTATAACTTGGATTATAATCTTTTGAATTCATATCATTAGCTGAAACATCAAATGAACTATTTAATTGATCATCTGGTTTTGAAATAACATTATAACCTCTCTTTTTATTAACTCTTTGACACATTTGTTCCATTTCTATAACATAATTGGTTAATAGACTTTGTAGAGTTTTAACAGATTTGGTGTATTTAGAGTCAGTAGCAACGGAAATGGGAAGTTTATAAATAGTAGATTCAAGAGAATTAAGTGCATTAGTGACTTCTTCTTTTGCAACATCCAAATTTGAAAATGGATCTTCTAAACCCATTTCTATTTGTTGATGTAATCTCATTATATTATTTACATGTAAAACAGTATCAACATAAGCCGAAATATTATATTGAGTGAATTCGCGTATATTATAAAAGAATTCAACGATGAGGGGATTTCTATAAAGAAATGATTCTTTAACAGAAGGACGGATATTCATATCGTTATTGGGTCCAAAGTTGCGCCAATTTTGTCCATCAAAACAGAGTTTATTGAGGAATTTAAGTTGATTTTTTTTAACAGAAGTGTATTTGTTGAAATCACCGAAATCTTTTTGAATGAGATATCCAACAACTAAAATAACAATAAAGAAAGTGAGAATATGATTGAGTTTTACTTCATAAAAGTTAAAAACAAAGAAAAACAAACTGGCAATAAAGAGATATTGAACAAGATTATATTTAGGAATTTGATTAAGGATTTGATATAGATTGCTATTATATATTTCAAATTTATCAAAATAATTATTAATATTTTTGCTGGCTTTGGAAGTATCATCCATGTAACGGGAGAATATAAAATCACTCATAATAGATAATTATGTGTATGTCCTACTTTTGTAATTTATTTTTTTTATGAAGATTTCCTCATAAAAAATCTTTGAATAAAATAGAGAAAATGCGTGCAGTATCGAAAAGAATTTCACAAACAGTAAATGCTAATGGTGTTCCTCGAACCATTGTTAATATAATGAATCGTTCAAATAATGAAGTTATAAGGACTCAAGCTGTATCAAATAAAGAGAATCCTGAAAAGTTTCATGTAATGCAACAAGTTATTGAGAAAGAGAATAATGGAACTATAAAGGCATCAGAAAAGATGTATAAGATGAAAGATGCAGATGTCATTCGTTTATTTAATTCAGCAGAAATGGGAAAATTGGAAGATTATGGGGCTGTTCCTGAAGTTGAAAAGAAGAAAAAGAAAAAAGTTATGAAGAAGAAGGGTAAGATGTTAAAAGAGAAAGAGAAAGAGAAAGAAAAGAAAGTAGTAATGAAAAAGATGAAGAGTAAATCAAAGACAAAGATGTCAAAGATGAAGGGTGGTAATTATGATGCATCAAGTCAAATGAGTCAAGAAGGTGTTCGTGGATTTGATCCAACAAATACTTTTCGTGATTTAGCACCATTTCAAACAGTTGAACAAGAGAGACAACAACATCAAAAGGGAGGAGATTTGAAAGAAGCTGTTGAAGTAGCATTAAATAGTGATTTGAAGGTTGGTGCAGCTCGTAAGTTCAAAAAGATAAATAAGAAGATTTAGATGGAAGAGATAATGAAATGGGGATTTAAGATAGATAATTTGTTATTATCTTTATTTTCTTCTTCTTCTTCGGAAGTTTGGAGTTGTTGTTGTTCAAGTTGTAATTGTTGATTTTCGGAATCAATTATGAGATTGTGTTGGTCTTGAACTTGTTTAAGTTCTTCAATAGTATGAATCATTTTGTAATCAAATCGATCGAAATCGTCTTTTAATATTTGATTAACTTTATTTAAAGTTAATTGATCATAATATTCAGTATATTTTTTGTGTTTTTTAACATTAACACGAACAACAGGGTCATGAATGGGTAAATTAAAACCTAAATGATAAAGAACAAAAAGGAAATCATTTTCTAAATTTTCAAAATGCCCAATAAAATTCATTTGAATCTCATTTTTGAAATTTATCATATGACGGATTTGAGGCATGAAAACATGTATATATTCCATATCACCAACCATATTTCTCATATGAACATATTGTTTGAATGGTATTTTTTTGCCGAGATGATTCCAACCGGAGATGATGCGGTCATAGGGATTTCGTATAAAACAGAATTTGAAGTATTCATCCCATTTTTGTGGTGTCATTTTCATTCTATTATTAAGAGCTTGTGATGTTTTATAATAATTATAAACACCATGAACACGATTTTCATAATATTTTTGTTTGGTATTGGGACGTTTATTATGACAAAAAACATCATGATCTGGACGTTTTAAATAAAATGTCTCAAAACCATAATATTTCTCTAAAGTTCCTGCTATATAACTTCCACCTGTTTTATTTATATGAATAAAAATAGCCTTCTTATCATGATTTATACTACACATTTTTAACGTAAATTAATGTTTTTTTTCTTTATATTAAATTTATTTTTAAATGTTTCATTTTAAACGTAAAAATGCAAAATATATGAACGTATCTTATTTTTTCTTATAAAAAAAATGAATATAAAAAAAGATTAATAAAATAAAGGGTTGAGATTTGTATATAAGAAATCAGAAAACTTTGAAAGAAATCGAAAGAAATGTCAGAAATCGTGAATGAAGTAGTGCCAGAAAACCAAACAGCATCAAATACTCCAGTAGAATTGGGGAATGGTGTTCAAACGCTTGGTGAAAGGACTTACAGTTCCATTGAAAGGAAGAAAGTTCCAATTTTGGAGAAAATCTTAAAGACAGTGATGTCGAGTGAAGATGGAGAAACGAAAATTGAGGATATTGATGTAAAATATTTGGATTATTATTTGGCAGAATATGCTGTTTTTTTGAAAAAGAAGGCAATGTATTTTCCATATAAAGCCAGTGGAGGTGAAAAACGTCCAGAAATCAATAGAGATTCAAAAGGAAAGAATAATCAGGAAGAAGTTACTAAATATGAGACCATGTTTAATAATTTCAGAAGTGAATTATCTAAGTTTGATTTTGATACTGAAAAGTGTATACCATTGAAGAATCTTGGTTTTAAGTATCAAATTCATTATTATTTATTTATGAACATGTGGGCTATTATAGTTTACAGGGGATTAAAAGATGGAAAAGTAATGAATATGAAGAATTTATTAAATTGTGTGATAAGTTATTCTCGGTCATTGAAGGATTTGGAAGAATCTGGATTGTATGGTGAGAATTTCAGAGAAGCATATTTATATATATTTGGAAAATTACTTGGAGAAATAAATAAAGTCTATAATTCTTCATCATCAAATGATGAAAGGTTAATAGGTGATGAGATTTATCAAAATATCTTCAAGAATCCTGATATAATCATGGAATCTTTTTGGGATTTGGGTAAACCTAAATCATTTGTCCCTTATGAAGAACAAATGGAAATTCTCCGTAGAGTCATGTTTTCTTTAATTAATAATACACCACAAATATTGTTCTACAAGGTTCCACCAGGTGGTGGAAAGACGATGTGGGCAGTAGTATTAGCAGCTAAGATAGCAAAATATTACAAAGATAGAATTGATGCAAGAGAGATGTCGGGAAGAGACCATTTAATGAATATTTGTCAGAAACCTCAATATTGGGAATTTAGGGAGAAATCTATAAAGACTTATGAGAAGATGAAGAAAGAGATTCATGGATTTGTTGTTCCTGATTTTAATCAAGAAGTAAATAGGGTGACAGTGGATGAGACGAAATATTTATTGTACATATGTTACAATGATATAGTAAGATCTGAAGTTGCATCATTATGTAATGCTGAAGGAGTGGATGTTCCATTTTGGTTAGCAATATCTGAACATTTTGGTAGTATAGTGGATACATTATTAAGACCATTTAAGGGATGTTATTCTAATTGGAAGAGAGCAAAGAAGGAGAGAGAAGACCCAATGAGATTTGGTCCATTGGATGTTCAATGGGCTTATTTTCAGGATGCAACGATGTGTCGTCCGGCGATAATTATATCGGATTTGCAATCAGCATTAAATTTGTTGAGAACATTTCCGAATCGTTTTATTCCATATTTTGATGAGACATTTGCTGGAGCAGATAGTGATGTAGTTATTGAATTAATTTCAAAATTACCTAAAACGTCTGTTTTATTATCAGCAACTTTACCAGAAATGGAAAATATTCCAACAATTGTGAATTATCTTCGTAATAAACACAATGTTGATGATGAATCACAAATAAGTATGATTAAATCGAACAGATTACATATAAGTTGTACCATAGTAGGTGCAGAAGGTAATATATATATGCCTCATAATTTTGTGGAGAATTTGGTAGATTTTGGGACATATGTTCGGAATATAGAGAATGATCCATTAAAGATGAGGTGTTATTCACCTCAAATAGTTTATTTGATGGTGAGTCATATAAGAGATTATTTACCAGAAGAATTGTTATTTCATCGTCGTTTTGAGAATTATGGTGATATAACACATGAAGATATTCGTCAATATTCGATAGAGATATTGGATTATGTGGCGAATAGTGGTAATGAAGAATTATTTGAAAGATTGAAGGGTTTTCATCCTCAAAAGATGACAAATTTGGATAAAAATAGTATGTTGACAACAGCAGCACATTATTATCAGACAGGTAATTCATTATTTGTAACAGCAAATAAGCACTTTAAACAAACATTTGAAGATATAACTCAACCGATATTGGAGAGGACACCAAAATTGTCACCAATAATATCGAGATATTTGCAAGAGATTGAAAATAATGAGAATATGATTCAACAAATATTGGATAATCCAACAAAACATATATCAAAGAAGGGTAATACAAAGATTACAAAGAATGATATAGATGCAAAAATAAAAGAATTGCAGAATAGATCTATAACTTTGAAGTGGGCACCTGATTTGATACCAAATTCAGTAGAACATGGAGAGTTATATAGAGCACCAAAATTATTTAATCCATCATATGTATTTGATATTGATGTAAAAAGATTAAGAGATATGCCAGAAGATACAGCTAAATTATTATTAAGTCGTATTGGAAAATATGATCCAAGAGAAATGAGTAAGATAGAGAAGGAGGTATTTTTGGAATATCGTAATGATTTTACGAATATTTTTGCAACAAAAGAAATAGAATATGGAACAAATTTGTCGATTACGAATGTAATAATAGATGAATTGTATATAGGAACTCGTAATTCTATTTATCAATTGATGGGTAGAGCGGGTCGTCGTGGAAAGAAATCATTTAATGCAATGGTTCAGTTCAGGAATAATAGTCATTTAGAATTAGTGATGAGAGGAACATATGATGATGTTGAAGCAAGAGTTGCTGAACAGAATTTCATTGAATTTCTTCGTAATTAAATGATGATATTTATTTTTTTTATTAATAATTATTTTATTTATGTGAATAAATAAGATGAATAAATTTTTTATAATTAGTGAGTTGGGTTTATATGGAAAAAAATATTTCTTTTTTGAATTTATAAAATATAGATAAGGATGAGTTTATATTTAGATTCAATTCATAAGAATCAATTTTTTGTAGGTAAAGTTCCTGTATCAGCACAAAAGAAAATTCATGTGTTAACAGTTTCAGGAAATGCAGGAGATAATACAGAATTTATTTTGTATCGTTCGAAGTATTTAAATAATCAGATGTTACAAAATGGTTTTGAACCATTTGTTTCTACTAATTTTTTTGAAATGGTAATGCCCAGAAGAAATAGTAAAACACATTTTAGTGTTAAAAAAGAACAAGACATGTTATATCATCTTTATTTAAATGGTTCAAGAGTATATTTTAATCCCATTCATAAACATGAATTATTTTTAGATCCATTAGCACCTGCTATTTTAACAGATGGAACAACAAATGAAGTTGAACCAGATACATGTCATGGTTATAATACATTCCATGGAATTGTTCCAAGTAATGAAGAATTTAAAGAAGATCCACTTGTTGAGAGTATTTTAAAAACGGAATCTATAAAATTAAAAGAAGAAGAAGAAAAGAAGAAGGATGTCAATCAATTTCCTTTTGGTGAAATTGAGATTAAAAAGAAGAGAGGTAGAAAAGCGATTCAAAAGAATGATGTTTCTATTCCTGATGTAGAAACTTCACAAATTGAAAATGTTGAAACTCCAAAAGTTGAAAATGTTGAAGTTGTTGAAAATATTGAAACAATTAAATCTTTAGAAACTTCAGAAACTGAAAATGTTGAAACTCCAAAAGTTGAAAATGTTGAAGTTGTTGAAACAGTTGAATCTTTAGAAACTTCAGAAACTGAAAATGTTGAATCATTACAAACTGAAACTATTGAATCTTTAGAAACTTCAGAAACTGAAAATGTTAAAACAGTTGAATCTTTAGAAACAGAAAATATTGAAACTATTGAATCTTTAGAAACAGAAAATATTGAAACTATTGAATCTTCAGAAATCGAAAATGTTGAAACTATTGAATCTTTAGAAACTGAAAATGTTGAAACAGTTGAATCTTTAGAAACTGAAAATGTTGAAGTTGTTGAAACAATTGAAGAGAGACCTATAATAGTAGAACATATTGAACCTGAGATTCCGAAAGTTGAGAAGAAGGTTCATTTTGATTTGGAAGATAATACAAAGTCGAGAGTGGAAACAGTAATTGAGACCATGAGTCAGATAGAAAAAGAGAAGAAGGAATTGGAGGAATTAAAAAATAATAATCAATTTATGAAGATACTTCAAGATTATAATGAAATGAAAATAGAAAATAGTAATAATCAAGAAATATATGAAGTTTCTCAAAATCAACAACAAGAAGAAGTGAGACAATTAATTTCATATATAGAATTTCAGCATCAGATGAAGACATATAGAATGCCTTGTATGAAATTACAAACATCAGAAATGGTAGATTTTAAGAATATTTATATTCAACCAGTATTGCAATCGAATAAAGTGGATAGAATGAATATGGCAGTTAATGTTCCAGAATTAAATAAATATTATTTAATGAGTCATATGAATCAAAAATATTTATTCTATAGAAATGCTCAGGCTTTGATTATAACAAATATTCAAAATAGAAATACAAAGATGATTAGAAATAAAGAAATATTTAAATTAGGTAATAATGATTATCTTTTAACAAATCAGTGTTCAATGTTAGTTCCTATGGAGACGAAGAAATATTTTGATAATTCGTATGGAACAACAAAGAATTTCTTTATTCCTAAAATGGCTTAATCGTGAAAATCTGGAAAGAAATATATTATTTTAAAAATAGAAAAGATGAGTTTAAATAATAATAATCAAAGTTCAAATTTTAATATATCATGGAAACAAAGCACATGGTATGTATTTCATATGTTTACTTTAAATTATTTGGAAGAACACCGAGAACATTATATAAGATTTTTTAATGCGTTTAAAACAATATTACCATGTGAAGTATGTTTAAATCATTATCAATATCAGTTGCAGAGACAGGAATTAAAATTAGATATAAATTTAACATCAGAAAAAATATTTGATTGGTCAGTGAAGATTCATAATAATGTGAATGCATCAAATCAGAAAAGAGTGTGGGCACCAGATGAAGCACGTTATTTTTATAAAAATATGAATATGGATAGTGATGTTGTGAAATTAATGGTTTTGGAGTATGTCAAACATAATTTTAAGAAAGGTCCACAAAAAACAGATCAACTTTTAATAATGTTGGACAGTATGAGATATATTTATCCAGAAGAAGAAAAAAGAAATAAATTAATAGCTATAACAACTCCATTAAATAGGTCAACCATTCGTGAATGGCTCCTCCAATTCCTAAAAATCATTTGTGACAAAAATTAGTGTAATGAGAATCAACTTAAAGAAATCATATTTTTAGAAAATCAACCGCTGACCTAAAGGTCAGCTAAGCGGCCTCTTAAGAGGCCGCACAGCCGTAGTGCAACGGAGGCTTATATTTGTTAAAATTTCCGTTTAATGAGATTGAACTTAAAGAAAACATTTTCCGTGTAATGAGAATAAATAATTATTTTTATAAATTTATAAAAATAATAGAATTGGGAATGATTGCTTTTTGTTTTCTAACATACAATCATTTAGAAAGAATTGATGTTTGGTATCAATATTTTAAAAATATTGATCCATCTCATTTTATTGTTGTCATCCATTCTAAACAACAAATTAATCAAAATTTATATCCATTTCCTATTCATATTATAAATGATCCAGTTGAAACTAAAAATAAAACAGACATAAGTATTGTAAAAGCTACTCTACATCTTCTTAAAAAAACTCATCAATTAAATTCTAACATAACTCACTACATCTTTCTAACTCAAAGTTGTATACCCCTGTATTCTTTCTCTCAACACCAACAAATTATTAATATTCTCTCTAAATCCTGCATTTCTTTCTTACCCAGAAATAAAAATGAAAGATACCACTCACTACATCCCATACTCAAAAATCATTTTGAACAACACATGTTTGTTAAACAACAACCTAATATGATTCTCACAAAAAATGATGTTGAATGGTTCATTCAACCAGAAAATGACTTTACTCAACATTTCTCAAAAATGACTTGTCCAGATGAACACTATTTTGTTAATCTTATGATTATATTTAATAGAAGATTCATTCATCAACAAATTAATTTCTGTAATATCATTCATGGAAGAACACAAGCTGAAATACATAGAAATATAAATATGGATTTTATTATTAAATTAAGAATGAAAGGATTTATGTTTATGAGAAAAGTTGATAAAACATCTAATATAAATATCCCATTCCTTTTACAAAACTAATTAATTTATATTTTATTTAATTTATAAATTATTTATTTATAAATTTATTTTTGAATTTTTAATTATGAATTTTTAATTATGAATTTTTAATTATGAATTTTTAATTTGTTTTTGATTTCAATTATTCACCATAATCAAAATCTATATTATCACTTACCCCACAACATACTTCTTCATCCACTGTTTCTCCACTATTTTCTTCAGCATCACCTCCTCCTTCTACTTCTACTTCATCATCAACATCAACAAATAATTCACCACCTACAACATCATCTTTTATCTCTTCAACACTCTTCTTAACATCATATTTTGTTAATACTGGTATTGATTTCTTCTTTCTTTCCACTAACACATTCTCACAACTATTTGAAGCCGATTCTGATACAGCTACCACTTCTTCTTCTACTATTTCCTGTTCTATTTCTATTATTTCCTGTTCTATAACAACAGGAGGTTCCGTAGGTTTAGAAACACCACCTGGAATCTTTTTAAACCAATCAGTTATCTCATGATTCCCTTTCTTCGAATTCTCAAATCTTCTCAATATATCCGCAACTATCACTTGCGAATCAGGCATCACCAAATCAAATATCTGTTTTACTGGCTCCCATATCTGATGATCAAAATAATACTTATAATCTATCTTCAAATTCGCCTCTTTTATATATTCAGGATGTTCCAATATATCACCCTGTAATATCTTATTCGTCAATGGTTTCTTACACTTATCCATATGAATAATCACTCTCGTTTTATCCGTTTTCCTATCTTCTCTCTGTTGATGTTTTACATGACACCTCTCACAATAAAACGCCATACATGTCAAACATTTCTTCAATGTCTCTTCACCTTCTTTAACATGACAAAAACGACATGACTTTACACAAACATCTTTATGTCTGACCAAATGTGTTGAACAAAACATATTATGACATGTTATACATTTACACTTCTCTACATTCACACCACGATTACATACCTTACATTTCAAATTACTATTATCTATATAACAATATGGAATTCTATCATTCGATTGTGGTTTATTACCTGGATCTCTCTCTGCCATTCTATCAGCTAATACCTTATGAGCTATTGCACTCGGATTCTTATAATCAGATTTCAATGTCTTACTAATTACCAATTGCGATATATTCACTTTACCATCCAACATGTCCTGGATTGATGTCCTGAAATACCTCTTTGATGCCTCCAAATCCCTCTTATTCAAAATAATATCTAATACACCACCATATATAGTTTTAACAATTGGAGCATTATCACGACGTTTCAATACAATACCCATATATTTTGGTTTATATTTCTCAGGATTATGTTCATACAAATTACCAAAATAACGTTTCTTCGAAAATATACAGAATGGCCATAATGTCTTCTCATATTCTATATTCTGTGGAGACTTCATATGAGAATTAATATTTTTAGCTGCTTTCACACCCATCTGAATCGATTCTATTAACAACTCTTTTTCAGTTAATTCTCTATCTGGAAATTTCCCTCTGATATGGTCGGTAAAATTGATAAAAACACTATCCGTGTCACCATATACCAACCTCGAACCATGGTAAGTTTGAAGTGTTAAATCTCTTGCTGTACAAACCATTCTTCTACCCGTTGCTGTTGTACATGCAGCTAATTCCTTAAAACATATCGGACTTGTTGT
>JACCDX011736122.1_pt1 | contig 11365 bp, 3 predicted proteins | sample 7449681 | NCBI WGS metagenome assembly JACCDX01 (sample SAMN15323450, study PRJNA562643) | freshwater metagenome | isolation source: river surface water | place: USA:Blue River Watershed | collected 2017-08-18 | reverse complement strand
CCTCTGGAACTGCACTCGTCTCTCAGACCCCCTCGGCGAGCCTGTCCACCTCTGGAACTGCACTCGTCTCTCAGACCCCCTCGGCGAGCCTGTCCACCTCTGGAATTACAACAATTACTTCAACCCCTTCAAGTAGTTCCTCAAAATCACATACTTCTTCATCGAGTCAGTCAACCTCTAACACTCCATATACAACAGAGACGCCATTAGTGAGTCCTTCTACAGACCAAACAATAACCCCTATATCAAGTCCAACAGAAACGGCACCGCAATCGAGTTCACCTCGGCCAACAACTACAGGTGAAATCTCCAAGACCACCTCTTCATCCCCCTCTAAAACCGCCACTACATCCATATCAACAAGTATTTCTTCCACACAATCACAAATACAGAGTGAAACAAATAGTCCCTCTGTATCATCTTCGGGCTCAACATCGGTGTCCCCTTTCCGTTCATCCAGCGCAACAATAGACCCCTCTCTCAGTTCATCGCCATCGTTTTCGGCAAAGACAACTGCAGAGCCCCTGTTTGTTGCACTGACCCCTACAGGATCGGCGAGCCATTCCTATCTGCGAACCGGTTCTGCTACATCATCTGTAAGTGCGACGAGTTCGGTTTCAGCCAGTCCATCTTTTTCTTTAATGAAAACATCCACTATACTCTATACAAAATCTTCACTTCCATCCTATTCAGGGTCCAGTTCATCTACAAATACGGGAACACTCACACGGACACCGACTGGAACACCTTCATCGACGCCCACTAGAACTTCTACTGCGACGCCTACTACATCAGGAACCCCCTCTAGAACATCATCTACTACAATTACTGAATCACAAACATCATCTCAGACCCCCTCTCAGACAATGACTCATTCAGGAACAACAACGCCATCCAATACTCCAACGCGTTCTCAGACTCCGAGTGCCACCCCGTCTGGAACTCAGACCCCTTCAAGAAGTGGATCTGTAACGCCCACAAGCACAGGAACTCCCTCAAAAACGCCCTCGACGACGAGCACTACCACTCTTACAGGATCACAGACGGCTACACAGACTGCTTCTCCTACAAATACTGGCTCTGGAACAAAGACCCCCTCAAATACCCCAACGTGTTCCCAGACGCCGACGGGTACGCCCTCTGGTACAGGAACCTCCTCAAAAACGCCATCCACAACAACCACTACGACACTCACCGGATCACAGACAGCAACTCAGACTGCTAGTCGCTCAGGAACCCCCTCTCAGACACCCTCCAATACCCAGAGCGGTTCAGGAACAAAGACCTCTTCCAATAGTCCTACACGTTCTCAGACGCCGACAGGCACTCCATCTAAAACAAGCACATTATCACTATCTCCTTCAAACACCCCAAGTCGTTCTGGAACCCCTTCTGGAACCCCTACTCAAACCCCAAGTCGCTCTGGAACTTCCTCTAGAACCCCTACTCAAACTCCTAGTCGTTCTGGAACAACAAGTGTAACCCCGTCGTATACACCAACACCATCACAAACGACCACATCGTCATCTGGATCCTCTAATTCAGTCACCCCTTCAACTACTCTAACAGGTAGTCAAACGAATACACCATCTAGAACACAGACTTCCACGCGGTCTGGAACGCCAACTGGCACCCCATCTAGAACAACCACACCATCTCAAACCCCTACACAGACTTCGAGTCGTTCAAGAACATCTAGTATAACTCCGTCCTACACTCCAACCCCTTCACAGACTGGAACTCCCTCGTCTGGTTCATCCTCTTCTCAGACCCCTTCAACAACATGGACAGCAACCTCTTCTCAAACATCATCGCGTAGCCAGACCCCTTCACGTTCTGGAACACCCTCTCAAACTCCCACACAGACTCAAACTAAAACAAGTTCTATCACCCCCTCCAATACCCCTACACGTTCCCAGACACCATCAGGCACACCTTCAAAAAGCCCTACTCCTTCGGTAACACCTTCTACAACGAGCACTAAATCTATTACAGGATCCCAGACACCTACGCGCTCTCAATCTCCATCTGGCACTCCTTCCCGAACACGGACCCCTTCAAGAACCCCCTCTATAACTCCATCACGTACAATTACTGGTTCACAGACCCCCTCTAAATCAGCGACGCCTACGCGCACACGAACATGATCAGGCAGGGTCTAAAGAACCTTCCGCGAAGAAAATTTGAGCCGCCGTGGGCTCTCGGCCACCTATAGAAATCCTCAATACGTTAAGAGGAGATGCCCGCTGGTGTAGTTCGTCCGAATTCAGATATTGAGCCGGTCGTAGGAATCCAGTTCGGCATCTTTAGTCCGGATGAGATTGAACGACGCTCGGTGGTAGAGATTACAAATGCAGGAACCTATGACGGCAATGAGCCCCGTATCGGCGGCCTGTTTGACCCGCGCATGGGTGTTCTGGATAATGGAAAGACGTGCCGCTCCTGTGGTCAGACGAACCACTCATGTCCTGGTCACTTTGGCCACTTCAAACTTGCTCGTCCGGTCTACTTCATCCAGTTCTTCCAAATGATCCTGGACGCCATGAATTGTGTCTGCGTGCGCTGCTCTAAACTCCTGATTGATAAGAACCTTCACAAGGACATCAATCGGCGGCGCGGGGAAGTGCGCTGGCGCGCTGTCAAGGCGGCCTGCTCCAACATCAAGCGTTGCGGTCAGGAGACGGAGGACGGCTGTGGCGCGCGCCAGCCAGACCGCTATGTGCGTGAGGGGATTGCGAGCATTGTGGCAGAGTGGTTGGCGATTGAGGGACCTGCTGCCGTTGGCCCGCCTGTTACTCCTGCAGCCACTACACAACGTCAGCGTCTTGAGGTGGAGTATGTCCAGCGCCTGTTACGCCGCATCACGGACGAGGACGTAGATTTCATGGGAATGAGTCGCTATTGGTGCCGTCCTGACTGGATGATCTGCTCCGTGCTGCCGATCCCGCCGCCGCAGGTGCGCCCGTCCGTCATCCAGGACAACAACCAGCGCTCAGAGGACGATCTGACCCACAAGTTGGTGGAGATTATCATGACGAACCAGCGCCTCCAGAACACGATCAACAACAACGCGGACCGCAAGCAGATTGAGGATGAGCACACCGTTCTCCAATATCATGTCGCGACGCTGATTGACAACCAGATCCCCGGCGTGGCGCCGTCGGCACAGCGCTCCGGTCGCCCGCTCAAGTCGGTCCAGCAGCGCCTCGGCTCCAAGGAGGGTCGCATCCGCTACAATATTCAGGGTAAGCGCGTGGAGTTCTCTGCACGCTCCGTCATCACGCCGGACCCGAACATCTCTATCGGTGAACTGGGTGTGCCGATGAAGATCGCCATGAACTTGACCTTTCCTGAGAAGGTGACGCCGTATAACCGCGACCAGATGTACCGACTGATCCAGAATGGACCTGACAAGTTCCCTGGCGCGAAGACGATTATGCGCGCCGACGGGCGCATGATTTCGCTGAAGCACGTGAACACGAAGGAGATTGTACTTCACATTGGGGATGTGGTGAATCGCCATCTGAACGACGGCGACATCGTGCTCTTCAATCGTCAGCCGACGCTTCATCGCATGTCTATGATGGGACATAGGGTGCGAGTTTTACCCTACAATACGTTCCGACTGAACGTATCAGTCACGGCTCCGTATAACGCCGACTTTGATGGCGACGAGATGAACCTTCACTGCCCGCAATCCTACGAGGCAGCAACAGAACTTATGGAAATCGCGGCCGTGCCGCACCAAATCGTGACGCCGCGCCACGCGAAGCCCGTAATCGGTATCGTTCAGGACACCCTGGCCGGCTCCTATCGTCTGACACGGCCCCAGGTCTCTTTCAATCGCCGCGAATACATGAATATGATGATGTGGAACAAGCGGTTCGAGGGTGTCGTGCCGCAAGGCAAGGTGACTGCTGAAACGGGAAAGGCCCGCTACAACGGCCAGCAAATCCTGGGCCAACTGCTACCACCGATCAATCTGGAGATGGGCAATGGCCTCTATAAGGATAACAAGTCCCAGGAAAATCTGGTGAAGATTCGCGAGGGCGAGGTGCTCCAGGGCATCTTTGACAAGGACATCTTTAGCAAGCCGTCCAAGGGCATCATTCACACCATCTTCAAAGACTATGGCTCCAAAGATGTTGTAAATTTCATTGATACGATGCAGAACACCGTCGAGCAGTTCCTCGTCTATAATGGCTTCTCTGTGGGCATCTCAGACTTGATTGCCGATGAGGAGACCCGAAAGGAAATGGAGGAAGTGATCAAGAAGCGCAAGACTGCGGTGGAGAACATCCTCCTGCAGATTCACATGGATCTCTTTGATAATAATACGGGCAAGACGAACCAGCAGGAGTTTGAGGACAAGGTGTTCGTGGAACTGAATAAGGCGACGGACGAGGCAGGTAAGATCGGCCTCGGTGCCCTTTCAGATGAGAATCGCCTGGTTGCTATGGTCCGCGCTGGCTCCAAGGGTTCCAACATCAACATTGCGCAGATGATGGCTTGTGTGGGCCAGCAGGCCCCAGAGGGAAAGCGCATCCCCTATGGTTTCACGGACCGCACTCTGCCGCACTACAAAAAGTACGACGATGGCGCAGAGGCACGCGGCTTCGTAGAGTCGTCCTTCATTGAGGGTCTCACCCCCCAGGAATTCTTCTTCCACGCTATGTCAGGTCGCGAGGGTCTGATTGATACGGCTGTGAAGACCGCAGATACCGGCTATATCCAGCGCCAACTTGTGAAGGCCATGGAGGATCTCGTGGTCCAGTACGACAACACCGTGCGCGACAGCCGCGGCAATATCACGCAGTTCTATTACGGCGAGGACGGCATCAATGCCACCAAGATTGAGTCTGTGAGCATCGGCATTGCGAAACTCTCAGAGGACGAGATTCGCAAGCAGTATGGCCTAGAGGGGGCGGAACTCTCGGCTATTCTAGAGGAGGGCGCGCTCCGTGGTGAGGACACGACGGCTCTGGCGACCTATGTGGATGCTGTACTGGCTGATCGCCGCATGCTGGTGGAACAGATCCAGAAGTCGAAACAGGATGCTCCGCTCTTTGCCTCCGTGAATCTGGAGCGCGTTCTCACGAATATCGCGGTCAGTTTCCGCCTGGATGCGACGGCCAAGACGGATCTGACTCCTCTGTACGTCCTACAGGGCATTGACCGCCTCATCCAGCGCACGCAGCGCTATCACAGCCTCTGGGCGGCGTGCCTGCGCTACTACCTGGCTCCGCACCGACTAATTGTGAAGGAGCGGTTCACGCGACGTGCCTTTGATGCTGCGTGCGAGATCATCCTGGTGAAAAACTACCAGAGTTGGGTGCAGCCTGGCGAGCAGGTGGGTATCATCGCGGCGCAGTCGATTGGTGAACCATCTACCCAGATGTCGGCTCACAAGGATACTCTGGTACATATTCAGGCCGCTGACGGCAAGCACTTCTGTGGCAAAATCAGCGAGTTTGTGGATAACCTTCTTAAGGGTCGCCCCGCAGCCGTGAAGCCCGTGCCTGGCCACCAGGACAGCGTCGTCCTGGATCTGGTCGGCAGCGAATATGGGATTCTGAGCGTGAGCCGCGATGAGAAGACTGCGTGGCTCCCTATCAGTCAGGTGAGCCGCCATCCTGCGAATGGTGGTCTAGTGCGCGTGACGACGAAATCAGGTCGCAAGACGACGGCGACGCTGTCGCATTCGTTCCTGAAGCGCACGGAGAAGGGTGTGGAGCCCATCCTCGGCTCGGACCTAGAGGTGGGCATGCGTATCCCTATTGCGACTCATGTGCCAGATATGGCAGGTGCCATCACTGAGTGCGGTGGGTTCCAACTGACGCGCGAATTTGGCTGGCTCTGCGGCATGTATCTGGCCGATGGCAGCCTCAATGGCAATCAGGTCCGAATCACGAAGATTGCGCCCGAGGTGGAGGAGGCGATTCGCGAGGTTGGCGCAGTCTATGGGTGGGAGATTAGCACGAATACCTATGAGGGCGAGTTTGGCCCCTGTAAGGACACTATCATTGCGAGCGCGCCTCTAAAGACATTCCTACAGGCCCATTTCGGTACTGGCTCTTACTCCAAGACAATCGCCGGCGATGTCTTCTCCATGTGCCGTGACTTCCAGCAGGGGCTCCTCGGCGGGTACTTTGACGGAGACGGAAACGTGAATGCTGAGCGCCACCAGATTCGTGCCAGTAGCCGCTCCCAGGACCTCATCCGCGCCATCAATCGTCTACTCGGCTATTGTGGCTTCTTTGGTGTGCTGGGCGAAGAGACATCGGTGCGTATGCCTGGAAAGGTAATGTATACGTTGAACATTCTCAAGAAATATGCGGCCGAGTTTGAGGCTGTCATCGGATTCAAACTGCGTGAGAAGGCGGCGGCCCTATCCGATATTGTGGCCTACTGCGCTCGCGAGAACAAGCACGACACAAAAGAGATTTATGACAAGATTCCCGCGATCGGTGATCTCATTGCGGAGGTCGGCAAGGCGCTCGAGATGCCTGGCCACAGCCGCAACTACGGACGCTGGTCCAAGAAGGAGAGTGTGGGTCGCCTGACACTGGAGGGCTACATCGAGGCATTCAAGGCCAAGGCAGGTTCTTCAGGTGTTGCGGCAGATATGATTGCGCGGCTTGAATCAGCAGTGGCAGCGGATGTCCTGTGGGACGAGATCGTGGATCTGACCTATCTGGACGACCCAAAGGAGTATGTGTATGACTTCACGATCCCTGGCAATGAGTCTTTCATGGTTGATGACATGATTATGGTACACAACACGCTTAATAGTGTTGACTGGGATACCGAGATCCTAATCGCAAAAGATGGGAAGATTCAAGCGCCGCAGATTGGTGAGTTTGTGGACTCTTATTATAAGACCTGCGATCCAACTAAAGTCCAGCATCTGCCGAATGGCCAGATCTACATCCCTCTAGAGGATGGTCATGACTGGCAGGCAGTGAGTTGTGATGAAAAGGGTATTATGAAATGGACAAAACTGGAGGCAATCACGCGTCATCCTGTTGTGAATGAGGATGGAACAAATACGATTCTAAAGGTAACACTGGAGTCAGGTCGCAAGGTTAAGGCAACAAAAGGGCGCTCTTTCCTCACGCTTGTAGATGGAAAGGTCTGCGACGTGAATGGATCGGATCTTAAGATTGGCGATGTGTTGCCCATTGCCACGTGTCTAGCGACAGACCAGTTGAAACCGATTACGGAGATTTCTCTGCGTGAGATTCTACCGCCTACCGAATATCTCTATGGCACGGACGCTCGTACTGCTCTGGCCTGTATGGAGGCCGCGACCGCCGCAGGGCAGCGACACTGGTTCCAGGCGAATCAAGGGAAGATGTTTACAATCCCCTATAGTCGCAGTGACTCATTCCGCGATGCCATGGTGAATCATCGCAATACGAATGCGGCAGACATTCGCAGCGGATATGTGTATCCTGCGCGCACGCGCCCCGAGGTCAGCCAGATTCCCGAGGCTCTGCCGCTGACAGAGGGACTCGGCTTCTTTGTAGGCGCGTACCTGGCTGAGGGCATGGCCAACGCCACGCAGATTCACATCACAAATAACAGCCGCGCCTATCTCGAGAGGGCGAAAGCGCAACTGGATGCCTGGAATGTCGGGTCACATGTGACGAGCGCCCAGCGCTGCGCGGACAAGACTGGCATCACTGGCATGAGCACTAGCCTGATTGTCCATTCCACAATTCTGGCTAAGGTCATGATGACCCTCTTTGGTCGCACAAGTTATGAAAAGACGATGCCAGACTGGGTGCTACAGGCACCGGTCGAATTTGTAAAGGGACTTGTAGATGGTTATGTAAGTGGGGATGGGACGATTTCCGAGAAAGATGGTACTATTGCCGTGTCATCTGTAAGCGAGAGACTTATCACGCGTCTAGGGGCGGTCTTTGCGCGGTTCGGCATCTTTACGACGCGCAGTTCTTATATGCCAAACCAGGGGAAGTTTGACTCTGTTCACATGCAGTATACCATGCGGATCCCGCAGAAGTATAGCAAGGCTTTTGCTGAGACATTCTCCTTGACAATTCCTGAGAAACAGGAGCGGCTCCGCAAGCACTATTTGGATGATACGCGCGAACGCCGTTTCCGTCGCGAGAGGTTGAATGATATTGTTTGGGATAAGATTGCACAGATTGAAGAGGTGAAGCCCATGGGCGAGGGGTGGGTCTACGACGTTACGATCGCAGAGACTAAAAACTTCACGACGCTGTCTTGTGTAGCGGTCAGGGACACGTTCCATTTAGCAGGTGTAGCCTCCAAGTCCAATGTGACCCGAGGTGTTCCCCGTCTGAAGGAACTTCTAAAGGTGACCCAGAACCCGAAGGCAATTTCCCTGTCCATCCCTCTGAAGCCCGAGTTCCGCGGGAACAAGGAAAAGGCGCGCGAGGTAGCACAGGATCTGGAGTTGACGCTACTGAAAGATATTACTATTAAGACATCCATCTACTTTGACCCCGACGACGGGAACTCTGTCGTGGGCGAGGACCAGTCGCTCATCGACTTCTATCGCATGTTCGAAACAGAACAGGAAGGAACCGAGGTTGTAGCGGATGCCGACACAGAGGACCGGCCAAAGGCCTGGAGCGGTTGGCTCCTGCGCTTCGAACTGGACCGCGAGCACATGTTCCGCAAGAATATCAGCATGGATGATGTCGCCTATGTACTCCGCGGCCGTTTCGGCGACGCACTCCACCTCATCTACAGCGACTATAACTCGAATAAACTCATCATGCGTATGCGCCTGCCCGATCTGATGAAGGGGGGCCTGGACGATCTGGTCGCCCTCAAGAAGTTCCAGACGCGTATCTTGAACGGCATCGTCTTCCGCGGTGTGCCTGGCATCAAGTCAGTCTCGTTCCGCGAGGACAAGGATATGCTGGAACTCAATAAGGAGACTGGCAAATACGAACAGGTGACGCAGTATGTCCTGGACACTGACGGCAGCAACTTCCTGGCTGTCATGCGCCATCCCTATGTGGACGCGAAGCGCCTGACGTCCAGTCACGTACACGACGTCTATGATATTCTGGGCATCGAGGCCACGCGCCAGGTGCTCCTGAATGAGATTACAACCCTGTTTGAGGAGGCAGGTGTGAACAATCGTCATCTGGGTCTCCTGTGCGATGTGATGACCCGTGCGGGCCGTCTCATGTCTGCCGATCGCCACGGCATCAATAAGACGGACATTGGACCCATCGCAAAGGCATCCTTTGAGGAGACGGAGAAGATTCTCCTGAACGCGGCCATCTATGGTGAGTTGGACCCTGTTACCGGCGTGTCAGCGAACATTATGATGGGCCAGCCTATTCGCGGCGGAACGGGCTTCTTCCAAGTGCTCCTAGATGAGGGTGCATTCCTGCGTCTTCAGAAGGGTCTGCCGCCTGTAGAGGATCTGGATGAAGAAGAGGAGGTCGAGGCCCCTACACAGGAGCAGATTGACCAGGAACTCTATGAGGATGAAAATGACCTCTGCTCCTCGGCGCGCCTTCGTATGAATGTGGCAATGCCGAAGGCTGTGAGCATGATTGAGGAGCCCGACGTAGAGATTGCGATCCTGGACGAGGAGGCGGAGGAATAAGCACTCCCTGGTGCGTCCTAAACCCGCAATCCTATATTCACATATGGAAACACTTTTTTCAGAAAAGCCGCCCTGGAAACAGGTCGTGTGGGTGCAGAGTCCATTTTGGATTGGAGCACCGGCACTGAGTTGGGGGCCTTGGATTCCAGCCCATAATGAGGAAGCCCTGCGTGTAAAAATGGCCATAGGCGAACTGGACCGCGAACATAAGTGGGAACTTGCCAAAAAAATGGTCAATACGTATGAACTTGTCTATACAAATAATGATGAACGTCTCCCGCGCTCTGTCTGTATCTATCAGCCCCTGTCACGCTCCTATTTCAAAATGATAGAGATTCTCTCTGTTCTCCAGTTTTTTGAAACGACACCCCAGAAGTTGCGCACCGCCCATGTCGCCGAGGGTCCTGGTGGCTTCATTCAGGCCACCTTGCAACAGGCAGAGGAACATGGCCGCCAAGCGATGGCCTGCTACGCAATGACACTACGCCCAATGACATCTCATGTTCCAGGATGGAAAAAAGCGGCTGCCTTTCTCTTAAAACATAAACAAGTGAAGGTCTCTTTTGGAGCAGACGGAACAGGCGACATATACAAAGTAGCAAATCAAGAGGTATTTGTTGCGGCTACAGCCCCTGGCGTACACCTTTTTACGGCCGACGGCGGATTCGATTTCAGCGTCGATTATTCACAACAGGAACAGAAGGTATTTCGCCTTTTGGCCTGTTCTACGGCCGTCGGTCTTAAGACACTTCGGTCAGGCGGCTCTTTTGTTCTAAAACTCTTTGACTGCGAGACTGCGCATACACAGACCCTTCTCTGGTTTCTTGGCAGACACTTTAGTGAATGGACACTTTATAGGCCGGCCATGACACGCCCCTGTAATTCTGAACGCTACTTTTTGGGTCGTGGATTTCGTGGCCTCTCGCCGACAGCCCGAGAATTCATTCAAACTCTGATGACAAAATCACAAGAGGATTCCTATCCGGTATGCACAGAGACACTCTGGACACAACGAGAGAGGGTTTTTATGGAAAATCATACACAGAAAACAACTGCTCTCCAGATTCTCAGTATTCAAACCGCGATTGCGATAAGCCAATCGCCGGCAGAATGGAGGCGCGAATGGGTCTCAAAGGCTATCGATCGCGCCTATATGTGGTGCGAGGCGTTTCGTCTTCCGACTCTGCCGAGAAGTTCTGTTCAATAATCACTTTTTCCCATACTTGTCAAAGAGGCGCTTTCCAACGATTACAGATGCCTCGTGCTGCGAGAGACTTCCCTGACCCATGCGTTCCAGCATTGCCAACATCATATTCAGATTGTTCGCATCAAACCCTTCGGGTGCCGTGATCATTTCAAAGAGGTGTTTGTATTCTTCGGCAAACTCGGGCAGAAGTTCCTTGATATCATCGGCGGACTTGCGCTCTTGCCGATACTCTAGGGCGCGTGCAACCATTGAACGCACATATTGTATACGCTCTCTCGGATTGAATGTAATGGGTGCGGCTGCGGCACGGCGACTCGCTTCCTCAATACTCTCTGAATCTAGAGGATTTGTGGGGGGTCCACGGACTCTGCGAGGTCTAGCACCGGATGCGTCTGACATTCCTATAGGGTCCCGCGAGTTCCATTTAGGCGTATAAAGCGCAGGGCTGAAAAAGGGCCTATAAAATCAGAAATGAGTGAGTTTGCAAAAGTGAAGCGAACTCCGGATGATGACGACTATGTGCCGCCGCTGCCAGAGGTAGT
>JACCDX010903005.1_pt1 | contig 11365 bp, 13 predicted proteins | sample 7449681 | NCBI WGS metagenome assembly JACCDX01 (sample SAMN15323450, study PRJNA562643) | freshwater metagenome | isolation source: river surface water | place: USA:Blue River Watershed | collected 2017-08-18 | reverse complement strand
TTCGGACCAAGATTTTTGACCAGAAACAGGTCTATCAAAAAGATAGACCTGTTTCGGACCAAGATTTTTGACCAGAAACAGGTCTATCTTTTTGATAGACCTGTTCTACGCAGATTATAGTATGTGAAATACCTGAAAACGTGAATGTCTTGAGAAACGGTTGAAGCTCCTCCTTCGCATCCTCGTCCAGACGACGCCATGCCATGGCGCTCTCGTGCAAGTTCTTGCAAGTAAAAACCCGGATCAGCTCGTACACCGCCATGTACTGCTTGCCATTCAGCGCCACACACTTCACCGTCGCACCTTTGTTGAGGAGATCGAATGGAATCGACGTAACAGCCAGCGCAGGATCGGGCATCGCAGGAATCCACCGCGGATCTCCCTTGAAATGGACCTGCATGATCTTGATGATGCCAGGAGTCGCAGCGGTCATTTTCTCTCGCAAAACCTCGAACGCAAGCACTGGCAGCTTCATGAAGGCGATGCCAGGACCGCATTGCTTGCCTGGACAGCAAAGGATCAGATGTCTGCGCATCAAACACGATCCAAAAAGCACATACCAGGGATACGAAACGGCTTGATAGTCCCGAGCCGGCCGCGAGCATGCTCGTAGATCTTGTCCCATTTCTTGATCACATACGACATACTGGAGGGCCTACCGCAGAGCCGCTGCATCAGGCTGGCCGTCACGTCCTTGGCCGAGAGGTACTGCTCCCCGTCCAACAGCATGCAGTTGACCGTCGTCCCCTGTGCGATTTCATCGAAAGGGATAGCACACAGAAAGGGTTCAGAGTCGTTGGCAGACCCGCCGCTTTCATCTTCGCTCTCGGTCCGCGCTGGCGAGAAACGCCCAGGCGGAGCCTCGGGGCCCACGGGACTCGCCATATCAGCGGTGAGGTGGAGTGATCCGTCAGGCCTCTCAATCAAGCGGGCGTGAATGCTTGCGTCGCCGGGACCGTCGTAAACTTGAGCTTGCACAGTAGGAATGGCGGATTCGCCCGCATAAACCGAAGCTTGCGCGACCGGAATGGATGAAGCACCGGCAGCGTCGTAAATCCGAGCTTGATCGGTAGTGAGAGAGGAATTGAGAGAGGCAGTCCTCTTGCCACTGAATGCAGCCGCGATTTCGCGTAGTGCTCTCTCGTGTTTTGGATGCTCTGGACCTGAAAGCATTTTGGAAAGCTTCAGCGCATTTTCGAGATCCAGAAACTTTTTGGTCGTGTTCGAAGCTGCGAGAGAAAGCACAAAAGTCACTTGTGTCGATCAAAAAAATCGCAAATTTAAGCATGCTTACCCGGCATGCGAATCAAAGCGTATACGATGCCGTTCAAGCTGCACCTGTGCAGAAATTGCTCGTTCGAGATGCGATTCAGAAATTCGTTCGGTATGGACTTATCCTTTTGGCGAAGAATCCTATGAGCGTCATCCATGTCAAAGTAAATCTGGTTCATACAGACAGTGTACTCAATGGTCGAATCTGGACGGGAAGAATCGTAAAGGATCCTGTGCAGCATGCTTGCGTGGAGCTGGTCAGTGGCGGGCGCACGCGTTGCCCGTCTGGTTAAATAGACGATTTAAAATAATTAAAAATTGATTAGGGAGCAACTCAGGTTTGCTCGGGAATTCCCACGTGTAAAGTTATTTTAAAGAATGCTCGGGAATGCTCGGAAATGCTCGGGACCCTGTTTAAAAATAATTAAAATATTTTAAAGCATTCCCTTTCCCAGGGGCTGGCTTATTTCGTATATAGAAAATCTCTGCTCGGATTTGCTCGGATCTGATCAGAGCAGAGCCGAGCAGATCCGATTACTCCGAGTAGATCAGATCAGATCCGAGCAAATACATATCCATAGGCTTTTCCTTTTCTACCCTATAGGACCCCCTGGTTGATTCCCCCGTGTAAAGGTATTTTAAAGTTGTGCTCGGATCTGCTCGGATCTGCTCGGAAATGCTCGGGATCCTGTTTAAAAATAATTAAAATATTTTAAAGCATTCCCTTTCCCAGGGGCTGGCTCATTTCGTATATAGAAAATCTCTGCTCGGATCTGCTCGGATCTGATCAGAGCAGACCCGAGCAGATCCGATTCCTCCGAGTAGATCAGATCAGATCCGAGCAAATACATATCCATAGGCTTTTCCTTTTCTACCCTATAGGACCCCCCAGTTGATTCCCCCGTGTAAAGGTATTTTAAAGTTGTGCTCGGATCTGCTCGGAAATGCTCGATACTGCTCGGATCTGCTCGGGGATTCCCAAAAAAAATTGTATTTGCCCGCTAAAAATCAAAAACGCCCGGGAAAAACCAGAAAAGCTCTGAGAGCCCGTCCCAACAGAAGCCTATAAAAGCGAGCGCGCCACAGAATCCTGCCAAAACGGGCTGCCATGCCACGCGGGGATGCGAGGGGCCTATAACACGGTAGTGGATCACGGTGGGGCTCAGGTGCTCGCTGCATTCCTGATCAATGGTCGTGCTGTTTTTCTAATTGCTTTCTTGTTTTGTCCAGGTGCATTTCAGGATATTCGTTCGTGCCAGCAGATCATTCCTCATTCTCTTCCGAGCATCGGGATTTGCTCGACGCCCGCCATGGAATCCTCGGCAGCCCAGAATTGGTCGAATCTGCCGATCGGAGCCCCGTGGACGCCGTCCATGATCCTCGGGGCGCAGCTCCACGACCGTGCGCAGGACGAGTACTACGCGGACCTGACCAGACAGAACGGGGCCCTCGCCGAGGAGCTCGCACTCTGCAACATCCGGCTCAACGCGGCGAACACGATGGCCACGCGACAGCAGGTTCTGATTTCTCAAATCGTTTTTTTCTACCGCACGCCTCATTTATTTTTCTTTGCAGGAGACGATCAGAGCGCTGGAGCAGGAGGTGCAATTCTACCGGCAGCTACTGGCCGAGCAGGAGCAGGACCAGCTCGCCACGCGCATCTGGGGCAGGAGCGCGGAGTGCGATCTGGTATGGGACAAGGGGGTGCTGGGCGGCGAGGGCTGTGAACCGCGTCCGTTGACCGTGGCCAAGGTCGTCTCCGACATCGGGCTCCCGTTCTCACCGCAGCAGATCCACAAGCTCGCGATCCTCGTGCACCGTGCCTACACTCGGTTCCACGGGGTCTCGCCGCGCCCGAGGATCTTCTACAACGAGGACGGCATCCCGGAGCGCCTGTGTTGTTACACAGAGGCGGATCGTGCGCTCATTCTGGACGCGGTTTACGAATCCCAGCTCTTTAACGAGGGGCGGCTTGAGCCCACAATAAATCCACCGTGCTGAGCAGCGAGCTCATTACGGCCTCACGTTGTGTCCCGTGAAATCGTTGGGCGTACTGCTTCGCGATTAGATCTCGACAGCTCTCGTCGTAGGCCTGCGTCGAGCGGATGACCCTCTGGAAGAACCCTGTCGGCGTCACAGTTCAATTAGGAAACACGCACACCGCCATCTGATCAATAGAGAGGAGCTCACCGATCTCGTTCACGTACAGCCCCTGGTCGTACTCGACGGCCTTTGCAGACTGTGTTGTCATCAGGCAGCAGAAGAGGCGATCGTTTGCAATGTACAGCGGCAAGACGAGCTCGCCCTGCAGATAGTGGAGCGGAATAGTCCCTGCAACGTCCAGCAGGGCGTGGCTGGGTCGCATCAACACCTGGATGGCCAGCTGCCGGATCGGATCCACGCCGTGACAAATGAGCAGGAGGCTCTCTCGGTCCCTCGCGCTCCTCTCGCCTATCGTCCTGGCCATCTCCTTGGTGAGCTCCAACGCGGAGGTGGTCCTGTTGTCCCGCACTTGCACTGTGATCGGGACGGCGTGGGTGAGGCTCGGCTCGGCGGGGTCGTAATCCGCCACGCCGTGCGCATGCTCGTACGTGTAAAAGTAGACCCACGGGAAGAGGCGCGCAATCTCCTCCAGATACGAAGGGCTCTTGCAGTAGATGCACGACGCCGTGCCGGATGTGGGGCCACACCGCGTCAGAAACTCGACGTCCATCAGAAACTGGGCGTGCGCCGGCATGTCGCGCCACGACCCAGGCTCGAGCGCGGCGTTGTCCAGCGCGCCCGCCGCCCGGTGTTGCAGCACGCGAAAGGAGGCCATGAATGAGTGCGCGGATGACACGGAATGCACTCAATTTATTGCTTCGACAGGCCGTGTTCCCTCGCCCGTCCTGGACGAGCCTTGTCTACCCGAACAGCAGGGGCGGCAGGCGGTCCTCGCCCCGCAGGAACCGCCTTGTCTACCCGAACAGCAGGGGCGGCAGGCGGTCCTCGCCCCGCAGGAACCGCGCGAACTGCTCGCCGGGCAGGCGCAGGCACTGGCGCTGCTCCATGCACGTGTCCACGCGGTTGAGCAATGTGCTCTTGCGCGCCTCCGCCAGCACGGTCCGCTTGTCCTTCCGCTGCAGGAAATCGCTCGTCCGGCGCGACGTCCCGGCCAGGATGCGAAGAAGCCTCGCCCGACGCGCGAACCCCCGGATGACGGCGGCCGCCCTGTCCTTCTCCCTGGCTTCGAGCGCTAGCAACTCAAAATCCAGGATCATGCTCAGATGCGGCTTCCAGAAGAACCACACGGCGCGGGTCCCTCCCCCGACCGGGAAGTCCAGCGGGTCCGTGCTGTACTCGAGCCGCTGGTGCGGGGTCACGTGCGTCCGGAAGTAGAAGGTGTTGAGATGGACCAGGTCGGCGAAGCTGATATGGCCCCGGATCTCGTGCTTGAACGTGATCCAGAAGCGCTCGTACAGCACGATGCTAGAGATCAGGTTCGCCTGCACGCACTGCCGGCACACCCGCATGCCGAGCGACCAGTACGGCTTGGTCTGATGTCGCACCGTCCCGCACATCCCGCAGCACTGGACGGCCTGCATCACCGCGATCTTGCGCCAGACGAACAGGGCCTGCCTTCGGTCCTCTGGAGTGACCTGTTGCTCGGGGGGCTTGTCCGCCAGCATCGTCAGCCTGCGACAGAGGCGTATCAGCCCCCCTCCGCTCGACACCGTGGCGAGCGCAAGGCAGCACTTACGTCAGCGGGGGAGGCTTCGTGCGGAAGTTGGGCAGGGTCACGGGGAAGGTGGGCCGCAGCGTCACCACCCCGTTCCGCGTCCGGTACGTGCGTGACTGGCGCACGGGGCCCCTCCAGTACAGGTAGAGGCGGTACCAGACGTTCAGGTTCGCCTCTATGTCTCGACGGTTCTGGTGGCTTGTCATGCTCAGCTTGATCACGGCCAAGGCGCTGCGGGAGTCCACCATGCACTGGAGAATCTTGTCCACGACCTCGTTTGGCAGGCTGTAGAAGCTCAGGCCCCGCATCGTCTTTCTCGCCTTGCGCCGGGTCGATTGCCTTGAGTCGCTCCGACCTCGCTTGGAGGATGCGCCGCTGGACGAGGACGTCGTGCCTGCGGTGCTCATTCGTGCGTCTGAGCAGCGGGCAGTCAGGCATCTTCCCCTTTTACGGGAACGTTCGAGCCGTCTCAGTGCACCCGCTCGGTAATGCTCGGGGTTTTTCTTTTCCCGTTTTAATTTTTTGACCCCTCAGGCCTTTTCCTCGACAACCGTGTCGAGCATCGAAAACGAATGCTGGTGGTGGTGATGGTGCCGGCTGGACAGCTTGGCCTGGCGCAGCAGCTCGTGCAGCTGCAGGTCTTCCACTGGCTCCTCGCTTTGGGCCTGTTCCGGAGGACCAGTGGCCTTCTGGCTGCCCGTCTCCTCAGCCTCCATCCGCTGAAACTGGCGCGAGTACTGCAGCACCAGCCCGACCACCGCGGCGACCAGGAACGCGCCTGCAAGCCACGGGGGGGAGTACAGAACCGGCGCCAGGCGCACCACGAACTGGCTGCTCGTCTCCTTGAGGTACTCCAGCCCGTGCGCCGAATGGATCCCGACGATGTAGATCCACGCGAACGACAGCAGCGTGAAGGCCATGGCCCGGCACGCGCGGAACGGGGCAGGCTCGAGGGGTCCGTGAACGTACGACGTGCCGGTGAGCACCATGAGCATCAGCGCGATGGGCACGATCCGCGAGGCCTGGATCCGCTTCTCAAAGACCCAGCGCATCTGCTGCGGCTCGTAGATGAGGATCAGGCAGCCCGCGATCCAGAACGCGTGCAGGCCCCACAGGAAGAACCAGTACGAGGGCCGCTGGCTGCTGGCGCGGATCGAGGCGTGCACGTTGGAGAAGAATACGGCGAGGAGGATGGCGTTGGCGTCGAAGATGAGGTTTCTGGTCACCACGCGGTCGAGATAGAGCACGGCGGCAAGCGGCACGTACCCGCCCCGGATCTCGTCGCCCGGCTGGATCAGGCCTATGAGCGTCATGAGCAGGATGGTCTTGCACAGGCAGGCGCAGGCGGGCAGGTAGTTTACGGCCAGCGTGAGATCGACCTGCATTTTTATCGCCCGCTCGAAAAGGGGCTTCAAATAAGGTTAGCAGCAGGAAAGGAGCCACTCTGTCGCGCGGTTGCAGAAGGCGAGGCAGGATCGCTCCACCTCGTCGGACCACTCCAGCCGCTGCCAGATCAGCCGGATGATGAGCATCCCCTTGCCTGTGACGGTCCAGTCGTTTTTGTCTGGGACGTACGCCTCCGGCAGATCCAGAGGGGCCTGTTGGAACGACTGCACGGAGAAACACACGGAGTTCGTGTGCTCGTAAATCCGCCCCTTGATCCGCACGAGGGCGCTGTGTTTGGCCAGCGTGGTCTCCAGCAGGCCATCCGTCGTGACCTGGGCGCGCTTGCCGAGCTTGCTCGTGATCACGGCCATGTGCACCACGTTGGCGGGCGAGGACAGGCGCAGGGCGCGCGCTATGCTGGTCAGCCCAGCCATGCCCCGGACTGCCATGAAGGCCCCCTTGCCTTGGTTCACCACGACATTGCCCTGGAGGTGATAGAGCTCGCGCTGGGAGCCGTTCTTGGTCAGAACCTTCTCGAAACCGCCTGTCTGTACAAACTCCGCAAACGACCCGCACAAGTTCTCGATCCGGGCGCCGCGCTTCTCGTACGGCGCGTACCGCTCGTCGAGCAGGATGGTCTCTACGGCGCCGCACGGCAGGAGGATGCTCTCGCTCACGCAATCCACGCGGGGGTTCTGGCGCGGCATGTGCGGCCGGCAAAAGGCACGCTTTATTTTATTTGTGAAAGGATCATCTCGCGCCGCCCAGAAGAGAGGGCGCGCGCTCTCGTCACGACGCGAGCAGCTGCGAGATCTCGTTCCAGAATTGCGTGTCGTTGGTGATGGAAGCACTGTCGATGAGCTCCTGGAGCTGCAGGTCGTCCACAACGGGCGGCGCAGGAGGGGCTTGCTGTTCGAGCACTGCCGCCTCCGTCTGCTGAATTAGCTGCATGTTGCATTCGATCAGCCGGCCCAATTCCTCGTTCGGGACAGCTCGCGGTGCAAGTTTTTTTCCGTTTGTCGTCTTGCCGTGCCGTTTCTTGTTCACGACACGCAGACGCCTCCTGTGTTCCAACAGGGATTGACACTCCTCGGCCTTCTGGCTCATCTGCAGGAGGATGCCGTGCATTTCCTCGTCGGCAATGGTCATCATCATTGCCCTGAGGCTTGAAATTTCCGCCGCTGTCATGCAGAACTTGTTCCTGGAAACGTCCACAAAGGGCCATTTCTGGAGGCCGACGCTGCGCCGCGCTGGATCCAGGGTGTGGTGCGAGATGCCGAGAATGTCCTGCACCTCTGCGGCTGGGACGTCGAAAAAGCACGGAAGAAATTGCTGTATTTTTGCATTTCTGAGACTCGTCTTGTCCTTCCTCGAGAGTTTGTGTTGGTCCAGCTTGCGTGGCATGTGCAACAATTTTCTGTGTTTGAAAAACTTTCCGCACTTTTTTTCTTGGTTGAAAAGGCACAAGAGCCCAGATTTGCTCGGATTTGCTCGCGCGACACCTACATTTTGTACACAGAAAAAAAGAATAACAGCGAAAAATCGAGACTGCTCGGAAATGCTCGGAAAAACTCGGGGCGCCCTCTGCTCGGAAAAAACCAGAAATCCTCGGCTGCGCTCGGCCTGACGGGCACTATAAAAGCCAATCAGCAAAATCTTCGCGCTCAAACAAAGCAGCCACGAAATGAGCCGCACCGCCAGCGTCGCAGTGGAACCGACCGTCACCACCCCGGAAAGCAAGAGGGAAACCGTTCCGCTCTGCCCTCTGAAACGCCAGCTCTCCGCCGACTACCAGGCCGACGACGAGCAGCCCGAGACATCTTCCCCGCTGCAGCCTCGAAAGCTTGATTTGGAGCAGCACGTCTCGTTCGGTTACGAGGAAGAGGGCAAGTACGCTGAGAAATCCGACGACCCAGCGGACGAGGAAGAGATTGTCCCGACGCAAAAGTACGAGCCACCCGAAGAAGAAGTCGAGGAAGGCGAGATTGAGTCTTCTGCCGAACGCCTCTTGTCTTGCCCACAGGTCTCGGGCTGATTGCCTGGTCTTGCAGCCCCTCCCAAGCGAAAGCGCCTGTACATTACGCGCGCCTGGCTCAAAGGCTACGTCGACGACGAGTGCTTCCCGGGAGTCCATTCCTCTTACACGCGCGAGGAGGCGCTCGAGCTGCCGTACCAGGCGTTCTGCCCGCCGTGGTACATCGACTACTAGGGAGTGGCGCGAACACTGTATTTAAAGCGGTGCCAAAAAATAAAGCGTGAAAATGCTCTGCGCCCCAAACGCACCAGATCATACCGGCCTCTTTTTCTCGTTCGTAATGACCTCCTCGCTCCTGTTTTGCAACCTCCGAGAGTACAGGCAGTTGCGCTCGGTGACAGATCATATCCCGCTCTACTGTGTATTTGGGGACACCGTGCTGCGGTCCATTGCAAACAGCATGCCCCTGTCCACGCAAGCGTTGAGGGCCGTCCCAGGAGTTACAGAAGAAAAGTTGAAACGGTATGGCGAGGACATCTTGAAAATTGTGCAAGCGAGCAAAAACGCAAAAAACGTGCAACGCAAAACTCCCAGCCCGTCCGTCGTCGTGCGTCACACGCCCGCGGCCCTGCGCACGCGAGGCTTCAACCCCCTCGAGAAAAAGGCACAGCTAGCACGGTCGAGACCGGCAGCAGGCGCGGATGAGGGCGTTTACATCTTGGAACTGGCGCAGGGCAGGGTGTATGTGGGCCACTCCACGGACAGGCGCAGGCGGATCCAGCAGCATGTGGCGGGCCAAGGGAGTGCCTTCACAAAAGCCTATCCACCCACGGGCGTAATCCTGCCCCGCCTTGGCTGCGTGTCGGGCTCTGCCGAGGCCGCCGAGCGCGACGAAACCCTGCGGTACATGTTCTTGCGCGGCATCCCTTTCGTGCGGGGCTGGAAATACGTGCGCGTGGACATGTCGGACGCCGAGGCGAAGGAGGCGGAGGACAACATTCGCGAGCTGTTCGACCTGTGCAGGCGTTGCGGGCATCCGGGCCACTTTATAAACGAGTGCAAGGCCAACTTCGATCGGCTGGGAAAGCCGTGTGAATGAGGGCTGTTTTTTCGAGGCCAGTGAATGAGGGCTATTTTTTCGTTTCCTCGATGTACACCTGCAGCAGGTCCAGTATGCTGTCGCTGTGCAGCACCGCCGGCTCGGGCGTCACGAGATACACCCGCCCGGCCAGGAGCAGCCAGAACCACCCTTGCCCTGGCTTCGTGGGGTCGAACGCGTCCTCCTCGAACCGCAGTTGGATCTCGGGGTACAACTCCTGCACAGCGGGCAAGACGTGCACGGCCGGCGCGGTCCGAATTTCCTCCAACGGTCGGCGTGGGATGCGGGAGTACTGGCTGTTGTGAAAGTACACCACCTGCGACACGTGGTTGTACATGCCGGGGAAGTCGTGCCTGTAGTTGAGGCGCGCTGCCACGGGGAGCGACATGTGCATGCACAGCAGGTTGAAGTTGTCGTTGCTGGCCTCGTAATGATACTTGGAAACGGGGACAACGGCCTTCACCCCGCCCTCGCTTGGACGCGCCTTTCGGCATATGCTGAGAAGGTGCAGGTGGCGGTACATGATCAGCAGGGAGCCCACCATTCGGCGCATGGCCCCCGCCGTCAGCACCACGCGCCCGCCCCCCTGCTCCCCGTCCGCTGGCTGTGTCTCTCCTGTGTCATCGAGCACGTCCTGGCCCAGTTCCTCGGAGTATGCCAGGTCCCCGAAACGCATGGCGCACAGGTTGACCAAGTGCAGCACGTGGCGCAGGTTCTGCTTGGCCCGGATGTTCACGCGCAGCCGGTCCAGGAACGCCGGCCATTCGATCAGTATGTTGGCCATCGTATCCTTCAGCTCCCTCCACGTCATGCGCTCCACGGGCTTGTCCATGATCGTCAGCCGATTCGTGGCCGCGAAGTAGACGCACCCCCCCTCCTCGGGACCCCTGCCACGCAGGAACTTGTACCTGCAGATGAGCAATCCCAGGAGATGGTTGCGGTTCAGCAGGACGTCCACGTGGTACGACTCCTCCGGATCCGTGCCCCACAGCCATTCGGACCACGCCTCGGAGGGGAGCTCGCAAAACGCTGCGAGTTGCCGGTTGAGCGGAGCCAGTTCCAGTGGGAGAGGCATCAAAAACGATTGGCCTTTTTTAGCCATACCCGATGAAAGCGTGCTTAAGTACAAGGGCACAATAGTCCCCCGAAACTTTATTCGGTCACAGGGGGGAACAGGCGCTGATTCAGGACGGTCTGCACACCCCGCTCGATGGGTATGCTCGCCTGGACCCGCTGTAGCAAGATGTTGCAAATGGCCACCCTCAGGCGCTTGTCAGGGTAGGCGGTGCTCGCCAGCACGGACGCGCACAGGGCCTCCAGCACCATGAGCGGCTTGAGCTGAGTCGACGGGCATTGAGGGCTGCGATAGATCATCGCGTGCTCGTACGTCTGCCAGTGGTCCTGCCCTTCGTCGAGCAGGGCTGCGAGCGCCTGCCTCTGCTGCAAGGACATTCGCATGTAGGGGTACGTCAGCTCCTTGCCTTTCAGTGGCTGCCAGCCCACGGCCGTGAGCTGAATGTGGATTGGCGAGTTCAAGAGCATGAGCACCGTCTGGGTCACCATGTCGGTGTGCTGCTTGTGATTGCTCTCGCACAGGACGGCCAGGGTCTGCTGCATGACCTCCCCGTCCTCAAAGAACAGGGACAGCAGTTGCTTGTGCTTGTCGCTCGCGTTCATGGCGTGCTCCAAAACCGTTCTTCGAGCACGGCCCCTGTGCATTTCGAACGTTTTTTTACTTGCGTCCAAACTCTGGTGGGATACGGAAGGGCACGCTGTTGTCAGGACCCGGACCCTCCGGTACCATGGAGGATCCGCTCTGTGGTGGTCCCTGGCCGGGCGCGTATGGCGGGGGGCGCCAGGGTGGTGGCCCGTACGGTGGAGGAGGAGGAGGGGGCGGCTCGACGGGGTTAGGGGG
>JACCDX011019385.1_pt1 | contig 11366 bp, 2 predicted proteins | sample 7449681 | NCBI WGS metagenome assembly JACCDX01 (sample SAMN15323450, study PRJNA562643) | freshwater metagenome | isolation source: river surface water | place: USA:Blue River Watershed | collected 2017-08-18 | reverse complement strand
TCGCACGTAATCGCCGTAATTGGTGATGGCGCAATGTCAGCGGGAATGGCCTACGAAGCTATGAATAACGCTGGTGCGCTCGAAGATGAATTTTTCCACGACAATCGTTTGATCGTAATTTTAAATGATAATGACATGTCAATTGCGCCGCCAGTGGGTGCAATGTCGCATTATTTTTCACGTCTTGCTGCTTCCAAATCTTATTTAAAAATTCGCGATCTTACCAAAAAAATTTCCCACAAACTTCCCGAATCAATCGCGCATTTTCCGCGTAAATTTGAGAAGGCGACCAAGGAATGGTGGATGGGCGGCAATATTTTTGAAGAGATGGGATTTTATTACATTGGGCCCATTGATGGTCACGATTTGGATACGTTAATTCCGATTTTGCAAAATATTCGCGACGATCATTCAACCGATCCAATTCTTATTCACTGCGTCACCGAAAAGGGTCGTGGTTATAACGAAGTGATGAAAACTTCGGATAAACTTCACGCGGTGGCGAAGTTTGATCCGGAAACTGGAATTCAAGAAAAGGCGGCAAGCGCTTATCCAAGCTATTCCAAAATTTTTGGAAAACGCTTGTCAGAACTCGCAAAAACAGACGAAAAGATTTTAGCCATCACCGCCGCAATGCCAAGTGGAACTGGTTTGGATGTGTTTATGCAAGATCATCCTAATCGAATTTTTGACGTGGGAATTGCTGAACAACATGCGGTAACATTTGCCGCTGGTCTTGCTACAGAAGGCTTGAAGCCATATGCCGCACTTTATTCAACTTTCTTGCAACGTGCTTACGATCAAGTTGTTCACGACGTTGCTGTGCAAAAATTGCCGGTACGTTTTGCCATTGATCGCGCTGGTTTTGTTGGCGCTGACGGCCCAACTCATGCTGGTTCGTTCGATATCGCTTACTTAATCAATTTACCCGATTTCGTTTTGATGGCGCCATCCGACGGACAAGAATTGGTGAAAATGGTCAACACCGCAAATGCAATTGATGATCGCCCTTCAGCTTTCAGATTCCCGCGCGGCGAAGCTGACAAAGAAATTGATTTCAACGATAACGAAATTTTAGAAATCGGCAAAGCCCGCATAATTCAGCAAGGCAGCAAGGTTGCAATCATTGCTTACGGCACAATTTTGGCGAATGCTTTAGCGGCAGCAAAAATTTTAAAAGATTCACAAAACCTTGAAATTACTGTAATCGATGCCCGTTTCGCTAAACCTTTTGATGAAAAATTATTCGCGCAAATCGCCCAATCTCACGAATTAATCGTGACCATCGAAGAAGGCTCAATTGGCGGCTTCGGCTCGGCTGTAGCACAATTTCTGCTTGCACAAGGATTATTAGACGGCAAATGTAAATTCCGTTCACTCGTAATGGCAGATAAATTCATCGAACAAAACAAAATCGAAACCATGCGCGAAGAAGCTGGGATTGGGGTTGGGGATTTGGTGAAAGTTATTACAAAAGAAAAAATATCATCGTAATTGAGAATTATGAGAATTTGAAATTGGTTTAATGCGGATCTACAAAAACTAAGATTATGGCAGCAGGAATTAAAAAATTTATTAAAGATTTAGAAGCGTTACACCTTCTGTATGAAGAGGCTGTTAATGCAAGAGCTGGCAGTATTACGCGTAGAGAGTTTTATAATCACATAAAGCTTAATTCTAGTTTTACAGAAAACCCTCAATGGGGTGATGATGAAAATGAAGCAGCGGGTATTTTTGGAATTTTTAGTGATAAGAATGGTTTTAAAGATGTTGCTGGAGCAAGTATTTATAGTGAGTTGTTGAAAAGGTTAAAATTAGTTCAAGATTGTGAGGAAGGTGAGGATAGGAAACTTATCATTGAGATTAATGGATCATTCGCTATGGTATGTGTATTTGGGATAGCAAGTCAAGACGGTAGGAATGCTATTGTAAATTGCATAGACGATATCAAACCAACAGAACAAATAGAATCTTTCGCAGATCTCGAAGAAGGCAAATTGTGGAATTTGGAATTTACGTACCCTGTTGCAAGAAGTGAGCATGATACCAAGGAAAAGGCTTCGATCAAATTCTCTGTAGTTAAAATTAACGGTCGCATTCATTTGATGGGTGACAAGGAAGAAAGATGGCAATTCGAATCCGATATTGATTTTGCAAAGTTCAAGGCGCAACTAGATGGATTTAAGACCTCAGATCCAAGAGCTTTGGAGGGGGAATCTCTTTTGGTAAAAAGTGAAGAAGTGATTGATTTGGGAGGAAACCCTCATTTTTCTCAAGAAAATGATCGCATATTTTTGGGCAAATTAATTGCAAAGATTTCTGGTCAAGATGCAGAGAGTTTATCTTCTTTAGAGAAGGCTGTATTGCTTACGATAACCCATACTTTTTCAGATGCTAATGGGGTTTTCAAAGATCATCCTTATACAAAAAAAATAACCGAAGGTGATTTATTTCAGATCTTGGGTTTTTTGTCGGATGGAAATTTAGAAAGGGTCATAAATACAGAGCTAAAAATATGCTTGTCTGCGATGAATTTAGAAGATCTCGGAAAAAGAAAAACTATTTTTGGAGTAGGTGAATCGTTCATTCACGAATTTTTTCAAGGAAGTGATTTTTCTGAATATTACAAAGAAAATGGTGTCAAGATTGGCGGTGTTGAGGCAATACAGCTGGATTTAGCATTAGATGGAATAATTTCCGCTCAGAAAGAGTTATTAACGGCAAATCAAAGAATAGAATCGGAACGATATCGTAAATTGCATTTAACAGAGCAGGAATTGCTTTTATCCGAAGAGAGACAACAAGAATTGCTGCTACAAAAACGTAGCAGGATGCTTAGAGAGGATAGTCTAGCAGAAATTAGAAATGGATCTAAATATCTTTTTTGTGATGTTGGTGACGGAGGACATTTTTGTGGACTGCTATTTGATAAAATAGAGCAAGGTCGTGTTCGTGTTTATGTTCAGGATTCCACTTCCTTAAGTCTAGGAGATATAGCAAGAGCTCCAGAAGGCAGACAGAGAGAAGACTTACAAGAAAAGTATAACAATCTGGAGAAAAAATATCTTGCTCTTATCAAGACGGTTTATCCAGAAGCAACAAGTGCAAATGTTGAGATTGTAAAAACTGTGAAGAAGGCTGATGGGGAAAGGATGTTCGTCAATAGCACTACTGAAACAGGAATTCAAAACGAATGTCGATATTCAGGAATAATTTTTTCTGAAAGAGTTTTGAAAGATTTTAAAAATGGAAAGAGGCCTACAGACCAGTCAATAAGATACAGACAAAAAGATTTTGAAGATCAGTTTGCACAATGGTATGAACAAGGATCTTTAGCCTTACAGCCAGTCATTCCAGAACCCAATAGACTACCACCCAGTACGTGGTTTGTAGATGATTATCAACAAGCTCAAGCAATTTACTTAGCTAATGATACTCAAAATCTGCCAATCTCTTCTCCGATTTATCGCGGTCGAGACTTTGGTAATAAATTTCCTTTTCAGCAAAGGATAAGAGGTGATGGAGCTTGTTATTTTAACGCTTCACTTGCGGTAATCTTGAATGATTGCGTTGGCGACAAGGAAAATTGGAATGTGCTTAGAGAGCAATTGATTAGTAATAGATTGGAAGGAATTGCTAATGAGATTGGTGCTAAAGATGAAATATTAACTCGCCAAAGAATCAGCGATTTATTGCAGGTGCGTGGTGAGCAAAATATTATTATGCGTTTAAGTTCTGCTTTAATAGTTCCTAGGAACGAAGTTTTTCGAGATGATGTGATGAGCTCTATCCTAAAAGGGGTTGATTCGCTGGATTCTAATGGAATGTGGATTCAAGGAAATCCAAATCGTGATCTACAAATCTTGATAGAAAAAGCGCGAGCAGGAAACATTGATAGCTCTGAAGTAAGAAATATGAAGGGTTTACTAAGAGCAGCTATAAACCAGCAAAGTCAATTTCGTCACACCGTGGAAGCATCTTTCGACGATTGGTTAAATTATGATAACGCCGTTACAAACCGTGGTCTGGCGAGTAAATATACGGAAGTGCATTTGCAAGACATTGTTAGTGCATTGTACCCAATTAAAAAAGTAGTGACGGTAACAGCAGAAACCATCCCAGATCTAAGTCATAAGGAACTTTATATTTCTAAAGCTGTTGGAGAAGAGCATTTCAATGCTTTATATAGTCGAATTGATGTAAGATTCAGAGTGGAGTTGGAACGTAATTATCCTAGTGAAGTATACACATCTTGTTCTGAAATGATTGTTGAAAGAATGATGTCATCAGATCCATCTTTGAGATCTGGATCGAGTAATCGCGAAGGTTTTATTGAGTATGTTCGACAAATGATTAGTGAAAAACACGTCAATGGTTCATTTAACAATAACAACAGATCTTTATCGCAAATTGCTGCAAGATTTGGCTTTATAGAACTTGTACAAGACTTTATAGATATCAATCCAGATGAGATAGAACAGGGGCTTCTTCCGATTCATATTGCTGCCAGTTCTGTTTCTTTTAGTAAACCTGAAGAACTACTGCCTTACATTAAAGATGTACATGTAGATTATCCCGATAGTAAAGGTCGTACAGCTGTGATGCATGCCGCCATGAAAGGTTATGCAGGTCTTGTTAAATTCCTGATTGATGAAGGAGCAAATCCAAATTTGGAGGATAAAAAGGGTCTATCTGCACTTTCACACGCGATAAATGGAGAACATGAATCGACTTCAGAATTACTAATAACTTATTTAGGGGCGAACTTTCCGGCTACAGAACAAAATATTTTTCCCATGCAGGGTGCTTCTAGCATAGTTGCGGATGAAGATGACGATTTTTCTTCTGATACTCTAACACAAGCTCATAGAGATTTAATAGATAAAAATATTTCTGGAGATGCGCTCTATTTTCTTTCAGGTGTTACAGATCAGTATGATTTGATTAAATCAGAAGAGGTTATTGCTAAGAGAATTGCTGCGATAGATCAAGTTTTGGCAAGAGAAAATGCTGAAGAAATTGAAGATTCAGATTCAGAGCTTTCGGGATATATGGATGCTAATTATCTTTTGGGTAAAGCTCATGAGTGGTTAACTCATCCATGTCCACAAAATTTTGACGAAGACGATGTTGCAAGTTTTTATGAAACTGAACAAGAAAATCTGCAAAAAGTTTCGCGAGATGAACAGACTTTATCTTTAGCAGTTAATGACGTCGAAATTCATGGCGGTGGAACATATTCTCTTCAGACAAAACAAGGTAAGAGATTGCAAAACCAACAATATGGTTTGATGGGATTATCTGTGGCGGACGACAGAGATCACGCTATTACTGCACAACATGTTTATTATGCTGTAACCACTGCTTTGAATAAAGTAAAAGAAGCATTAGTATTAAAACGTGATTTGGTTATTCAGCTAGAAAGAACTGATTTAGATGATGATTTAAGAACTATTTACTCAGCGATAGTACGTTCAGAAAATCGACAAGATCCAACGGTTTTTACGAATGATACATTGATACTTTGTGACCGGATACTGGAAGAAAAGTCAAAAGAACCAAATTATCAAGAATGGTCGATAGAACTTGTTAATCATGTTAAAAGTTTGAAAGCGAGGGTTGAGTTAAAAAAGCAGGAGCATCTTTTTGCAAAAGAAAGTGGTGAATTTTGGGATATGTATTTGGCAATAAGTCTTAGTCTTGATCCTTCTTCTGGTGGAGATTCTTGGGATCAGCTCAAGTCAATCTTGATGGATTCAAATAATGAAGAAGATCGAAAAATATTCGAAAATCACGTTAAATCTAAAGCAGGAATATTTGATTCCAAAGAGGTAATTACGAAGATAGATGGCATTAAAAGAATCAGTGCTGGAAATCGTTCTGCAATAGAGGTAAATCCGCATATAGATCGTCAGGATTATGTTATTGGATTGCTTGAAATGGGTAGAATAGAGGGTCTGAAAGCTTGTCTAAAAGCAGCGGTGGGCACTAATCTGAATCTAATAGAAAACGAATATGGAGACAAACGTTTCCTCGAAGGTTATGCCGTTGAATTTTCTAAACATCAGGAAGGTTTACATAAGCCATTATTGTTGAAAGTTAACAAACCAAGCTCGTTTAAAGATGATGAATTTACTGATTGTGACGCCAAATCATACAGCCAACATATTTTTTTAGAAAAATATCCTCAGAGCGGTGCTTTCGCAGATTATGCCGCAGTTGGAACGGCAAATGAAAATGTTACTCAAAATAAAATAGCCGATACTGTCAGAAACAATAAATGGGGTTTTTATCACTATTCAACGGGTGGCCATTGGAGATTGGTGGTTGTTTCTCCTCAGAGGGAAGTCATCTGTTTAGACTCAGTTGGTATTGGTGAGAAACAGGGGTTAAATGCAAGAATTAGAAATGACATAACTCAAGGATTTAGCAGAGCTGGATTAGCAGTTAAAGGTTCTATAAAATATTACGGACTGAACACGCAAATTAGATTGCAATGTGGTTTGCACAGTTGCTTGGCGATGGAAGAAATAATAAAATCTATTTGCGAACAACAAACTTTCGATGCTGATAGATTGTGGAAGATGAAAGCCATGCAAGCTTTTATGGATTTTGAAATACCAGCAACTGGTGAAATAAATGCGAAAGAATCTTTAATTTTAAGAAGAGCTGAGGACATTTTTGATAATCAAGCGGAACGAACTTTTGTAGAAGAAATTTGTCGTAATGAAAGAATTTCTGATAATCAGAGACATCAATTAAGAAGAATGAAAACAGCAATTGCCGCTGCCTATAAAGAGGAAATGCGACAATTCAGTTCAGCTAATACTTTTGGGATTGCACAAGTTATTGAAAAAGTTAGAAGAAATGAAGATCCAATAAGAAAAACACCTTCCGATCAAGAAATTGTACAAGCTCGTGTTAATGCTGCATTGGTGCAGTTGACTGATTATTATAAAAATTCTCTTGAGCAGTATCAATCTCATGAAAATCGAGAAAAATCAGCTTATATTGGTGCTAATGAAATTTTGCCAGACCGCGCAGAATTTCTTGCGCGAATGGTATTACCAGCATTTCATCAGCCGTTAGAAGATATATTAAGAGATGATTCTTCTGATGATCTTGGTGAGTTTGAAGAAGATAAAGATTATTGGGGTGATGATGATTTAGAACCATCGCAATCTGGATCAGCCATTACAGCTGCGGCTAACTCAGTAAAACCTCTTACTGAAGAAGAAAAATTATTTGAAGATATGAAGAGGATTATATCTGCAGGGGGTTTTGATGATTTTGCAGAGTATGATGCACAAGATAATAAGATAACTTTAAATTATAAGTTCGATGATGATGAACCATCTCAACTTACATATAAAATTAACCCTGAAACAAAAGATCTGGAGTTTTACTCAAGTGAAGATCAGCAATATATCGCAGCAGAATTGAGTCAATTTGAAATAGATGTTAGTTTGTTTAAGTCTAATGTTTTAGGAAGATATCAGGGCAGTTATTCGGATCGTTTTCGTAAGGCAGTTTCTTATGATTGTGGTAAGGAAGCTATACTTACAATAATGGAAGATTTGCCTCACGAATATTTGGATTTTAAAGCTGTTATGGATCGTATAAAGGAATCTCAAACAGAAGAAGAAGATAAGAAATGGGATGATATATTGAAAGCTATGGGACCAGAAGGTAAGGCAAATTATGATATGATCGAATTACTTCTTGATGAAAATTGTAACGAAGCATCTGTTAGAAAGATGCTGGCAGGTCTTAGTCCTAGCCTAAGATTAGATATGAAGTATCCGGAATTTAATGAAGAAGATACTAAATATGTTTATCTAACCATGGATCAGCTTGCCAAAAAGAAAAATCTTCCAGAAATCTTGATTTTTGCTATATTTGAAAAAGGAAATGTGTTCTTGGAAGAAGAGGAGGAGCAGTCTGTAGTGGATTCATCTTCTGAAGATGAAGAGTGGGTAGATACAGTTCCTGACCCGATTGTATCTTCAAAGCAAAATTGGGAAGAAGAATTCAGAAGTTTAATAAGAGAGATCATCGTTGAGAAGGGTTACTCTTTAGATGATTCAAGAGATGAAGAAATTCTAAATCTTCTTCAAGGTGGATCTGATTTTGAAATTATAATTTCTTTTAATACTGAACCCGGAGGGATTTTTGAAACTGATCAAGTTTATATATTTTTCAAAATAGGTGAAGCGATTAAATATCAGGATTTGGATTTAGATCAAGTGATTGAAAATCAGGAAGAAGTGGTTGGACTTTTGCAAAACCTAGTCGCTGATAAAGATAATATTTCCATTAAAGAGATTAAAATAGGAAGATCGGGAAGATGGGAACAATTAACTCTTCGTGAACCCGAGAATTTTGTTCATACTACAGCAATTCCAGAAGAGGAGGATGAAGAGGGATTTATAGGTATTTCCGCAATAATTCCAAGCGAAGAAGAAAAAGCATTCAATGATCTGCTTAGAATCATAAAATTAGATAATGATAATGACTTGGCTTCTGTTAATGAAAGTGGCGAGATAGTTCTAAACTCAGGAGAAAAAGAAGCAGTTTATAGAATTAATACCGATACCAAGGATATAGAGATCTTTGGTGCTGAAGAGGGTGATTTTAAAACGGAAGAATTGAGTGATTTTTTAGAAAATGCTAAACTTTATAAGATTAATCTTCTGAGAAAAAGATTTGATAACGAATCAGATCGTTTTCAATTTGCGGTTCTTTTTGATTATGGTGCAGAAGTTGTAAGAGAAGTAAAAAAAACGCCTTACGAATATTTGGATTTGGATTTTTTATATCAGGCAAAAACAACAATAGAAAAAGCATTAACAGCAACAGTAAATGAAATCTGGATTTCTATGTTGGAGAAAGAAGTAAAAGATTATAAGATGATTCAATTAATTCTCTTAGGTAATGAGGATAATATTTTAGAATTTCTAGACACTCATCAACCTGAGTTAGAATTGAAATATCAATATTTAGAAAGTGAAAATGGACCTAAAAAAGAATGTAGCATTCATCAACTTGCTACAGATAAGGGACTTTCACGAGAAATAATTGGTAGACTTACAAGAGTGCAAGTCTTTGATTTTGAAACTGAATTTGAAGAGATTCCTGATCCAAGAGAAAATGAAGATTCTCGTGAAAGTGTAGCTGTAATAGAACTTGAAGAAAAATTTTTGCGAACAACAAAAACTCAGATTCTAAAAGACAGGATTGCAGAAATAGTTCCCTCTGTTGCTAGAGCTGTAAAATTGCCAGAAACAATGGCTGAAGCAAATATTTCAGAAGTGATTGCATCAACCGCGAAGCTTCAGAGTTTAACAGAATTTACAAAAACAGCAGGTTCAACGGAGTTGAAAGATAGTAAATTCGATGGAGCTCTGCTCAGAATTAATGGTCAATTGGCGAAAGCTGGAAAAAAACCTAACAAAGCAATTTGGGCAGATCTTTCGACCGCTGATAAGAACGCTGTGCTTGATAAATATGATAAACATAATGAAGAAAATGGCGGAGAGAAAATAACAGCTTTGGCTAGAAAAAGTCTAGTTAGTTACAGAATCGTTAGAAATGGTAAGGCAGAAAAATTAACTACGATTTCCGAGCAAGATAGTGAGCGTTTGGAAGATGTTATGAAATTCGCCAGAGATAAGATGAAAGAAGCTAATATTTATGAGATTAATAAACAAAAAGAACAGCTAAGAAGAGGAAAACATGGTTCTTTTATCAGAAAAGGTTCTGTTGAGGTAAGGGCGAAGAAAATCAAGGAAGAACTTACCAATAGTGTGCAAGTTACTTCTTGTGAATGGTTAAGTCTTAGTAGAAAAATTGATGCAACTGAAGCAAGTAATAGTCATGCTAGCAGACAACGTAGCAGAACTAGTAGTGGTGATGGTAGTTCTCATGACCTTTGATAAACGCCCACTGGCCGATTTAATTCGGCCCAAAAATCTTGAAGAAATAATCGGACAAGAACATCTTTTCGGCGATTCTGGTGCTTTGTCATTAATAGCGCTTTCAAAAAATATTCCCTCGATGATTTTGTGGGGGCCAACTGGAGTTGGTAAAACCACAATTGCCAAAGCTTTGGCTCAAGTTTCGAATGCCAATTTTGTTGTTCTTTCTGCAATAAATTCTGGCGCTGCCGAAATTCGTAAAGTAATCGAAACCGCCAATTCCAAGACCCTTTTGCAAAGCGGCAAAACCATTTTGATGATTGACGAAATCCATCATTTCAACAAAACCCAACAAGATTTATTTCTGCCGGCAATTGAAGATGGCACGATAATTTTGATTGGAACCACCACCGAAAATCCGTCATTTAGTTTGAATTCAGCTTTGCTGTCGCGTTGCAAAATTATTACGCTGAAAATTCTTGATGAAGTGGCGCTGGAGAAAATTTTACAGCGTGCCGAAGAAATCTGTGAAAAAAAATTACCGTTAAATCAAGAAGCGCGGGAATCTTTGATAAATCTGGCTTGCGGCGATGCGCGATATTTGTTAAATGCTTGCGAAGAATTATTTTTTTTAAACACCAAAGAACCAATCACGCCGGAAAAATTATTCGAAATAATTTCCAAACGCGCGGCGCATTTTGACAAAAAAGGCGATTTTCATTTTAATTTAATCAGCGCCTTTCACAAATCTTTGCGCGGTTCGGATGTTGATGCCGCTTTGTATTATCTGGCGCGAATGCTGGAAGCCAAAGAAGATCCTTATTATATTTTGCGACGTCTTGCGCGTTTCGCCACCGAAGATATTGGTCTGGCCGATCCTAACGCTTTGCTGCAAGTGATGGCGGCAAAAGAAAATTACGATTTTTTGGGAAATCCCGAAGGCGATTATGCCATAAGTCACGCCACAATTTACTGTGCCACTGCGCCGAAATCTAACGCCAGCTATGTTGCTCACAAAGCTGCAATTGAAGCGGCTTCGCGCACTACAAAATTAATGCCGCCAAAAAATATTTTAAACGCGCCAACCAAAATGATGAAAGAAGAAGGTTTTGGTGCAGGTTATATTTACGATCACGACACGCCAAATTGTTTTTCCGGCCAAGAATTTTTTCCGCCAGAATTACTAAAAAAATCCCGCCCAAAATTTTACGAACCAAACGAAAGAGGCTTTGAAAGAGATCTCAAAAAACGTTTAGAATATTGGGAAGAGCTGCGCCGTAAATTGAAAAAATAAGCATTAGGCACTGTTAGCTAATTCATTAGGCCTCATATTTCGTCCTATTTTTGCTTATTTTTTGACAAAATTACTCCAAATATATCCAGATATTCGTCGTAATTTTGTCAAAAAAGCGCTAAAAATATGCCAAAATCTGAGGCCGAATGAATTAG
>JACCDX010258209.1_pt1 | contig 11366 bp, 10 predicted proteins | sample 7449681 | NCBI WGS metagenome assembly JACCDX01 (sample SAMN15323450, study PRJNA562643) | freshwater metagenome | isolation source: river surface water | place: USA:Blue River Watershed | collected 2017-08-18 | reverse complement strand
TGCCACCCATTTGGGTTATTCCAATATTTTGACTGCGCCGTTGAGCGAAATCCAATACCGACTTTTTTTTTTTTTGGAATATTTGGTTATTTAAGTTTTGGTTTTATCTCATTATATTCAAGACCTAATATATCTGTTGCGGTTTTTTGTAATGGTTGTTTTTTATAATCATTTGGTGTCATATTATAATTTACGGAACCATCTTCATTATAGAACCACCCTATTCTATATTGGGCATGAATATTCATAACAACATTTCCTGGATCAACAAATTCAATATTTGGATATTGATCAACAAATAGTTGGTTCATAAATGTCGAGACAATTAATTCGCATTTATGTTTTAATCTAAATTCCTCAACATAAGGAATCCAAGCTATTGTATCCCCTAATGATTTTGATCCGAACGATATATAAACTCTTTTTCCTTCTAAGTTAATTTTATTTTCATAAATCAATACATCATTTTCCCATACCTCTGTTCTCCAATCTGTATAGTATTCTCTATTTAATTTAACCCAACTATTGATTGACAACGTATTACTATAAATAAGATTATCATTACCATCATACATTTTAATATTAAATTTATTTTCACTTTGACCTTTAAATTCAAAAAATGGTTGACACACATAATGTTGGGTATAAATGTAATCATTTTTAATTGGTTCGTTATGTCTAATTTGTTCATTTACTACAGTACGATACATTGACAAAAGATTATCACCAAAATCAGTATCGTTTGGTAGTTCATATGTGTCATCACGATTAATAAGTTTAACTAATTGTTTTGAAATGTCTTCGATCTCACCACTAATTGGTTTAATGTATTTATCAAACATTCCCATATATTGTGGTAGATTTCTTGTCAATATTTTCATACCATAGTTAATAGATTCTCTAATAACCAAAGGATTACATTCCCAAGTTGAATTAAACATTAAAACATCACAGGCTTGCATAAATTTATCAACATCATTTCTTTCACCCCATACTTTAACGTTTGGTGGTAAGTTCTTCATAATCGGACCCCAATAGTCCTCAAAGTTTGGTGCTTGATTTCCAATAAAATGGAATTGAATATCAGGATTAGATTCAACCAAAGTTCTTGCGACCTCAACACCCTCACCTTGATTTTTACCACTTGTCCATAATCCCACATTTAATACGTGAGTTTTAAACATATCCAAACCAAGTTCTTCTCTAACTTTTATTTTATGTATAAGAGGTAATTGTTTGAAATCACCATAGATTTCATTTTCCGCTAAGATAGGTGTTACTTTGTTTTCATATGGATATGTTGATAGAAATTTCATTGGGGGGGTATCTTTAAAAGAAACCTCCATATGATATGGTGTTACAAGAGAATAAGCGTCGGGATGTAATTTTTTATCTGATAGTGGGTTAAACCAAATATTATGACACGTCTCAATAATTCTCCAAGTTCTATCATTGGAGTAAATTTGATTTAATAATTCAATTGGGACCTTATTAAATGATTCAAATCCATCAATCATTTCTTCCGAATGAATAATATCGATCTTATTGTTTTTTAAGATGTCAATTAACATATATTTTTTATTAACCTCATCAGTCCCACCTAAAGTGAAGAAGTGATTATTTCCCAATAGTTTTATAATTTGATCTCTTTGTACAACATATGTTGAACTAAATTGGGAGTACTCAACTAAGAATACCTCAATTTGATCTTTATATTCTTGTAATGCTTGAATTCTTTTTAAGACGAATTGAGGCATACCACCTGTTGATAGGTGGGGTGTTAAGTATAATAATTTAATCTTTTCCATACTATTAAAAATAACAACCAAGTTTAAAAGTTAAAGTATTTATAAAATAAACATTAAATGCCAAATTCAATAAAATATAGTGAATCAGCACAAACATTAGCACTTAAAAAGGGTAACTTTTGGATTGGTACAAATGACGTAGGGAAAGGACCTACAAGTACCTCAGGTTATTGGAATGGTATCTCACCTCCTCGTGGTGGATATACAATATATCTTAATAAGGCATCCAATGGTCCATCAATATATGTACCATCAAATGACACTCAATTAATTGATTTAACTAACAAAATCGCAGGTACAAATTATACCACAGCAAATGAATGTTTAAATTATTATATTAGTCAAACAGATAAATTCTTACTAGATAAAGATTATGATGCGGTTATCACTAATGGATTAGTATATTTGGCCGACAGTAGTTGTGTTTCATCATATCCTAAAAATGGTACTACTCTTTATCCATTAATGAATAGTGGTGGTGTTGGAAATGGTACTTTGTCTAATGGTACGTCTTGGAATAGTACTACGGGGACATTTTCTTTTGATGGTACAGATGATTTAATTTCAATTGCAAATTCCAATAATTTTAATAACATAACTTGGTCCGCGGGTATAACAATTGCGGTTTGGTATAAGATAGATGCTCTTACAGATTTTAATAGTCAATTTAGGTGTATGATTGGAGTATCCGGATCCGGTAGAAGTTTTAATTTTTATCTATATAGTCCAACAAATAACCCATCACAATTATATTATCATTTTAGTTCTAATTATGCAGGTGGAGTATCTAATGCCGTAACTGTAAGTACCACAAGATATCATTTAGGGGTTATAACAATTACCCCCCAAGCTCAAATATATTATCACGATGCAATATCAGCAGGATCTTTTGCCGGAGGAACTCCATATTATGATACTAATGGAGGTACTCAGTATTTAGGTAGAGGTGATAATATGTGGAAAGGTAACATATATAGGTGGGCAATTTACAACCGAGCTTTAACTCAAACAGAAATCACACGAACATTAAGAAATAGTGGACCAACATTTTTCAATACTTGTAAAACTTGTAAAGATATCATAGACACATTTCCACAACTTGCGGGATATGATGGGTTGTATTGGGTTTATCCCGGAGGATCAAACTCATCACCATATCAAGTTTATTGTGATATGACAACAGACGGTGGTGGGTGGACATTAATCGCTAGAAGTGCCCCATCAGTAACTTTAGGTGGTGAAAACTGGGGTTGGAAAGGTGGTACTGTGGGTGATATAAATGATTTTTCTAAGGCATATCAATTAGGATGGGGTGAAATATGGGATGGTAACGCAACATTTACATCATTTATATTTGGTAATCAAAGAACAAATGTGGATAATAGTTGGGGTCCATTCATATATAAGGTGTCAGGTATAAATTATTCTACTTTTTTTGGGTCCGACACACAACAATCATACACTAATTCCACAATAAAAAGTAATACCACAGTTTATGGTAGTTCTTCATTTCCTGGCATGCAAGGTGCAATAGGATTTACCACAACAGGTACAAATAACAACATTTATTATATGAGGGATTGTTGTGGTTTTGCAACATATGGAGGAACGGCAACAAGTATGGTTACAACATATTGTGGTGCAAACTTTTATTATTCGGGACCTTGGTGTGGTGGTGAAACAACAACCGGAGGTATTTATAATTTTAATACATATACGTCCAATGGATTAACATATGGGGGAACCCAACATTATATGATTATGGTAAAATGAGACAGGTACAATTTAAAACAACAGATGATCAAATAATCCAATTTAATAGTAATAACACCTCTATTCAATTGGACCAAGAACAACCATATGGCGTGACTTATAGAGGTCAATGTTCTTCAACATTAACAGAACAACAACTTAATTCTTGGTGGGATTATGTTGACGAATTATTGGTTGAAAGACCCACAAGTAACTTTTATTCCATATGGAAAATAATTGATAACGGGACTTTATATGGTTATGAAAATTAAAATATAAATAATTAAACATTAAATGCCAAACGCAATTAAATATTCAACAACAGGAGATACCTTATCATTAAAAAAGGGAAATATCTTTTTTGGTGTTGGTGATGTTGGAAAGGGACCATCAAGTGCCACCACATATTATAATGGAGTTGCACCAACAACAGGAGGTTATACGATATATTCATATAACTCAAGTGAAACATCAAAACTTAGTTTTTATAGTGCAACAAATGATGTTAATCTTATAACATATACAAATGGAGTATCAGGTCAAAACTTCTCAACGGTAATACAATGTTTAGATTGGTATGCGACACAATCAAATTATGTTTGTGTAAATAGAGATTATGAAGGAATAGTAACAAGTGGTTTATCCGTATGTTTAGATGCCGGATATATTCCTTCATATCCTATATCCGGAACAACATTCTATAATGTTGGTAATAATAACAATACATTGAGTTTCACTTTATTAAATGGGATAACTTATTCAACGGATGGTGGGGGTTCCTTAGTGTTTGACGGCACTGATGATGAGGTGGTTAGTGATGACCGTTATACTATGGTGTCAGGTATGACATGGAGCATATGGGTTAAAAGGACTTCGGACGGAAATGTGTTCAATATGATGATGAGTAATTTTATACCATATATGGCATTTAGAGGAACAAATAGCGGTTCGGATATAAATAGATATCAGGTATCATATCGTACAATTACAGGGGGGACAACAAGTCAAAGAAATTTATATACAACGGGTGCGACTTTCAGTAATAACATATGGTATAATTTTACTTACACTTTATTGTATGATTTACAAAATCAACTCGCCACTGCAAAAATTTATGTTAACGGAGTATTCAACACATCTTCTTCAAATTACACCGATTCACTTTACCAACCATCCATAGGTAGTAGATTACGTTTAGGTAATTATACAAACAATCAATATCCGTTCCCCGGTAATATAGCCATATTATTACTTTATGAAAGAGTATTATCAGATTCGGAAGTTCTCCAAAACTTTAATTCCCAAAAATCAAGATTTGGGATGTAAATATATTTATTATTATGGAAACACAATTACAAGAATACGACAATAGAAGATTTATGATCTTTAATGTTAGTGAGTTAAATCAAATTGACTTTAACACGGTTTTAGAAACATCGTCAGAAACTGTTAGAAAATCAGTTAATGAAACAAAAACATTTGTAAAATGGGATGGTACAATACCGTCATGTGTAAGTAATCTAAACACAAAAGAAGGTCCTTATACTTATGAGGAGATATTAGTAATTTTGGGAACACCGGAATGGACAGACCCAAATCCTTTAATGATGACACCATAACTTATTTATTTTTAATTCATATTCTTTATAATTAAAATATGAAGAAAGTATGTTTAGATGTATTAGGGTGTAGAGCATTGGGAGATACCTTAGCGGTAACCCCCACTTTAAGAAAACTTCATAACACATACGGTCAGAAAATTTCGGTGATGACACATCACCCATATTTATTTTCAAATAACCCATATGTTGATGTTGTTTATAATGAATTATTTAACCCAATAACTGATGAACAAAAACAGGAGTATGAAATCTTTAATTCATTTAATGTTGGGTATCACCCGAATGGAGTTTGTTATAAACATAACGCAATAGACATTAGACAATTTCATGCAATAAATCTTGGGTTTATGTTAACCAAAGATGAAATGGAAATGGATTATATTGCACACCAATACGAACCAATCGAAAATTTACCTGAAAAGTATGTTTTAATTCATCCCGTTCAGAATTGGGATTCAAGAACTTGGGACTCAAAAAAATGGATACTACTTACACAACTTTTGAATGAAAAAGGTATTGCCGTTGTATCGGTTGGTAAAGATTCATCTGAACTTGGTGGATCTAATATTGATAAACCTGTTTTTAATTTTCCAATTAAATTAGGGTTAAACCTAATGAACCAAACAAGTTTATCACAAACGTGGCATTTAATTAATAAAAGTATCTGTTTCATCACAATGGACTCAGGTTTATTACATTTGGCGGGAACAACAGACGTTGATATTATTCAATTAGGTAGTTCAATAAATCCTGAGTTTAGATCACCATATAGAAAAGGGTCACAAGAATATAAATACCATTATGTTAGAGGTGGTTGTGGGTTAAATTGTGCGTCAGATATGAAATATGGTGTTAGAGAATGGAATTCAATTCAAGGTATTCCATCGTTAGTAAATTGTCTCGAAAGAAAAGAAACTTTTGAATGTCACCCGAACCCATTAATGGTCTATAATAAAGTTATGGAAATAATATAAAAAGTAGTATTTATAGTAAAATAATTTAATGTCTCAAGTAGTTGATATACTTACCTCAACAGGTGTACCACCATATAATGTTTTTGTTTGTGACGTAACAAATACGTTTTGCTATCCGGTTGCTAATGGAATAACGTTACCTTATCAATTTACGGTGCCCCCACCATTAGATACGTCTACTTCAGTTATAATTAAACTTATTGATTTTGATGGATGTGAAACTTTTGAACTTTATGAATGTCCAATTACACCAACCCCAACCCCAACAATAACCTCAACTCCAACATCAACATTAACCAACCCATGTAATTGTTTAACTATTGTAAATCCAACAACAACATTTACCGGTTTCTTTGATTATATAGATTGTAATGGTGTATTACAAACAAATATACCGGTTGGTCCCGGAATAACTCAGTATTTTTGTGGTAGTAATCCTACAAATCTTAACGGTTTAATTGTTTATATTGGCATACCTTGTGTTGGTGGAACTTGTTTTCCTATTCCATCTCCAACACCAACTCAAACAATTACACCAAGTAATACTCCCACACCTAATTTTACTCCGTCAAACACTGCAACACCCACGGTTACTCCAACCTATACTCCAACCCCAACAGAAACACCTACCAATACTCCAACTAACACAATAACATCAACACCAACATCCACTCCAAGTGTTACTCCAACAATTACTAAAACACCAACAAAAACAATAACACCAACTCCAACTATAACAAATACCCAAACTAATACTCCAACAGAAACCCCAACTAATACTCCAACGGAAACACCAACCAATACCCCTACTAATACAATGACTTCAACCCCACCTAACACCCCAAATAATAGTCCAACAACCACCTCAACCCCAACAATAACCCCTACACCAACTAACACATCAACAGATCCACCACCTACACCAACAAACACACCGACTAATACGATAACTCCAACAAACACACCAAGTAACACTCCAACAAATACAGTAACAAATACTATTACGGCAACAAATACTATAACTCCAACAAATACTATAACTCCAACAAACACATTAACACCTACGGTAACGCCCACACCGACTCATACTCCAACCAATACTATTACTCCAACCAATACTATTACCCCAACTAATACTATTACCCCAACCAATACTCCAACTAATACTATTACTCCAACTAATACCCCAACTAATACGATTACACCAACTAATACTATTACTCCAACTAATACCCCAACTAATACAATTACACCAACCAATACAATTACTTCAACCGTAACAAATACAATGACACCAACAACACCAACCTCCGTATTTTATGTCTCACCTTGTTGCCCTATTGGAGATCAATTTATGTCTTTACCCACTACATTTACTTCTCAGATCGGTACTATTGTTGTTGACACAAATGGTAATTGTTATACGGTAATGAGTGTGGTTTCTGCGGTTCCAACAGTCACATGGGATAATAATATATTATATGATGATTGTCCTAAATGTTTAATAATTAATCCTTGCGTGACCCCAACACCAACGGTAACGCCCACTATGACTCCAACAATGACAATAACACCAACTAAAACTAAAACTCCAACACCAACTAAAACTAAAACTCCAACACCAACAAGAACTCCAGGTACAATTTATTTGGCAACTTCTTGTTGTATTCCGGGTCTTCAAAAATATGTTATATTACCATCTGCCGGTTTAGGTTCAAGAATAGTTACAATAAGTGGTCAATGTTATCAAACGGTAGCTCAAACAAGTGGAAGTCCGGCATTTGTTGGAACATTATTACCTATTAGTGCAACCTGCTCAAGTTGTATTTCTTCCAATCCTTGTGAGGGTTAGTATTATTTACTATTGTTTTTTTCATTTGATATTTTATTATTAAAATAAAAAACCATATGAAAATATTTGTTCAAATCGCGGCGTATCGTGATCCACAATTGGAACCAACAATTAAAAATATGTTGGAAAACGCTAAAAGACCTAAAAATTTAAGAGTAGGTATTTGTAGACAATACAATCCTGATGATCAATTTGATTTGTTAGAAGAATATCGTAAAGATAAAAGATTTAGAATTTTGGATGTTCTATATTCAGATTCAAAAGGAGTTTGTTGGGCGAGAAATCAAGTTCAACAACTATACGATGGTGAAGAATACACATTACAAATAGATTCTCACATGAGATTTGAAAAAGATTGGGACGATACTTTAATTAAAATGATTAAACAACTTCAGAAAAAAGGATTTGAGAAACCTTTATTAACAGGTTATGTTTCTTCATTTGATCCTGATAATGATCCTGCGGGTAGAGTTCAGGAACCATGGAGAATGGCATTTGATAGATTTATTCCTGAAGGTGCGGTTTTCTTTTTACCTGAAACAATTCCAAATTGGCAACAACTAAAAGAACCTGTTACCGCAAGATTTTATTCTGCTCACTTTGCATTCACTTTGGGTAAATTTAGTGTTGAGGTTCAACATGATCCTGAATTTTATTTCCACGGAGAAGAGATTTCAATTGCGGTTAGAGCGTATACTCACGGTTATGATTTATTCCACCCTCACAAAGTTGTTATATGGCACGAATATACTCGTAAGGGTAGAACAAAACAATGGGATGATGATAAGGATTGGGTAAACAAAAATAATTTATCGCACCAAAAAAATCGACAATTATTTGGTATGGATGGTGAAGAAGTTACAATGGACTTTAGTAAATACGGTTTTGGAACCGAAAGAACATTAAGAGATTATGAAATATATTCAGGACTCTTATTTTCCAAAAGAGCGGTACAACAATATACCTTAGATAAAAATTACCCACCAAATCCACATATTTTTGAAACTGAGGAGGAATTATTATCAAGTTACGCCTCAATATTTAAACATTGTATTGATGTAGGATTTACACAAGTACCCGAAAAAGATTATGAGTTTTGGGTTGTTGCATTCCATGATGAAAACGATGAAACAATTTTTAGAAAAGATGCTGACATTAATGAAATTAATATGATGATGAATGATCCCGATGGATATTGTAAAGTATGGAGAGAATTCCAAACGGCACATAAACCAAAGTATTGGGTTGTTTGGCCATATAGTACATCAAAAGGATGGTGTGAAAGAATTACAGGTAATTTATGATTAAACAATACGACGAATACGAATCATTTTTAGGTGGTAAGCATTTTTCATCTCCAAAAAAAAATTTTGGCAATAAACTTTTTATTTATGCGGGATGTAGAATTATTGCTGATCTATTAGATTATAACTTTATAACTCCTGATGACGCTCTAATTAGAAGAGAAGACAGATTAACAGGTTTATATGAGGATCAAGTATTCCCATTTAAAGGTATTGATGGTAGAAAAGAAATAACATCCCCAATTAAAGTTATTAGTGATAATGATATAGTACATTTTGGTTCTATACAAAGATTGATAGATGAATATCCAAATCATGGTTTTTTAAATCAATGTTATTTTTCAAGATATGACTATATAAAACCATATAAAGAAATGGTTAGGTCGTATTATAGTTCTTTAATTTTACCAAAAAGAAATAATAACGACATTGTTATAATGTTAAGAAATAGTAGAATAGATGGGTCATTTGTTTTACCTGATGATTATTATACAAATATTCTTGAGAAAGAAAGTTTTGATAATCTATACATTAGTTTAGATCACATGGATAAACATACATCTTTATTAGAAAAACTACAAAAATATAATCCAACAATTATTGATGGGACAATATTAGATGTTTTTTCTCAAATTACATCTTTTAATAAAATAATCGCAGCTCAAGGTACATTTTCTTTTTGGGCGTGTTTTCTTTCCAATGCCGATAAAATATATTGGCCGATAACAAATGATGGTCCAAACTCAGGTAAGAATTCAAATAACCCTGTTTTCAACACATATGTTAATTTAATTGTTGATGATGAAACAAGATATGAATTTATAAACGTAACAGATATATACAAAAGATGAAACCAATAGTATCCTTCTCATTATTCGGAACTGAACCAAAATATTACATTGGAGCAGAAAAAAATATTACAGAAATAAAGAATTTACTTCCTGATTGGGAAGTTAGAATATATTATCACGAAAACATGATCTTAGATGGTGTTGTTGATAAATTAAAAGATTTAGGTGGAACCCTAATTAATGTTAATGGAATGGATTTAGGTGGAAAAGAATCAATCCATTACCCTTTCTTTTGGAGATTCTTAGCGTTTTTAGAAGACGCTCCTGTGATCTCAAGAGACCTTGATAGTCGATTTAGTAATAGAGAAGTTGAGTATATTAATAAGTGGATGGAAAGTGACCTTGACTATTTTATAATTAGAGATCACCCATGGCATGCACCTGTACCAAGTGGATTGTTTGGTATTAAAAGAAAAATAAAAGAGTTCGAAGACCACTTTATTAATTTTGTAAACACGTATGAATTGATATGGGGGTCCGACCAAGAAATATTAAGAATATATATGGAAAATATAAGTAACGATGAGGTATTTTATTGTGGTTACGATATTAGAACAAACTATATTCCAAGAGATGATAAAAACTTTTTTATCGGAATGCAAATGGATGAAAATGACGAACCCACTAAACCTAGTGGAGTACAATGTCTAAACTATATAAACGAAATAAACTTATAAAATGAAGTATTGTTTTACAACCTTGGCTGTCGGTGAGCCATATGAAGAATTAACCGCAAAGTTATACACCAGTTTAAGAGAAAAAACTCAAAACTGCGAATTTTTTATCACAACAAATAATCCTGACTTTCCCGATTTAGGTGAAAGAATTCATATCAATAGAGAATCATTACAAAGTTTACATGATTCAAGAGGTGGATTTAGTTTTCATCTAAATTACAAATGTTTATCACTTAAACAAGTTTTGACTAATGAAAAAGAAATGTTAAGAATAAACCCTGAGTTTAAAAAATTTGATTATGTAATATTCACAGATGGAGATTGGATTATGCATGAGAATTTTTCTGAAGAAAAAGTATTAAATATGTTAAACTACATGGAAAATGAAGGGTTGGATTTTGTTTTTGAGAGACCAGCAAGTATTGGTGATGGCAGACGAGATCCTGAGAATAGTTTTTATAGAGATAAAATTTATGATTATGATATATTAGAATATGATAAATGGGACGCTGCTCATGTTGTAAAC
>JACCDX011300083.1_pt1 | contig 11367 bp, 10 predicted proteins | sample 7449681 | NCBI WGS metagenome assembly JACCDX01 (sample SAMN15323450, study PRJNA562643) | freshwater metagenome | isolation source: river surface water | place: USA:Blue River Watershed | collected 2017-08-18 | reverse complement strand
TAGTCGTGGGTTATATGATAAAATTGTGGGGGTTGAATATTACCATAAATATGAGGAATATTGCGGAAAATATGATTCCGATCACTGGCCGATAGTGGTTGATTTTGGATTTTAGGGAGGATATTATTATATGACAGTTATATATATTATATAATAGAAAGATGAGCGAGAGCCAGGATGTTAATGAGAGCAAGATGTCAGACACTCCAGAAAGAGAGCTGACTGAGGCGGAAAAAAGTGATAGATTTCAAGACTTATTTAGAACATATAGAAATCAGGTCAGAAATAATACAAATGTTGCAAATACTAATATCAATAATGTGACGGCAAGAAAATCACCCGTGAGAGCAAGAAAATCACCACCTAGACCAAGAACAAGAAGACGCCGTGTTAGCCGTAAACCTAAACAATCAAAAGAGGCACATAAAAAGAAAATTAAAGAATGGAGAGAAAAAAATAGAGAACACCTTAAGGCATATTCTAGAAATTATAGGGAAACAAAATTAAACGAACTAGATAGAGCAAGACATATTGAAAATAATTTCCCTATTTATTATCGTCCTGAACATTTGGAAGTTGACTATAATAAAGTATTCGATAATACTGATGATGGAAATAATATTCCTATGTTGACTGGTTCACCTGTAAAAGAAGACGCTTATACAAAGAGCCCAATGAAAGAAGACGCAGTGCACCCATTAGATGAAGAAGAATTGGATTTTGATGATATACCAATGTATGATGATGGACAGCCACGAGGGGGTAAGAAGAAGACCCAGCGTGGATGTAAACGCCGTGGATGCAAATCCCGTAAGACCCGCAAATCCAAGAAATAAGCATTTGTTTACAGCATTTCATTTTTTAAAAGAATATAAAATGAAATTGAATAATAATAATAATAATAATAATAATAATAATAATAATAATAATAATTGATATTGATATTGATATTGTTTGATGGGACTGTATTTTAGTGGACCTGTCGAAAATGAATACACTGAACTATATGAAAACAAAATTTATCGCGACAAAGGACAATTAAACGTGAATGAATACACTCATATTAAAATGCTAATAAAGAATGCTGTCGATGTTGGTCTGGAGAATAATTTAGGCTATTTTTTCACAGTCTCGTGCTTATTTTCACATTATGATGGATGCTCAATTTGTCTGCAAAACACACATATAAAATTGTTGCCTATCGAGAAATCAACCGTCATAGAAGCCAAGTTATTTTTCGAAATAGTGAATGATATAATGAAAGATAAGAGGGCGGCATATACTGTTGGATTACACACAATGTCGAGCCAAAAAGGATATTATTTAGTGAGCGTGATCAACAACCATTAAAATTGCTGACACCGTCCCAGACAATCTCGTTAGTGACAGCCCAGTCGTGAATAGCACATTGGGCAGTTTTTCCTGGAACTCCGGCCCATCCTGCTGCACTGAAATCGATGTTTGCTGGTGTTTGGCCACTCGCAGCAGTATATCCTATGGTGTTTGATGAGGTTAAAGCGACTTTTCCTGCATTAACATTATTACTAGGAACTTCACATTTAGGCTTTTTCTTTTCTGTATCATCGGCATCATATTTTACAGTCCAATAATCCGGGCAGGTAGATTTAGAAGGAGGGAATGCAATTGCATTGTTTTTAGCCTTCATTAACAATCCAAGAGTGGTCAATATGATAATAAGAAAGAAAACAGCAATAATTAAAACAGCAATATAGAATATTTCCATTGTGATTTTTGATAGTTGATTATAGGTATATAGTTGATAGAGATATTATTTTACACCTTTGCGCGTTATACACCTAAATAACTTATTTTATTATAGTATAATATAGTATATAATAAAATACATAATACAATAGAATACAATGTTATCGCATAAAATACGTCCTGAATTAATTGATGCACCAAATAATATTCTTGATTTAGATAAATATAATGGTCGCGTAAATATTATGGAAACACCTAAAATAGCTGTATTCGAGATGCACGAAAAGATTGCGGTTAAGAATAAGGCAACCGAATATCGTGAGGCCGTGACTGGTGAAATCGAGACCACTCCAATGTCGCGTGCTTTTTTCTCTGCTGAGAATATTACTATATTGCAGAATGCTATTCGTGCCGGTGTTTATGAGAAGAGTGGTCGCAAATATGTGATTGCACAACCAGGTGTGGATAATTTGAAGATCATTATGCGCAGTTATTATTTCGATTATGCCAATCAAGGAACTAAGGATCCGCGGGGAGAAATAGAGAAAATCAATGGTATGGTGGTGGAATATTGTGTGCGCCAATTATTTGGATCGGCTGTTAGTTATGAAAGATATTTAGAAGATCAGAGTAGTTTAGTGATGCCGATGGATAGACCATTACAGAAGGATAGAAATTATAAACAATTGGAGATGAACTTGAGGGTATAAATGGAGGGGGATTATTTTCTATTTGTAATATATATAAATTTATAAATAGAAAGATGACGGATACAAACGTATCAATAAACAATACACCTCCTGGTGTACAAACTGCAGATAATACCAACAAAGTAAGTACATTTGAGGATACATATAAAGATTTAGCTAATACAGTTGCAAAAAACAAAAATAGTCCAGACAATAGTGAGAGAGCATATCGTATTGCAGGTATTATTGATTTAAAAACTGGTACTACAAAAGATATGATATATCAGGTTGATTTGGGTGAGGCAGAGAAAGTTGCAAAAGAAAACAGGGATAATACATTTTACGGAACCAATGGTATTGATGTGCCTGACTATTCTGCGCTAGCAACACCAGTTACGTTTCAGTCAAAAAAAACAATGTTTGCTACTATTGCTGATACCGCTAGTTCAACCGGAAAAATAATAAAAGAAGGATCTAAATATCTAGGTAATAAAGTAGTAAATGCTTTTAATTATAAAATAGATAGTACTGCTACAGTTAACGAAATAGAAAGAAAATATATAAATTACATAAAGGCAAATAATATTAATCTGGATACTTCCGAAGGTTTAACCCAATTTATTAAAGAAGGCATATATACAACTAACACCAACGGTAATACAGAGGCGAACAAGGAGGACCAATATAACTACATACTTGCAAAATATAAAAATATAGATGGCGTTCCTGATGATTTGAAAGATTTATATGAAGAAGCATTCGACGAATACAAAAACTCTAATGTAGAACAATTAGTGAACACAGGGGGTGGAAGACGCCACAAAACTAGACGTTCAAACAAAACCAAAAATAGAAAATTCTATTCCAACAAAACAAAACGCAGCAACAAACGTTCTAACAAAACCAGAAAATACAAAGCATAAACATTATCATACAATAAAAAATATATATAGTTCATAATACTCTATATATTTTCCTTTCTTATTTTTATATTTTCATTTTTTCTATCTATCAAACTAACTAACTACATACACCCACAATTTTTTACTTTGTTTTTCTAATCACCACTTTTCCTCCTTTTCCGCCTCCACCACTCTGTCCCTCTGGTTTTTGTAATTTTTCTCTATATCCCTTATATTTTGCATATTCCTTCTCCAACACATCCAATTCACCTATCCACATCTTCTCCACACTCGTCTTTATCAACACATCCAATTTCTTCTCCGTCTCCTCCTTCTCCTTCAATATTATCTGCACATTTTCATTCGTCACACTATCCATCGGCATCTTCACCAAATATTTATAATCGCCATCCAACTTATCAAACCCCTTACTCTCCAACATCGCAGTCACCTGTTCCCCGCTCTTCTTTCGCAATTCAATACTATCATCCAACACTCCCAAAATATATCTCGCACGATTCGACAATTTCATCAACAGTCTGCGCATATCTTCCACCAAATATTCCTTGCGTTTTCTATATGTCTCTATGCGCACCCCATAAAAGTCATCTATGATTTCTTCGATTGACCCATATTTGTGCAACTTGCATTTACTATTAAACATATGCATATTTGTAGAACTAATCGTTGTCGTCAATTTAAATAATCGCTCAACACCATTCATTCCATCCTTCACTTGCCCCTCCAGTTCCGCCAATTTTCCCTTAGGCAATGTCACCAATATATTCACATTCACTTCCGTAGATACTGACTTGAAATCCTTAATACTTGGCGCCACCTTCTTACCATCTTTTCCTGTTGTGCCGTCCATCAATTCTTCTAAAAACGTAATATATGGCATCGTCCAGGTTCCAATCGGCAATTCAGTAATCAGGATTTTATCTTCGCCGGCCTTCTCATAACATCCGCGCACCAAATATTTGTTTTCCTGGATTTTCTCTATCTTGCCTTTAAATCCTTCATAATATGGCACAAATTCGCCCACACTGCCTCCGCTGGCCCCCAACTTGTTTTTCAAATACTGGATTATTTGCATTGGATTATATGACGGAATACTGCACGAAAATCCGGTTCCAATACCTGAAATACCATTCATCAATACAAATGGAATAATAGGCACATAATATTCTGGTTCAACGATTGTTCCATCATCATTCAAATAGTTCAATATATGGTCATCTGCCTCCGGAAATATATAGCGCGCAATATCTGTTAATTGTGTGAATATATATCTTTCACTCGCACTATCATCCCCGCCTTGCAAGCGTGTGCCGAACTGACCATTTGGCTGTAATAAATTAATATTATTTGAGCCGACATAAGTCTGCGCCATTCCGACAATAGCGCCATTCAAACTCGCTTCACCGTGATGATATGCACTATGTTCAGATACATAACCCGAAAACTGTGCGACTTTTATTTCGCTAGTAAGTCTGCGTTTGAATGCACAATACAGGATTTTTCGCAACGAGGTTTTCAAGCCATCCACCATATTTGGGATTGAGCGTGCACAATCGTATGTGCTAAAATGAATGAGTTCGTTATCCACAAATTCTTCATATTTCACTTGCGGACGATTAGTGTCCAGGAAACAGTTTTTATCATAATTTTCCAGCCATTCTTTTCTATCATCTGCGCGTTTCTTATTAAATATTTTATCAATTGTCTGATCACTGGTTTCTCCACTATAGACAAAATCCACGATTTTCTTGTTTTCGAAATATTGTTTGAACTCTTTTGAAGTCGATGTGCCGAGCCCCTTAAAATATTTGACTGACCATCCCGCTGTTCCCCGTGCTCCCAGTGTTTCCTTCCAAGCATTATATTCGCCTTCATTATAGAATAATTTGGTTTCACTGCCCTTGGTTGCACGCAATATAGGAGTATTCATAAAGGATAAGAATCCGGGGATTTTTACAAGCGACACCCATTCACTGTGAAACAAATTAATACAAAGGCCCTTTATATGACTGCCGTCTAAATCTTGGTCGGTCATATACATCACTTTACCGTATCGCAGGTGTGAGTGGACATCGCTAATTGTCTTATATTCGCGTCCGCTTTCGAGTCCGAGGATTTTCTTTAAATCGCCGATTTCCTTGTTTTCATTTATTTTCTTGGTTTGTTCGCCACGCACATTCAGCACTTTACCTTTCAATGGATATATGCCAATATTATTGCGGTCTTCACTAGAAAGTCCGGATACAATACCAGACAAAGCACTGAGCCCTTCGCATAAAATCAGAATACAATTTTTGGATTTATCAGTGCCAGCATCATTTGCATCTATAAAATTCGCAATACCGCGTATATTCTTGGTTTTACTGCCATCGGTCTTTTTTGCAGCCTTGTTTTCTTTGACTTCCGTAATAGAACACGCCAAATCCATCACGCCCATTTTTGCAACATTTTCAACGAATTTATCACTGACTTCGCATTTAGAACCGAAACTGGTGACAGCGGATGTCATATAATCCTTTGTCTGACTGTCAAAATTCGGGTTTTCAATATCACATCGCACAAACAATAAGAGTTGTTCTTTTATCGCGTTTGCAGATACTTTGACCTTCTTTTTCTTTTCAATATAATCAATCATTTTGCGTGTTATTTGACCGAGTATATAGTCAACGTGTTTTCCGCCTTTCATAGTTGCAATACCATTTACATAAGACACTTGCATAAATTCTTTAGTAGGCGACATAGCAACCGCATATTCCCAGCGTTCATCGGCTTGTTCATATATGCGTTTTGTTTCGGCCTTCTCGCCTAAGAACATATCCAAATATTGCTGGAAATTCTTAACTGGCACTTGCACTGTATTATAATTGATTTTCACTTTTTTTACGCTATGGTCAGTGACCGCTGCAATATCAAACACGCGTTTCTTTAGGAGAGACAACATTTGTGGAGTGAGCCCGCCGAGCCCGAGCCGGGCATAATCGGGTTTAAACACAACTTTTGTATATGGCGCGCCTTTGACCTTTGTGATAGTTGGTGGCTCAATAACATCGAGATTGTTTTTGAATTCCTGTGTATATTTTAGTCCGCGAGTATGATCGACGGTTTCGATATAACCATATGTAGACCAAATAAGCACTAATTTAAATCCAAAGCCATTTTTACCGCCAACAATCTTTTTTTCGTCTTTATTATAATTAGTGGATGTGCGCAGATGACCGAATATGAGTTCGGGGATCCATATATCATATTCCGGATGTTTAGCAATATCAATGCCATTACCGTCATTTTCCATAGTGATTGTTCCGTCATCTGCAATCTTAATATCAATATAACTGACATTTTTCTTTTTTTCACTGGTATTGTTAATTATACGAATAACGTGATCACGACAATTGACAATACCTTCATCAAATAGTTTGTATAGTGCTGGATTATAGTTGATGTGATTAAATACTATTTTGTTAGTTGCTTCATCATATACCCAAGTATCCGCATCAACGTGTTCAATCGACCCAATATAAGTATCTGGATTATCGAGAATATGTTGTTTGTCGGTTTTGCGTTGGTATTGATCTGCGAGTGCAGTTTCCTCTGCAGTAGTAGCTTTTTTAGTAGTAGTTGTAGTCTTCTTAATAGTTGGCATTGTTGTTGTTGTTGTTGTTGTTGTTAATTAAATAATTCAAGAGTATATTATATAACAGGCCTTTTATATTATTTTGTATAAATATTTCAATTTTATGCAAAGAATATTTATAGCGCGTTATATTATATAAGACAACCAGATAAACAAACAATGAGTAGTCGTTCAAGAGTAAAGATGTGTATGATGAATGATATTACTAAGTATTGCCAGTGTGCGCGGGCACAGCAAGCTGCGGTATATAAAAAGATTAAGACAGGTGGGAATGACCCTAGTATTAGTGGAAGAATGCGGTATTCACAAATGGTCGGATATGATAAATACAGAACAATTATTGGATAAAATAGAAAGGGCTCGAGATATATTTTTTTATTAGTATAATATATATATATAATAATCATTTAGGATGAAAAGACCTGCTAGAGGAAGTGATGGCTGTTATGCTATTGATGGAAAAAAATACAAGGAATTGTTCGGTTCACGCCAACAAGTTTGGAATGGAACCGCTTATAAAACCCCTGGTGAATTAACTAGAAAAGATTTAACAATGAATAAGTGGAAGCGTATTGTTTCTGTTAAGAAACACAAGACCGCCAAGAAAGAAAAGAGACTTGAGAAATACGGATATTATGCTGAAAAAGGTAAATTCGGATATGTCAAGAAGACCCGCAAGGCTCGTCGTTCAATGAAGAAGCGTGGGGGTACAGGAACTGCTGGGCCATCTGCCCCTATTGCTAATGGCCCTGCTAATGGCCCTGCAACCGCCCCTACTGTCCCACCTGCTACCGCTGCATAAATGCATTGCATATTATAAATAAAATATAATATGTAAAATATCGCGCTCTACCGCGCTGTCTATGACATAAGCCATCCAATATCAATATATTTGGTCTCAATAATATAATCACTCAACCATTCAAACACCTGTTTTTCAAAATACGATTTATTTACTATCAACTCCTGGTTTTTGCTCGCCGACATCAGTTTGCAATAATAAACATACGCATCACATATAGCGATTTCATTGTATAGTGGATTATCTGGCACATATTCATTCTTCAGTTCTTGTTTCATATTTTCAAGGGCAATTTGTATATCCACCTGTTTATCCCATAAACCACACTTTATTCTGTATATATATTTCTCACGCTCAATATTAATATTCGGATAAAAATAGGTGATTAAATCCAACACCTGTTTCTCAGTCACCGATTTCACAGGGTCTCCATTATTCTGTGACCATTTCTTAAATAAAAAGCATAATTCGCTTATTTCATATTCTCCACAATCATCTTCCTGTATATTATTCTCCCAGAAATGCAAGAATTTCTTAATAATAGGGACATATCGACTATTCACCCCAGTGAAACTGTCGGTCTCCTCATTATAATAGTCTTTTAATTGATTTGTTAAGTGGGTCTTCAATGTTTGTTGAAAAACGATGTTCGGCAAGTTCTTGCTCTCCAAATAGAGTTTCCATATATATTGCATTGTTTTCCAGGGCAATTGGTTGCGTCGTTCACTCGTTGATAACTGGCTGGACGGTTTCACATCCAAATATTCTGTAATAAACATACTTATTAACTGGGATTGGCTCACATTTTTCATATAAAACACATTATCTATTAGTTGCTGGTCATTCGATATTTCAGCCACAAACTTATCACTGGTATCATATCTATTCGAATAATGGCAGGCAACACAAATAATATCGAGTGCATTTGTGTGCACTATTGGAAACCATACATTCTCGGCTTTCACTGCATCGTTCATCTTCAATATACGGCAACTTTCATAATCGTGTTCATAATATTTATGGCGGATACTCTGGTTCAGATTTGTTCCCAGCAGTATTTGGCACACATTGTTGAGTTCGGTTATAAAAGATTTCGCTTTTTGTGGAATAAAGTGGATAAGTGCACCCGATTTTTTGAATATATTATCACCCAGGATAGCCAATAAATATTTGGCCTCATTCTTGGTCTCGAAAATAGCCGGATATAAGGCGTCCAGCACGATTTGGATGGTCTCCGACTCCGGGACCGTTTTCAATAGATTGTTCTCCCTAATATTCTTCATTGTGTATATGCGGGTCTTCTGTTTCCAACAAAGGAGACTGCGGTCTCTATTAATAGACATTAATATATTATATAATACGTCATCCTCGGTTATTGCTATATAGTGTATCCCGTCATAACTGAAATATTTGTCTGACGCAGCCACATAATAATACTGATTTTTGGCTAAAAATGTGCGGATAAAATTCTCCTGCTCGATATTCAGATTTTCTATGCGCTGAATACGCAGACTGTGTTCTTTGTCAATATTATCGAGAATAACCGGCATTTGACTGCAAATATAGTTGTATGAACGAGCAAGCATATATGGGTCGGTCTCGTATTTTTTGAATATAGAGCTGACTACTCTATGTGCATTTTCTATGTCTATTTCCATTTATGGTCTGGGGTAGTTTGGTATGTGAGCTTTAAGTCATTTTTATAATATAATTGTTTATTGGCCGGGGAGGGGTCTATGTCTTGTACTCCTTGCTGCGGTAGTTTCTTACACTACCAACTCCTCCAGTGGCCAAACTATGTTGTTTATAATATACTTGTGAATTATTTGAGAACACACTTTTCATTGTAAACCACGATAACCCAGGTGCAATATATGCTGTCACCGTGAGTGTAATCGTTGTTATATTATAGCTGCTGCCTGTGTTTCTGATATATAATGTGTATATTCCTGGCACCGTGTATTTTGTAGTGCTTATGATACCTGTAGTTGTGTTTATTGCAATAGTAGAATAAGACCCACTATCGCCACCAGTGGTCTGTAATATTGTATATGAGAGACCACTAATTACACCAGCAGTAGTGGTCGAATTGCCCGCAGAAATAGTGGTGGCGCCTGTTCGCACCATATTTGTACTTGATATATTGACTACTGAATATGGCGTATATCCCATATCCTTCAATTCGTATGGTTGTGCAATTGCAGTTGATACCCAAGCACTACCGACACCGGGAGATGAGGCAGGACCATTTGTTAATACAGATGCGGCGTGTGATGTCGACCATCCAGATGAGCTATTATATGCCTCTGAATAATTTTGTGCAGGAATGCTTGTTGAACCGCCAATAATATAGCCCTTATTTGTCCCTGTTGAGCCGGTTGTATAACAATAGGTAATAGATAATATAACTGGTCCTGTGGTGGTATTTGCTTGTCTGCCGATTATACCACCTGCATTTAGGCTTCCATTTATATCCCCTGTCGTATAACAATTTGATATACTGCAGGTCTGGCTGGCTGTGCCGGATATAATGTTAGACCCACATATACCTCCCGCGTTGGTCCCTGCTATACTACCATTAGAATAGCATTTTTCTATGGATATTGTGCCATTAACAGCCTGGAATGAACCGACTATACCACCTGCATCTCTACCCGTTATTATGCCAGTAGAATAACAGCTAGATATTGAAACTGAGCCACTTGAAAATGCGGCATAGCTGCCGACTATACCGCCTGCATCGCTCTGTGAAATAACCCCGGTGCTCCAGCACGATGTGATTTCGACGGTGCCGCTGTCAGAGCCTATATATGCACCCACAATGCCGCCAGCAGCTGTATTGTTTATGGACCCATCACTAGAACAACCAATGACATATAATTGTGCTCCTGAACCAGTGCCTGCATAATCACCTAAAATACCGCCACCGTTAATATCACCGGATGAAGAACAGTTGATGACATAGTTGTTTATGGTGCCTTTACCGAAATATTTTTTACAGAGCCATCCGGCGCCTATTTGGGTTCCATAGCCTGTGCCATCGACAAATAAATTATAGATATATATGTTGCGATTTCCTGTGGTTGAGTTATTGCCATTTTGAATGAGGCCGTCATAGTAGTCTGTTGCGATTGTTATAGTGGGTCTCGAACCATCTGTGTTTAATGATGTAGACCCGAATTGTATATACCCTGAATTACACGAGAAAAAGTCATTGGTTGTTGAAAGTGTAATATCAGTGGTGAATAGGACAATTACATTACCGGCTGCAGTATTTGAGTTTGTTATTGCGCAGGGCCACGTAATCTGGGACCACGATGTGGAATTATAGCTGTATTCAACATTGAGACCATTTTGGGCTATATAGATGGTTGAACCGCCACTTGCAGATAGAGAAGTCATATGATTATGTGGTTTGTTTATGTATTACATAGAGATATTATGTGTCGGGATGTTTGGGTCCTGGGGGAGGGTCTCGTTCGGGGTCTCGTTCGGGGTCTCATTCGGGGTCTTGTTCGGGGTCTTGTTCGGGGTCTTGTTCGGGGTCTTGTTCGGGGTCTTGTTCGGGGTCTTGTTCGGGGTCTTGTTCGGGGT
>JACCDX010535057.1_pt1 | contig 11367 bp, 14 predicted proteins | sample 7449681 | NCBI WGS metagenome assembly JACCDX01 (sample SAMN15323450, study PRJNA562643) | freshwater metagenome | isolation source: river surface water | place: USA:Blue River Watershed | collected 2017-08-18 | reverse complement strand
ACGACCATTGTTGCATCGGCACCTTTGGCGATAAGAAAGATGATCGAGTTAGCAATCGCAGCAATTGCTGCATAACCTGCAAATTTACGAACGTTTAGTGACTGCGTCATGTCTGTTTTCCTTCTTGTTTATGGGGTGGTGTGCTTTCATGTGATTAGTGATTGCTTCTGATATTTCGATCAAAGACTTCATCTGAGCCTGGGTTAGGACCTCGCTGAAACAATGATTGATTTCTTTAGACTGGAGAGGAATTGCAGCTTCAGCCATTTTTCTTCCCTTAGCTGTGATGGAGACATCGAAGCAGCGAGAGTCATCTGTATTTCTTGATTTCTTAACAAAACCAGTCTCTTCCATCCTTGAAATCTGATGAGACATTCGGCTTATTTCCCAACCAAGCCCCTGTGCAAGTCGATTCAGGTTCACGCTTGGGACAGTCAATTCAGAGAGAGCGACAAGCACCACGTATTCCGTTCCAGAAATTCCCGAATGGCTAGTTATTTGTCGACCAAGGTGAGGAAGCAGACTGGTGCCGATTTTGTGGAATGCACGCCAGGCTTTGGAGTCGAGCTCTTTCATTCCCTTTTGTGCCACAGGAGTATTAAATCAGATATACTTGATATGTCAAGTAATAAGCAGATCAAGAAAAGAGCCCCCCAATGAATAGTTATATGGTCGTTTCCACTTTTAAAGAAGGCGTTACACAAGACGAAATTCGAGCATTGATTCCAGCAGAGCAGTTGCAAGCTAAATTATTGGAAGAGCAAGGTTTGTTGGGGAGCATAAAAGTTGCCATGCCTAAGCGCACGGTGTTTCTTGAAGTATTTGGCCAAGACGATCAAAGCGTCTTGGAGACAATCCACTCACTTCCGCTAGCCGTTCTGTGGGACGCTGAGTTGTTCCAAATAACGCCACCAGCAGGATCTAGCCAATAAAAACTCATGTAAATCGAACAATTAAAACTTGAGAGATACGCCAGTTTCCTTCTCGGAAAGTTCCCAGAGCTTGCGAATGTTCGTCTTATTCCGAGTTCGCAATATGGGGTGTTTTACCGGGGCGCCGTTATTTCCAAATCTTGGACTGTAGAACTGACCCCCTTTAGCTTTGGGATCAAGAGCAGCTCTAATTTGCGGCCGAGCACCTTCACTAGGCTCCATTCCCACTCGAGCTGCTAGGTACTTTGAAACAGTTCCAGCCCATCCTGCAGCGCCTCTGTCGAAAGTCTCAACCTGTAAATTTGTGTGAGACAACCCTGGGTGCGCCAAAAGGCTCATGGCTTTTTTTCCTGCATTTTTGAACTCGTTATCTAATCCAAGAGCAAAGAAATAGTTGGCTAATTTTGATTGGGCATATGCCTTCCATGGGGCGTACTTCTTGCGCAAATGTGGATCATCAAAGTCGATGTTCCAAACTAAGTGGTGCGCAGTGCTGGTCACAGTAACAACTCGGGCTTGTTCAGCTGCCAATAAGTTATCCATGAGCAGTCCAGTAAGACTCCAATGGCCTAAATGGTTAACTCCAAACTGACTTTCAAAGCCATCCTCAGTTTTCATCTCTGGCATGGCCATAATTCCAGCGTTATTGATTAAGAAATCTAATTGGCTGAACTTGTTGCCAACTTCTGCGGCTGCGGTTCTGATACTGCGCTGAGAGGCAAGATCCAACCGAAGTAGTTCCACTTGGGAACTTGGTACGAGCTTTTGAACTTCGGCGACTGCCGCCTTGCCCTTCTCTTCATTTCTAGCGGCGAGAAGTACATGGGCACCTTTAGAGGCTAAAGCCTTAACAGTTTCAAAACCTAGACCAATATTGCCACCAGTGACTAGCGCTGTCTTACCTTTGAGTGATGGAGTTTTAGCTATTGAAAATGACACAAGGAGCCTCCTGAGGTGCTTGATGCGTTGATGAGTCGAAACTTATCAACCTATTAGAGCGCCGTCAACTAGCAATCCCAGAGGAGTTTCATAAATTTTTTGAGATTCTTAGAAGCATCTGACCATTCAGACTCATAGTAAATCTCACGAGACTTTTTAGTGGATCTGAGTAGGCCAGCATTGCTCAGAATCTTTAGGTGGTGGGAGATAGTCGGACGAGCTAAGTTCAGTCGTTCAGTAATCTGTAGGACATTAAGTGGCCCTTCCGTTTCAAGCATGATCAAAATATCTTGCCTGTTGGGGTCGCCAAGGGCGTTGAATACCAATGAGCAGTCCCTAGCAACTTTTCTTACTTGATTTTCTGTGGCCATAAGACAAGAGTATCAATCCGTCGAAATTCTTCAACCGACTCCGGTTTATAGGGCGACTCTTCTCTTTCTATAAACTCTGCATTAAAATCTAGAAATGACCGACTACACAAATACAAATATTGCTGACCCAGCCATCAAGAAGATGCTGGAAGATTATTTCGAAGTGATGCACAAACAAGATATGAACTTGTTTGACACAGTTTTTCACAAAGATTGCGCTCTCTATTCAGCTCAGACTGGTGAAATCTCACTGCGGCCGTATCTTGTCTATAGAGATGTGGTTGTCAATCGCAAGTCGCCTTTCGATACTGGCAACTCACGTCGTGACAAGGTTTTAATGTTCGATCAGATATCTCCAACACTTGCTGTAGTTCGTGTTCAGTTAGAGATGTTTGGTGGAGTTATGCAGGATTACCTAAACATTGTCTTTATCGATGGTCGATGGATGATTCTTGCAAAGATGTGGGAAAGAGTCGGCGACTCAGTCGATTAATTCCGGCTTATAGGGCGACACTTTTACTTATCAAGATTTGAAGAAGTGAGCTTCTCTTCATTAAACAGGGAGAATATGCCTATGTCCTATGTCGTTATCTTCCGTTCGACTCGCAAAATAGATGATGGCCAGTTGTATTCCGAATGGTCTAAAAAAATGGAGCAATTAGTTAAGTCTATTGATGGTTACGAACATCATTTTGGTTTTCGTGATGCTGTAAACCGAGAAGGGGTAACAATTTCTTACTTTACTTCTTTAGAGGCTATTCATCAGTGGAAGAATTTGGCAGATCACAAAACTGCCCAGCAGCTAGGTCGAGATGCATTTTACGAGGAGTACTCAGTGCAAGTATGTGAAGTACTAAAAAATTACGGATTTAAAGCAGATTAAATAATAAAGTTTTCTTTAGCTTTCTTTGCAGCCTCGCCTCTGCCATTTACATCTAACTTTCTATAGATGTTTCGCAAGTGGGTTTTCATCGTGTTCTTCGAGATGTGCAGAGTTTGGCCAATGGATGAGATCGAATTCTCTGAAACTAGGTATTTCAAGACCTCAATCTCACGCCCAGTTAGTTGATCCCCAGAAATCTTTGCTTTGCGATTGCGCTCTTGAATGCGCTCAATCGCCAATCTACTTAGCGATTCAAGCCAGATTGAGTTACTTGCTGTGGACAAATTAATAATTGCTTCCAAGGTTGAATTGTCTTGACGCAAGAAAATTTCAAGGGCTCCGACTTGCTCACCTTTGGCCAGCGCAGTCTTTAGGTATTCACGCTGCTTCTTAACGCCTTCGCTTTTTACTTTTGCCAGATGAAGATTCTTTCGAATAACTTCATAAGCAGTGCTCTCTGGAAGAGCCTTGAAGTGAGCCCCATCTTCATATTTATGCTTACTCAACGCACTCTTGCCTAATTGCTGCAGATACGAAAATTCTGGATTGCGTTCAATAATGGTGTTTATTCTTCCCAGATCATTTGAGAGGGTTTTGGCAAAAAACTCTGCTAAATCAACCAACCAAGTCATTGCTTTTAGATCTGGATTGATTAAAAGTTCATTTCGTAATGAATTTACCTTTTCTGAGATTTCATCATGACTATCGGGGATTCGTGACAAAATTCTAATTTCGCCAACCTCGCACAGATAAGCAACAAAGTTAGAGTTGTTTAGTCTTGCTTCATCGCGCAGCTTTCGAATTTCATCTAACGCTTCGGTGACCATCGAAAATTCGTAAAGACAGCGAATTATTACAAATTTGCAATCAAATGGGGCGGCCACACCAACTCGTCCAGCAGCTTCTTCTAGTGCAATTGTTGTCCTTGCTAATTCAAAAGCCTGTTTATATTCACCTTGCGCTAGCAATTGCATGGATTGAATTGCAGATTTGGCTTGATCTAATACTGTCAAGCTATCAGGGTTGTCGATTGCCGAGATATCTAAAGCACATTGATTGATTTTTTCGATATCTGAAGTAATTAGACCAATACAAGCAACCAGTCGAATTAATCTTCCTCGATCCATAGGATCTAAGGTGCCGCTCTTAATTGGAGAGTCAATAGAAATTTGAGCATGCTTGAGTGAAGTTTGATAATGACCATTATGGAAATTTACGTATGCCCGGCACAGATTGCTGATTTGATCAACCCACACTTTGATTTCGTTCTCGCGGGTGTTTGCTTCAAGTTCATCCAATATGTTGATGCACTGCGTGAAGTTCAAGTCAATTAAATTACCAATTGCTTCAAAGCCCTTGGCCATAAATAAACTGTTCTGTGAATCATCAAGAGAACTCTTTGCATACTTGATGAATTCTTCACCTTGGCCAGTAAGAGATAACTCCGCCATTCGCGTTAAATAAAGGCGATAGAAAAAATCTAAATCATTTTGTTCAATTGCAGTTTCAATAATTTTGTGCACGCTGCTGCTAAACCCCGGTAGGGGTGACTTTGCAGCGTCTTTACTCACCCTCCAAGGGTGAGGCATGAGAGGAGTTTTTTCACCCCCGATTGAGCGTAAAGGGGTGATAAGCAAGGGGGATTTGCCCTAAGAAAGGCAAGGGTCCGTCCCTCAAGAACCGGACTTAGAACTTGGCGCGCAATGACTTAGTAAGTAGAACAAAGATCGAAGTCAGCGAGAGAACCGCGGCCAGAATTGCGTAGGTGAGTTTAACTCCATAGTTTTCAACAGAGAGTCCAGTCAAAACCATTCCTAGTGGTGGAGCTGCGTAAAAGACTGCAGTTTGCACACCGAATACTCGTCCGTGCAAATGTGCAGGAACTCTTTGTTGCACCAATGTGTTGAGTAGCGGGCTATATGGTCCCCATGCTAATCCCAACAAGAAGCCTGCAGCCATAAGTATTGGTAGCGGCGGAAGAAAAGCCATTGGAATAATGCTTACAGAACTTCCAATCATGATCATGCGCATGAGCGTTCTTCTTTGAATACGAGCACTGATCCATCCATAACCAAATGCACCTATTGCCGAACCTCCAGCTAAAGTGGAGATAACCAATCCAAGACCACCAGGATTATCAATATCTTCAAAATAAGTTGGAAGTACAACAGATTCAGTAGGCAAATAAACAGCTGCAATAATCAAAATTGCAATGCTCAATGTTCTAAGTAACTTGTCATCCCACAGCGCTCTTACGCCCATACGAATTCTTCCATCAGTTTTTTGACCTGACTTAATCGCCAACTCTTTGGACTCTTTGCCAGCATCGCCAATTCGCAAGAAAGCAATTGTTAATGCTGCAATGACGAACAATCCTGCTGCAACCCAGAAAGAGTTAATGGAGCCAATGCTTGCAATCAGTCCTGCGCCAATTGCAGGTCCGAATACCCACGCCACACCCATGAAACCTTCATGTATTCCATTAAGGCGATCGAGATCAACATCAGATGCTGTTGCTACATCCGGAAGCATTGTTTTTCTTGCTGTGTACCCAGCAGGATCAAATACTGCGCCAGCAACAGCGATTAAAAGAATGGAAAGATTAGATAACCCAAATGTCATAGCAACAATAGGAAATGCGGCAACGGAGAGTGCCGAAAGTAGATCAGCACTAATACTTACTGCCCTGCGCCCAATGCGATCAACCAGCCAGCCACCGATAGGTGAGACCAGAATTCCAGGTAACGCCGAAATTGCTGCAACCAATCCAGCAAATGCTGGTGAATCTGTTCGCTCAAGAATTAACCAAGGAATAGTAATCATCACTATCGAATTGCCCAACCCAGAAGAAAAATTGGATATCTGAAGAAGGATGACTGGGTACTTCTTTTTCATATTCTTCCAACTCTCCTATGAGGTATGTTGCATTAATACTACATAGCATATATGCTATTTCTTATGAGTCGCAATCCTGAAGAGCCAGTTTATAACCGGATAGAAGATGCCCGGTTGGCGTTGGGACTCTCACGTCAAGAGTTAGCTGACAAAGTCGGGGTTCACTATCAAACCATCGGTTACTTAGAGCGTGAGGAATACAGTCCTTCGCTCGTTCTCGCATTGCGCATCGCTAAATCACTTAATCAAGAGGTTTCAGAACTTTTCTCCCAAACCCCATTTAAGAAAGGTAAGTAAAGATGTTTAAGAAAAACAAGATTTATTGGTTTGAGGGCGTTACAGAAAAAGGCGTCAAAGATTTGTTAAATAATGAAAACTCTAAATACAGATGGCTGCGACCTCAGCGTAATAGACGAGTCCTGGTAATTCTTATGGCAATTGGATTGGTTCTTACATCGTTGGGCAGTTACTGGCCAACTCTTAAGACAAACCTAAATCTGAGCCCTGACGTTGGCGTTCTCGTCTACTCCGTTACAGCAATTTTTGTAATCTCTGCAACGCTTGGTTGCTATTCATTCCTGCGAATTGCCGTGAGATCAATTGCAGATGCTCCAGATGAGTTACTAGACGAGCGACAGATTGCGGTTCGCAATACTTCGTATCGATACGCCTATTTCATCTTGTGTTACGTTCTTATGGGTTTGATGGTCTTGATGTTTTTCGGACCAAAGCTTCAGATGTTTGAGCCCCAGGGAAATGATGGAAGCTATGTAGTTATTGCTGCCCTCTTTGCAACTGCAGCCTTGCCATCAATGGTTATGGCCTGGCGCGAAAAAGATATCTAATGAACGTGCAGCGCGATTCCGCACCTGATGTACTGAGAGGTTTTGCTCTACTTGGAATCTTGGTCGTAAATATTCAATTCATGGGTCTCAGCAGTTCCGAGGGAGCTCGTGGTGAATGGACACTTGGATTTGCAAACGGGACCGCAACTTTCATTATTGCTTCGATATTTGCCGGCAAGTTCTATCTCTTGTTCTCTTTCCTCTTCGGGTACAGCTCTAACTACATAATCCGTGGTGAGCGTTCCAATAGAAGTCGCTGGATAAAGCGCTGCTTTGTTCTCATGGCCCTTGGAGCACTTCACTTCACATTTTTGTGGCACGGAGACATAATCTTTGTCTATGGATTATTTGGTTTGCTTTTAACTCTATTCTTTTTCCGAAAAGATCGAACTCTAAAAATTTGGACCCGTATAGTTTTCATATTCAGCTCTACATTGATTGTTTTGGTCGGTGCCTTGGCTTTTCTTGCCGAACGGTTATTCCCTGAAGAGAGCATGCAAGCACCACTGGAGACAAGACTCGACGAAGTTTTACTAGATGGTTCTTTTGTCGATGCTGTTCCAGCTCGCTTAGAGATGTGGGCATATGGTGTTTCAACTGGTGTCTTTCTTCAAGGCGGAATGGCATTTGCTGCCTTTTTAGTTGGAGTTCGTATGGCCAGAGCCAACTTCCTTTCATCACCAATTGATATCAAGCAAAACAACAAGTTGATAAAGACAGGGCTCTTCCTAGGCGCTCCGATTCAGATAATTGCAGCAGTTCTCTTGGTTCAGAATGAGCAAAGCGCAGAACCTTCTGAAGCAATTTACTTGATTTCTCTTTTCGTCTCATTTGTCGCAGCACCGCTTTTGTCTATGTTTTATATCGGCCTGATTCGTAAATTGGTTGAAGAGAAATCAAATCTCGTTTCTTGGATGATGCCGGCGGGCAGAATGTCTCTGACTGTTTATATTTCGCAATCGATGATTACTTCCATGATCTTTGGACCATGGGGATTCGGGTTGTTCCAAGATTTACAGACCTGGCAGGTAGTACTTCTGGCATTTGGTATTTGGGTCTTACTTGTTTATCTCGCAACAATCTGGCTGAAAAGATTTAGACAAGGACCTCTTGAGCAGCTGGTCAATGTAGTTACTCGGAGTCGGTGACCCCCAGCGAGCACCTGTATTTAAGCAACATTTTTGTTGCGTAATTCGGAGTTTTCAACTAAAGTCCTGTTGTTAGGGCAGTTAAGCCCTGCGCACATGGACTCAAGGGGTGCACGTCGTGAGAAAAGCGGTTAAGGCTCTAGTTGTTGCAAGCGTTGCGATTGTTGCAGCAACAGTGATGACAGGTTGTTCTGGATCCGATGAACAGGCGACTAATCCGACAGAGATCACCGTTTATTCAGGTCGCTCCGAAGAATTTATCGCTCCGTTTTTTGCTCAGTGGGAACAATCATCAGGAATCAAGCTCAACATCCGTTACGGAGATTCCGCAGAGCTTGCAGCGCAAATCCTTGAAGAGGGTTCTAACTCACCAGCCGACCTATTTCTTTCACAAGATGCCGGTTCACTCGGCGCAGTTGCTAGAGAAAATCTCTTCATCGAACTTCCAGCTGATGTAGCTGCAAATATCCCTGCAGAATACGTCGCAGCAAATCGCAATTGGGTTGGCGTTACTGGTCGCGCACGAGTCTTTGCATACAACCCTGATCTTCTTAAAGTATTACCAACATCTGTTGTAGAACTTACCAACGCTTCATACAAGGGAAAGCTCGGTATTGCTCCTAGCAATGCATCTTTCCAGGCATTCGTAACAGCACTTGTTAATGCTCAAGGTGCCGATTTTGCGCAGAAGTGGCTTGAGGGTTTAAAGGCCAACGACGTTCGTATTTTTGCTAAAAACAGTGCAATCGTTGAAGCAATTGATAAGAAAGAAATCGCGATTGGCCTTGTCAATCACTATTACATCTGGGAAGTCTCCGAAGGTTTGGGACGAGAGATAAATGTGAAGAATGGTTTCTTTAAATCTGGCGACCTTGGAAACATGATTAACGTCTCTGGTGCCGGAGTTCTTGCCTCAAGCAAGAAGTACGCATCGGCGCAAGATTTAATAAACTTCCTTACTTCACAAAAGATTCAAGAAAAGTTTGTCTCAGATACACATGAGTACTCATTACTTACTGGCGCCACAGCACCAGCTGGCCTTCCATTAATGAGTGAAATTGGCGCTCCATCAGTTGATCTAGATGCGCTAAGAAACATTCAAGTTACCCAAGATCTTCTTGTAAAGGTTGGATTGCTTTAAAGCCATGACAAAGCTGGCTCAGGATCGCATCGCGCCCAGAATCTTCACATCCCGTGGAGAACCGGCGGAGGTTAGTCCTGTACTTAATGTTTTAGTGGGCTTACTGCTAACAGTTGTTCTAATTCCATTTGTTTATTTACTAATCCGCGCTTTTGAAAAACCTATACCCGAAATTGCAGAGCTGCTCTTTCGAGGTAAAACTCTTGAAGTGTTGGGCACCACGGCGGTGTTGTTAGTAATTGTTGTCGCTGTAAACATATTTCTGGGCACATTGATTTCCGTCGGACTGCATTTTGTTCGAGTTCCCAAGGCGCATCTATTGATTGTGGCCAGCGTGCTTCCACTCGCTATTCCATCCTATGTTTTCACATATACCTGGTTAGCGCTCTTTCCATCTCTTTCAGGAGTTCTTGCGACTGCCTTCGTATTAATTCTTACAACGCTGCCATACATGTTGCTAGCTATTTTGGTTTCACTCCGTCGAATTGATAACAGCTTTATTGAGGTTGCACGCACACTTGGACAATCACGTCGTCAGATCTTCTTTCGAGTAATCCTTCCGCAGATTCGCGGAAGCATCAGCGCTGGTGCCCTACTTTCAGGGCTATACGTGCTCAGTGATTTTGGAGCGGTTTCACTTCTGAATGTAGAAACTTTGACTGTATCGATCCAAAACATGTTTAAGTCTTCTTATGATCGAAGTGCTGCATCAGTAATTTCTCTCGTCTTGATTCTTGCCTCAATCATCTTTATTGCAGCTGATGAAAGAATTAAAGATAAGAAAGCAAAAGAGAACGTCTTTAAGCGTCTTTACACACAAGATTCCAGAATTTCGAGTATTCGCCTAAAGAGCTTGGTTCTTCTCGTGGTTGGAATTTATACATCACTCGCCGTGATTGTGCCTTTCTATGTGCTGATATCTAGATTCATCAGTAACCCAAATCCAATTGATGTATCTGGTCTTATTGCCGCATCTGTTTCCACAATTTCGGTCTCAGCACTGGGCGCGGTAATTGCGCTCATATTCTCTGCACCCCTTGGTTTTCTGATTGCCACACATGCTGGTCGTTTCTCACGTTTTTCAGAGCGAATAATTTTGGTAGGTCACGCTTTGCCTGGTGTTGTCATTGGTCTTGCACTCGTTTCACTGGGTTCAAAACTTGGTCCGATTTATCAATCAGTATTTCTTCTAGCTTTTGCTTACGCATTGCTCTTCCTTGCAAAAGCTGTTGCTTCAATGACTTTCTCTCTGCAACTTGTTCCACCTGTTTTAAAGGAAGTTGCATCAACGCTTGGAAAGAGTAAAACAAAGATCAGTACATCTGTTGTCTTTCCAATTGCGCTTCCAAGCATTGGGTTGGGCACGCTGCTTGTTTTTCTCACTGCGATGAAAGAACTTCCAGCAACTCTCATGCTTCGCCCAACTGGCATGGATACGCTGGCAACTCAGATTTGGAGCTATGCATCAATCAACCGATTTAATGATGCGGCGCCCTACGCCTTACTCTTAGTTCTAATTGCCGCTGTTCCAACTTTTCTCCTGAGTATGCCTCGGGCAGAATCATCATCTAATTCAAACCAGAACGAATCAAAAGTAGGGAGCCTTGCATGACATCACTTGATGTTTCGCACCTTACTGTTGCTTTTGGCGACCGCATTGTTATTGACGATCTCTCCTTCAATTTAAAGGAGGGAGAAATTTCATCACTGCTTGGTCCTTCTGGTTGCGGAAAAACCACGCTGCTTCGTGTAATCGCAGGATTGTTGCAACCGCGTGAAGGAACAATTCGCTTTGGTTCACAATTAGTTGGGCTCTCATCAGTTGTAATTCCACCTAATAAACGTCGAACAGGTTATGTTCCTCAACAGGGCGCGCTCTTTCCTCATTTGAATGTCGCAAAAAATATTGCATTTGGATTAGATAGAAAAGAATTCTCAGCAGATCAAATTAAAAACACTGTTTCTGAAATGCTTGCACTAATTGGTATGTCTGGTTTTGAGAATCAAATGCCTACCGAACTATCAGGTGGTCAACAAACACGTGTTGCACTTGCTCGAGCATTAGCCGTAAAGCCAAAGCTTGTACTTCTAGACGAACCTTTTTCTGCACTGGATGCCGAACTTCGAAATGAGCTTCGCTCAGATGTTGTCGCTCTACTTCGCTCACAGGGGACTACCGCAATCCTTGTTACTCATGATCGAGAAGAAGCTTT
>JACCDX011589388.1_pt1 | contig 11369 bp, 8 predicted proteins | sample 7449681 | NCBI WGS metagenome assembly JACCDX01 (sample SAMN15323450, study PRJNA562643) | freshwater metagenome | isolation source: river surface water | place: USA:Blue River Watershed | collected 2017-08-18 | reverse complement strand
TCAAGAATTGATGATATTCGCATTAATATAACTTTTGGAGGTGATGCCTGTTGTCTGAACTCTAACCGTCAACTCCGCCTATATGCGCGAAACTATAATGTATTACGTATTATGAGCGGACAAGGAGGGCTCGCATTCTCTAACTAAAGCAAATGCTGCGATATCATTATCCTAAAGGATTTAGACAGGAGAATTAGAGTAGTAATGGCACAAGAGATTATAGGGGATGCAAAATTTAATGCCCTGGAAGTAACATGTGGCACATATTTTAATTTAATCAGATTACGAGGAGTTGCTGATGGGATTGAGCCTACTGATGCAGCTACTTACGGACAATTAAGTACTATTGCCGCAACTACTGACAATCTAAGTTCAATGTTTAGTACTTTAGCCTATTATGTAGCAGTGGATGCATGCCTTACCGTGACAAATAAGCAGCAAATAAGTACACTTAACTATGAAGTGTTTAGTACATTATTACCACAGCTAAGTACACTAGAATATTATGTAGCAGTTGATGCATGTCTTACAGTACAAAATAAACAGGCAATTAGTACAAATGTCCAGAATCCTCGTCAGGTGCAGTTTTCCACTTTTGATACTGCAACATATAATGCAGGACACATTGTTAGTTCAGTGACGAGTACATTAGGATGGTTAAATACATTTACAAATTCTGGAGGTATTGCAGCTAATGTTAATTTAGGGTTAGAGTCATTGGGAATTTGGCCTCAGGCTCGGACAGATGCAATCCGTTTTTCACATGTAGGTGCATTGGGAGATGTGTCAATTTATGCTGAATCATCTGCAAATCCAGGTACATTACTAGGTACCTTGGCCCCAGGAGACACTAAAACATTTGTCTATTCTAAGGCAACTGTTGCGGCAACTGATCGTAGTAATGCAAATAACTATTACACTTTGAAAGGATTCTAAATTTAGGGTACGGTTCTTTAAGTCCCTCTATTGGCTCCAAAAATTGAGCGGTCCGGGCGCGTAAAAATCGTAATCATAAAAATCCATCAATACAACAGAAAATGGCTACAAACACGGCAACTTTGCACCTGTTCTTACAGAATCGCAAGGTGGATGGGCGTAACCATGAGTATTCAATGACTGGAATGACAGGTGGAAAATGGATGGTCACTGATAGTGACTATCCTCAATTCTTGGACGAATTGCACAAATATTTATTTGAACAAGGTCGCAGACCAATAGGTCTAGTAGAACAGCGTCGTGCTGAAAAGATGGCGCCTCTGCTGATTGATTTGGACTTCAAGTATGCGTCTGACAAACAGCTTAAGCGGGCCTTCAAGTCTTCGCATATTGAGACCTTCGTCTCTTCACTCACGAATATCTTGGATCAATTCTATGATCTAGGAGCATATGGGACCTCACTTCGGTTCTTCATTTGTCTTCGCCCTGCACCCTACGATGTCAAACGTGGTGGTGAAAAGATCGTTAAGGATGGTATCCATATTACATGTCCTGATCTAGTAGTCAATGTTGAACATCAACAGGTTATTCGCGCAGCAATGCTTGATGCAGATGCTGTCTCGGATGCCTTTGGTGACACCTCTTATGAAAATAAGGACACTGATGTATATGATGAGGCAATTACCGCAGGTCGTAATGGCTGGTTCTTCTATGGTGAGTCAAAACCGGATATTCCAGCCTATCGTCTTGAGATGATCTATGAATATGATCATGAGTCAAAAGAACTTTCACAACTTGATCATTCAGAATTTACAAGCCGTGAGCTGATGGATACTCTTGGTGTTCGCCAAGTAGAACCATCTGCTATTAAGATCCGCCCTGAAATGAGAGCGGAATGGGATGCTTTCAAGCGTCCTGTTACACGGAATACTGTTGAGACACCGAAGGTTGTACATGATGATGATGATGATGTGAAAACCGTTATCACGGAAAGTGTAGCTGATACAGTGTCGGCACATATTCCTAAATTTGCTCGTGAAAGCGAGCATGATGAAGGCCAGGTTGAATTAGCTAAACGTCTCGCACTTGAATGTTTGAGTGCTGAACGTATGGATTCATACCATACATGGTATCAAACTGGACTTTGTTTGCATAACATTGATAATAGTCTAGATATGTTCAATGTCTGGATGGAATGTAGTGCTAAATCGCCTAAGTATAGGCAAAATAACGTGGATAGACTGCGTTATGATTGGGAAAGACAGATGTCTAAACATGATGGAGAGAAGCTCACTTTGCGCTCTCTTCGTTATTGGGCAATGCAAGATAATCCCGAAAAATACCATGAAATTGTTAAGAATGATATTATTGATAAGATCCAGACAAGTGTTGATGTCACAAATGACGATGTCGCAGAGATCTTGTATGATATTTTCTGGGACAAATACAAATGTACTTCAGTTGGACGCAAGGGCTCAGAATGGTATCAGTTCAAGAACCATATCTGGGAGCCTCTTGGCAATGATCCAAAGGAGCTAAAAAATAGCATGAGAACAGATCTTATTCATTTGATTCTCATTGCTCAACAACGTCTGGCGAGTCAATTTGGCTCTCTTGATGGCACTGATTTGAAATCAAGTCAAGCATGGAAACGTTTTGAACTGTTGCATAAACTGATTCAAAACCTGAAAAATACAAGATTTAAGGATCAGGTTATTACAGCCTGTGAAAATATGTCTAATAAGTTCCATATTCGTGATTTCGCGAATAAATTGAATAATAATCCATATTTAATTGGTTGTGCTAATGGTATTCTTAACCTAAGAGCATATAAAAATGGCGAAAAGCCACGAGTTGAATTTCGTCCAGGTCGTGGTTCAGATATGGTAAGCATGAAAGCTGGCAAATATGTCGGTCTAAGTAATACCTATGAAAATAATGATGACGAAGAACAATTTAATGATAATAAGATTGAAAATAAGGGAATGATTTATGTGCCATATGATCCGAGTGATCCAGCACATGCTGAGATGGATGAATTCTTCAGCAAAATCTTCCCAAATGAAGATCTCCGCGCCTGGATGTGGAGATATATGGCATCACTACTAGAGGGACGGAACCATGAACAGTTCTTCTATCTCTGGATTGGTGGTGGAGGTAATGGAAAGTCACAATTGGTGAAATTCCTTGAATATACACTCGGTGAATATGTCGGCAGTTGCGAACCAACTGTTTTGACACGTAAACGCCCTGAAGCAGGTAATGCAAATCCAGAACTTATGGCTCTACAAAACAAACGGTTTATCTATATGCAGGAACCCGAAGCTGGTGAGCCAGTTAATACAAGTCGTATGAAACAATTTTCGGGTGGTGATAAAGTCAAAGCCCGTCCAATGTTTGAAGATCAAAAAGAGTTTATTATGACAGGCAAACTAGCATTTATGTGTAATGGCTTGCCTCCAATTTATCAACATGACCGTGGTGTTTGGCGACGTGTACATGTTATTCCATTTGTGAGCTTCTTCGTACCAGAAGGAGATCCTTTATATAATCCAAGTAAAAATTACTATCATATTGATCCCGATATGGACAATAAGATGATGAGGTGGCGAGTACCATTCTTCAGTCGTCTGGTACATATCTATATCAATGAATATGTGAATAAATCCCTTGATAAAGATATTCCTGATATTATCAAGCAACAATCACAGAAATACAAGGAAGAATTTGATACCTTTGCGAAGTTCCGCAATGATTGTATCAGAACCGGCGGCCGTGCAATTGGTTGTGAGGCCGGCTTTAATGAAATTAATACTGCATTCTTGACATGGTATGGATCCGATCGTGGTATGAAGTCTGGCGCCAAGCGGCTCCAGCAATCAGAATTCAAGGATCGTCTTGCCAATGAATTTGGTACTCCTGTACAAGTTGGCACTGGAAGTAAGAAGCGTGATGTCTATAGAAATATTAAGGTGTTCCGCTCAGCTGATGATGCTGAGGAATGGGACAATGAAGAGTAAATTTAGGCCAACGGCTAATGATGTTTAATCATTCTTAATACGAATCTGTGTCTGAGGCACAGATAATTCTTTTTTTAGTTTCTCCAGATACAAGATCCCATCCATAAGCTCCTCCTGTGCATGCTGAATCCAGTCCATTACAGAAAGATCAGTACGATCCAAATTTGTACCATATTTACGCTGACCGAACTCTGCGCGACTTAAGAATTTCTCCACAATTGCTCTAACAACTGAATCTGGTTCTGATGACATTTTCTTATTTGTCATTGCTCAAAGATTTTAGGCTAAGGCATTAGTCTTAAGCCAAATAACTCACTAATGAAAAAATTAGCGCTCCCAGAATAATAAATAATGAGAGAGTCAATAAGAATGTACCAACAGAATAATTAGCCTTCTTCGTGATCAAGAATAAAAAGATCAATGCAAAGAATGTATAGCTTAGTGCCAATGCTGCTAATATATAGTCTTGAAGAACAACAACTCTAGGTTTTGCTTCAGGGTCACCAGCCTCCTTCTTATCATCAGTAAATTGCTGATCAAGTGCTTCTGTCTTCGCTTCCACTTCTGCCAACTGCTGTCGCAGCTTCTTCGCCTCTTCCTCCAGACCAGCAGTATAGGCCGCAATTTTATTTGCATTATCCACAGTTCCTGAAGATCCAATTAAACCGCTAATTTCCGTAATATCTGCCTGTGCAGCCGTCTTCAAATTATCAAACTCTTTTTTGAAATCAATTGTCCTTGTAAATAAACTCTCACGAACTTCTTTTAATTGACCATTATTTGTAACACATGAATTAATATAATCATTATAACCATTAAAAAATGTTCCCGCAGGTCCCTGAATACATTTAGTATTAGTTGCCATCTATCTACTACTATTATAATACAATCATATTAGTAGTAAATAACGTATAATATATTTAAAGTTTATCTGCGAAGTCCACCAAGTCCTGAACTGGCTGCATTTGCTGCACCACTAATACCAGAGAGGCCAGCCTGCAATGTGCCAATGAACTTATTTGGTGCATCAGCAACAGAAGTCAAAGTCTTATTATAAACACCTGAAATGGCATCCAAAGCAGCAGGACAGTCTGGTGTCGGAATCTGAGGTCCAGCAAATTTAGGGAACTCACGCTTATTCCAATATCTCTTATTACGTAAATAGCCAGTGTAATATCCACGCTTCAAGATCACAAGGACCAATATAATAACCAGCACGGTTGCAAGGAATCCGATAAATCCTGTACCAATTAATCCCATACGCCAGAGACCAACAAAGAAGGCTAATAGAAGAGAACTAAGGAAAATCAATTGGTAAACAAATAATGTATCTTGGCGATTGCCGGATGTCCATTGATTAATTTCATATTGGCGCTGTGCATTATTCTTGTCAAATACAAGGCTCTCTGCCTCTTGACGTAAACGCTCAGCCGGATCTGCACTTATATCTAGAAGATCCTTATTGCGCTGATAATAATCGTAAATACTTCTATGAGCATCAATTGATCTATCCATATCTCCAATCAACTTCTCCATATTTTTGTTTTTATCTTCAAGAGTTTTATTAATAATCTCACCAGAATTATCCGATAAAGACTTACCTTCTTGCTTTAATAAATTGACTTTATGAGCCAAAATTATATCAACATTTGCCAATACTTCTTTTTGCTGTTGCTCAAGTCTAGAACTCATTATCTAATCAATGTAGTTTTTTTTGCAATTACTGGTTACTGGGCATTATATACATAGAATAATACTCCAAGAGCAACAACATCTAAAAAGAAATAGAGCGACAATAAATTCTTATTAGCATTTGCCTTCTCTTTTGTATATTGAACCATCCGCTTACGCAACTCAACAGCAGGTACCTCCTTACGAAGAATCTTAGCATGCTCTTGCAACTGTGTCATATATGAGTTAATCTGCGTATTTGCATCATTGATTGAGGTCTGCATATTTTTAATATCACTGTATTGATTTTCAGTAATTGCATTCGTAATTTGACTGAGATCCTGAAGACGTGTATTTAATACTGCAGCCAAACCTGTATATCTATCTACCGATGTATTTGCTACAGTTTGACTCTGTGCCGTAGCTATTGCATTAATTGCCTGTGTAATTGCATATTTATAACGTGAATAATAATAGCAATATTCATTTTTGACTATTGTTTTTAGTTCCTCCATTTTAGCCTTATAAGATGCAATAGCCTCATCTTCAGATTTGTCATTTAATGCTTTTATATCTGGCTGAGCCGGAATTATACCTTTACCTTTAAGGTAATTAATATGACCTGATAAGAAGGCTGCAGTTAAAAAATGACTATCATCTGCTACACGACTTGTTGTATCCTCATAGGTTGGCATTGTTTGAGCCATAACAGATGGTCCTGTATAGGGAGCCTGTAGCTGTGAATCCTGATAACTTGTTGCACCAGCTGGACAATTTAATCCTGACATCTTACCTATCCTATTATCCGTTTTTTTCATTAAAAAAGATAATATGATAGTGTTGTAATAATTATTTTTAAATTATAAAATTGGAAGGAAACTTAATAATGGTGCAACAAATAATAATAATTGCTTAATAATTGCAGATTTTGCAAAATCATATATTTTAGTCACAATTGTACTTTGCGCCTGTCCAACTAATTGTTTAACATGTTCAGGAACTGGTGCTGTACTTAGAAGCCCTTCTGGACTTACTTGAATAAGCTCATCAGCTGCAGGTAACATAAGAAGCATACCTGCAAATGATAAAAGCGAAATAAAAATTATGACTGCAATTATTATAGGAATACTCCATTTCTTAAGAGGACGCTGTAAAAATCCCCATGTCTGATGATAACTTACAAGCTGATCCTTGGATTCCATCATTGCATCACGAGTATATGCCGTAGAAAGATTATCATTTGCAGTTTCCAATTCCTTTTTAAGATCATCAACCGTTTTCATCTTGTCAGCAATCGTCTTTGATAATTGATTAACATCTGCAGACTGAATAATATTTGATCTTAGTTTTGTCAATTCTTCATTAACTGACTTTTTATAAGCCGCCATTTTTTCAGTAATTTTCCTTATCATATCATCAATTGTTGGCGGTGAGCCTGCTACTGGACCACTATTAGGACCTGATGGAACAACAGCATTAGCTACTCCACCAGATGTCACATAAGTTGAAAAAATAGATTTCAAATTCTCTATATCTCGGTCAAGCGATTCCTGTGCAGAACCAGAAATATATTTATCCAAGTTCGCTTTTGTAGCCTCAATTTGCGCAAGTTGTGTCTTAAAAGAATCATTTACCCTATTTGCTATTTGATCTGCAAATCCCTCTTCTAAAAGCGGTGCTGGCATTTCCCTATCGTTGCCTCATATATTTTCTGAATCAATTCTAACCTGAACATACACTATACATAATTGAATGACCAACTGTTTCACTAGGACGTGTAATCCTAATAATATCACCGGGCACTAGTCCTAGACAACGAGTAATTACATCTGCATGATATTTAATAATAGGTAATTGCTGCTTAGAATTACAGTTAAGAGCCTTTAATAGATCATTGTGTTTATCAACAGCAACTACTTCAAACTTCGGCTGCAAAACATGATCCAAAGGATTATTAACCAAACGATAGAGATTGAAGAAATGGACCTTCTTCTTGTTATTCAACCAATACTTCATTGATGCTGCATGATGAGCCTCATTTACATCATCCGCAAGAAGAACAATAAATTCTGATTTATCAAATTCTTCCTCGGAAAGCTTCAAATCATTCAGCAGATCGCCCAACTTCTTTTTAAAGATTGGCTTCAAGTGATAGATTACATGGCAAATAGTTTTATCAGTAGAATCCTCCTTTTCCGCTCGGAAGTTTAATGAATCCTCCGCTCCAGACATCAGCTCAATCTCACGAACAGAGAAACGCTCAAATGGCTCCACATTGAATCCACGACGCTTTAGAAGTGCCAGTACAGTCTGACGAGACCGATATAAACCATCAATTAATTGAAACGACATTTTATCCTATACTTATATCTTAATTTTATTGTCAATTTTAGGCCCTAGAATCCGCGATTATCCAAGTTTATTCACCAAAATTGGCCCTGATGATTTAAAAGATGGCGCAGCCGCAGGTGCAGGTGCTTCACCTCCACCACCCATAAGTGGCACTCTAGTACGACGACGAGCAGCTCTCAGCCCCTCTTGTGCACGTCCTTCAGTACGCGCACTTTGCATCAATAGACCATCCGCCGCGAGAGCACGAGGACTTGTATCCACAATCACTGTTGGACCAGTCGGCATTAATGCCTGATTAACCTGATTTGCTGCTGCCGCAATCAGTTGCGGTGACTGGATCGCTGCATTCACCAGAACATTTGCCATTTGCTCACTTGTCATTGGTGCTGCAGGCGCTATCACCTGTGGCACAGAGGCTGGTGCTCGTGATCCAAGAACCTTCAGCTCAGGTGTAGGTGGAATTGCTCCAGGAAGCACCTGGACCTCCTCAGGGCCAGCTGGTACTTCAGGTACACCTTCTTCAGCCGTTGATCCTTCCACAATCTTCTCACCAGTATCAGCAGGGCCAAGAGGCTCTGCACCTAGAGCAATCTGTGGCTTCCTTGCCATCGTACTTCCTTCAGGAACTAGCGTCATACCAACCTGTTTTGCTAAACTAGCCAAATTCTCCAGATTTGGCACAGCTGCAGCTATCTTAGCGTTAGATTCTTTCAGCTCTTCAATATGCGGCACATTCACCTCAGGAATCTTATAACTTGGAAGATCTTCCACTGGTCCAATTCCAGGCTCAATTGTATTCTTCAACTTAGATCCCAATTTATCTGCACGAGCGCGAGTTATATATCTCATAGACATATTACCAAATGTTGCCATTTCCTGATCTAGAAGCTTAACAGTATATGGCATCTCAACCTTTACAATAGGTGCAACAGGCTTTACAAGAGGTGGAATCATTTCCAATGTATCTGCACTTGTACCAGCAAACTTAATCGGCCCCTGGCACATTGGACACACTGCAATATTCTGTTTCTCATTATAAATCGGCATTGTCCCACATCCAGCACATATAGGGAATACTTCACCATCAGAACGTTCCATAAAGGTCTCACGAATAAATCCACTGATACCATGACAAATAATTGCATCACGGTCCATCTCACCGATCTTCAGACCACCTTCATTGCCACGACCACCTGTCGGCTGATGTGTCTTTGCCTCCTTGCGACCTGCTCCACGCGCATTCCACTTGTCTTCAGTCATATGCTTCAATCTCATATAATAGGCTGGTCCAATGAAGATTGCACATTCCATCTGTTTTCCAGTAATCCCATCATATAAGACTTCATTACAATAGCGCTCATAGCCATATTGTTTTTCTAGTACAGCACCAATCTGTTCAGCAGGATTGCCTTCATTCATAAATGTAGTAGCATCACCGATTGCTCCATGTGCCGCTGCGGCTTTCCCAAGAAGTGCCTCCAATAACATCGCCATTGTCATACGTGATGGAATTGCATGAGGATTTGCAATAATATCAGGGACAATGCCATTTGCTGCACGTGGCATATCCATTGAAGATTTAATCATACCAATAGTACCCTTTTGACCATGACGATTTGAGAATTTATCACCTAGTACAGGTGAGCGATCCTGCACAACACGGACCTTGACAAGACGAAGACCTTTGTTATTAACTGTAACAACAACATCATCCACAATACCACGTGTCCAGACCTTCGGTGTCATTGATGCATCCTTATATTTGTCCTTTTCTGGCTGGTAATATCCACCAATAATAACAGTGTCTTCATCCACATATTCTCCTACACGAACAATTCCACGATCATCTAGTTTTAAATAATCCAAACCTGGCTTCAAGTCTAACCATGCACCAATCTTCGCAGGATTACCTATGCGCTTTTTGAGCCCAGTCTTCTCATCATCTTCCTCATAGAACTCGTAGGAACGATATACTGCAGTACGGAAAAGACCACGATCCAGCGCATCCTTATTTACCACAAATCCATCATCCTGATTATAACCTTCATACATTGCAATAGCCATAATACAGTTATTACCATAAGGGATACGTCCTTCAGCCATATAATCATAATATAATGTGCGACTAACAGGCGCTTCACCGTAAAATCCCACAAGGCCAGAATTATCATAGCGATTTTTGTAATTAGTTGCATAGACACTTACACTCTGCTTAGACTGAGAGCATGAGAGCTGATTACGAGGACTTTGATTGTGATTTGCATAGGGAATAAGGGATGTCATGATGGAGAACATTGTGCTTGGATGAATCTCTAAATGTGTTGTTTCGGCAATAATATGTTCTGGGAAATTTGCAATGAAGATCTCATTCTGCTCGTAAGGATCAATGTATTCAATAGTTCCTGCATATTGTTCTAGCTCATGTAAATAGTTCTCAGCGGTTGGTCTATCACCTGTGCGATCAGCAAGAGGATCCACGAAGGTGGAGCTAGATAGTTCTACGGATCTGCGAGCAGGATGCGAGCCCATAATTAGATCACGCCAGGATTTTGCCTGTGCAATTTTGCTAGCAGGTACCTCATGATCCTTTCCAATCATAATGAGTGGTCTCAAGGGGCGGCCTTCATCACAATAAATGAAGATACGACGTTGAGAATAAGAAAAACCAATACTGACAAATGGAGGTAAAAATCCTGTGTGCTTCATGGCTCTTAACACACGTAGAAGAATATTAGGATCACCCGAAGTATAACCAACAATACCATTATTAACATAAACAGGGACATAGAATGCTTTCTCATCGGCATTCACTGAAGCACATGTTACAACACCACCTCGTTCATAAAGCCATTGAATAAGTGGCTCTGGATTCATACCAGTACTAATAGTGGTTAAAATGGAGAGATTTTTACTGATACCAATGGAAGATCCTGAAGGTGTTTCATTTGTACAGAAATATCCATATTGACTTGCATGAAGATGGCGAGGTCCAGGAGTTTTATCGCTGGTGTCAAACTTGAGAACAACACGGCGACAATGGCTCATGAAGTCAAGATATGAGAGACGACTGAGAGCCTGAAGAACACCGGTTTTTTCTTCACCAAGACCGGTTCCCCATTTGCCTTTGAAGGCACGAAGAAGCATATCAGTGATGAAGTTTTCACGGAAGATACGAGAGCGGTTTCCTTCAGAGAAGATGTTCATGAAGGCAAGACCTGAATAGATCTGTTTATGATAGTTGTACTCTTCGCTGATATTCTTCTTAATTGCCTTCATCCAGATCTTATAGCTGTCATTGAAGAGATCTTGAATAAGGAAACCACTTGTTAAACACCGTTGATTGCGTGTATCATCTTTATTTGTGGAAGGTTCAAATCCATGGGCGACCTT
>JACCDX010063464.1_pt1 | contig 11369 bp, 2 predicted proteins | sample 7449681 | NCBI WGS metagenome assembly JACCDX01 (sample SAMN15323450, study PRJNA562643) | freshwater metagenome | isolation source: river surface water | place: USA:Blue River Watershed | collected 2017-08-18 | reverse complement strand
TACTTAAAAAATGCGTCTCGAATTGATATCAATCTTCAAAACGACATCAATATTCGATTGAATGAGTACATTGCAACCAATATCATTCTCAACTTGAAGTATGATGATGATATCATTTTTGAGGGAGTTGATGGTCGCAGAGGACCAAGAATCCAGTTCATGCAAGTTTTAGGAGTAGGGCTTGCGATTAACTTGGGAAAGATGTACTAAACTGAGGAAGATTTAAATTTCAGGAAGCGGATTCTCACTCGGATTATTCACTTTTTGATTGATCAAAACAACTACAGAAATTTCGTGTGTAACGGGTATTGATCCTAGATTGAAACTTAGATTCCAATCGTTGCTATATCCTACAAAATATTTGTCATATCTGAATCCCAAGTAATTGGTAGCAGCCCAAGAGGAGTATCCATATCCTTTAACATTTTGCATTCCGAGACCGAATTGAAGGTTTTCCAGCTGTACATTGGTATTGAAGTTGAATGCAGACACATCGCCTTGTTTACTAAAGGCAAAATTTGGAATCACAACAGCATGATTAAACAAGTTTTTCAATTTATAACCACCATGAATGATGAATTTGCGTTGAATGGTTTGATTGGAATTTTCAAAGAACGAGATGGATGGTTCATTCACATTGAATACAGAAATGCCCACAAAAGCATTTTGTGAATAAGCCAAAGCCCCGGCAGATGCATGAATTACATGTTTCGTTTGTTTTTGAAGTGGTTCAGCTGTTGGATTCACAAATCCAGTTAAATCTGCATTAATCTGATCTTCCCATTGAAATTGATCTGCACCAAAATTCAGTCCCGAATATTGGGCCGATAAACCAAAACGGATGTTCATTTTCTTCAATTTAAGGGCATAAGCATAATTTAAATTACCTGAAAAATGTGAATATTTGGACTGATCAGCTCCACCTGAATGTAAGTCGGTTACAAATAATCCAATGCCCCAAGAGGCATTAGACGATTTGATAGGGGCATCAAATGAAAATGATTGAGTTGCTAGCCTACTATCAATACTCAACCATTGAGCTTTTGTTCCCGAAGCAAATCTTCCAACTGATTTGTTTTCGAGTGATCCCATTCCAATCATTGCTGGGTTAGCAAGATATCTGTGTGTGTAATACTGTCGGAACATTGGATTTTGTCCACCCAATGCTGTCGGACCAAATGCGAACAATGAGATGATAGAACTAAGAAAAATTCTCTCTATTAACATATAAAAATTTATACAAACTTAAACATTCAGAAATGAAAAAAATAATTATTTGATTGCTAAGAAATAATTCTAAAATTACCATTAGATGAATTTTTTTTTGTAAACTTGTCAGTCAATGTCGCAAGTAATTCGATATAAATCAATTAACATCGCAGATAATCAATCGATTAGTCGATTTAGTAGTCGATTTTTCAAAGTATGTGTCACAGTATTTCTGCTTGGATTTATTACATTTTCTCAAGGGATTTCGAAAAATACCAATAATTTGGTATTTTTAAAAAAAGCTGAAAAAAGTTCTGTGATGGGTTCCTCAAATGAGGTGTTTTCGTTTGCTAATTGCGATTCTTTAGTGGCTAAATTCATTGCAATTACTGCTGATACACAGTGCATCCAAGGCAACTCATTCGAAATTAAAAACATGAGCTTTGATTCATCGGGCCAAAATTTAACATTTGGTTGGTATGTCAACAGCAATTTGGCTTCAACAGATACCAATTTTCAATACACATTTGTATCAGGGGGAATTTACAAAGTTGATTTGATTGTTCAGAATGACAGTGGTTGCAAGGATACAGTTTCTAAGTCGTTGTATGTAGAAGAGATTCATCCGATCATTGAAAAAAACTCAGGGTTACAACAATGTTTGATTCAGAACAATTTTGCTTTCACTGATAGCACTCAGTCTCCAATCTCTTACTCCAGAAATTGGAAATTGAATCAAACAACCATATCCAATAGTTCTAGCATTGCACAATCATTCAATCAAGTCAGTGATTCTTTAAACTTAACGTTAGAATTAGTGACTCCTAAAGGTTGTATTTTCGATACTTCTCTGAAAATCAAGATCTTGGCAAATGCAAAATCAACAGTAATTGCAACAAATGGAAAGCGCTTTTGCGACAATATACAGACCAATGATAGCCAATTCTATTTCAAAGCATTTGTAGATACTGTCTTATTCAATGGCACAACAGGGGCTACAATCGTTGATAGATATTGGTTATTCGATGGAATAGACACGATTAGAAATGAGAGTGCAATCAATTTCCTGCCTACAAATTTTGGATCACACAGTGTTGCATATCGTGTTAAAACCAGCGAGGGATGTTTGCATGATACAACGTTTGATTTGGTTTACTCACCAAAGCCAAAGGCTTTAGTAAATTTTGTAGACAGTGTGTTGTGTTTAAAAGGAAACAGATTTGAATTGGTCAATACCTCACAGGCTGGTAATTTAGATACGATTTCCAATGTTTACTATCAAGTGTATTCAGCAGGACATATTGACACATTCTATTGGAATGTTGGAGATCCGAACACTAAATTCTCGATGTACGATACTGGTACTTTCAAGGTACAGACAACCGTCATAACAAACTATGGTTGTATAGACTCAAGTTTCAATTTTGCTGCGACTCTCGACAATCCATTGGTTCAAATTATTTCAGACAAGCAGATTAAATGTTTCGGAGACGCTAGTGATTTCAACTTATCAAGAGCTTCATTTACTGGTCAAGAAAATTATTTAACTCAATGGTATTCAAATCAATCTCTGTTGAGTTCGGATACATCCATTGTTTTTTCGCAAAATGTTGCTGGTCAATATCCCATAAAATTAACGATAACTTCAAATCAAGGATGTGTTGATTCCTCGTCAATTACTTTGACTGTTTTGGACGCGCCAAAACTGAAAATTCAAAGGATCAATTTTGATTCTTGTGTAAACAATGATCTTCGCCTCAAGGGCATAGAGTCAAATGGGCAGACAATCAAAAATTATTTATGGAAATTCCCCGATGGAACCCAAAGTACAGATTCTGTGGTTTCCAAGAGATTTTTAGTTGGTGGACTGAAAGAAGTTCAACTCATTGCGGAGATAGGACCCAAATATTGTATTGATAAGGACACCTTGAGTGTTCAGTTATTCTCTGCATCAAAAGCCAAAATATACACGCCCAAATTGTCGAAATGTTCAAAAGGAAATTTGTTCACTTTGAGAGATTCATCATCGGCAGTTGGTTCAATTACTAAAAAGGTAAAATGGAATTTTGCAGATGGAACAGACACTGTCTATATCCCATCAACTAATTTCACTCAGGTAAAGCATAGTTATGCCAATTCGGGAAAATTCAACGTGGCATTAACCATCACAAACCAATACGGTTGTGTGGATAGTACCATCACTCAAATTTCTGTAAATCCAACGCCAACTTCTGATTTTACAATTGATAATAACACACAATGTTTGGCTGATAACATATTTAATTTTTCAGATCGAAGTATTTCAAATTCAATCAATAATTCACTCAATTATTATTGGAACTTCGGTGATTCTAGTATATCATCAACAGCAAATCCAATAAAAAAATATACCAAAGACGGGCAAAAAAACATAAAATTTATAGTTTCAAACGCTTTTGGTTGTAGTGATACATCTTATTCTATCGTACAAGTAATGCCACAACCGGTTGCAAACTTTGGGGTGAATAACGCATTACAATGTGTGAATAATAACAATTTTATTTACACTGATTCCTCTAAAGTAAAATCGGGAGGTGGAGTGATTAAATTGTCTTGGGATTTTGGTGACGGGTCAGTTTCAAATAGCAGTAGTGTAACCAAGAAGTACACAAGTGTTGGATTATTTAAAACCAAACTCTTTGCAACTACAAGTTTTGGCTGTGTTGACTCCATTGAAAAAAATATTCGTTTGATGCCAAAACCAAAGTCTAACTATTCAATGAATAATGACACCCAGTGCTTTGTTGGAAATTCATTTCAATTTTACAATACGAGTTCTATTGTAACTGGAGGTGGGAGTTTGAATTATCAGTGGGCATTCGGTGACGGAAATACCTCAAACAGCGCACATCCGAATATTTCATATTCTAGCTATGGTAATTACTCAGTAAAGCTCAAAACTACGAGCCAATATGGTTGTGTAGACAGTTTGATATTGCCAGTTTTGGTAACGGCGAATCCTTTGGTGTCGTTCCAATTTTTAAAACCTCAGAATCAATGTAACAATACGGATACATTTAAATTACTCAATACCACACAAACACTGAATGGTACTGGTCTATCTTACAAATGGGACTTAGGTGATGCTACCTTTAGCACCAATGTGAATGTTCAAAAGAGCTATCTAAACTCCGGGAGTTATTTTATCAAGTTAATAGCCACAAACAGTATTGGATGTGTAGATAGCTCAACAAAACAAGTTCAAGTTTTCCCTGATCCAACAGTAGATTTTTCTGTAAATAAATCTTCTCAGTGTATCAAAAATCAAAATTTCCAATTCATCAACAATTCTTCGGTAGGTTTTTCTGGGGGGACATTGACTTACAGTTGGAAATACAGCGATACACAATTTTCAACGGCTACAAATACTTTCAAAACTTTTAATACTGTAAAGACGTATCCGATAAAATTAATTGCTAGAACTTCGAACGGATGTTCAGATTCAATCACTAAAAATATCCAAGTGTTTGCAAGTCCCAAAGCGGATTTTGCCATTTCAAATTCAAATCAATGTTTGAATAACAATCAATATAAATTCACAAACAACAGTTTCATCAATGTAGGAACCAATTCATACAATTGGTCATATGGGGATGGTTTGGGGAGTGGATTAAATTCGCCTTCAAAAACATATACTTCATTTGGTTCATACAGAGTATTGTTAACTGCCACATCTGATAATGGTTGCGTTGATACCTTTTCAAAATGGGTTCGTGTTTTTTCTCAACCGTCGGTAAGCATCCAAAAATCTGATAGTGCAAAATGTTTGTATAACAATCAATTTGATTTTGCCTCATTGAGCAGCAATGCTGATAATTCTGGTATGAATTATTATTGGACATTTGGAACGGCTGGTACAGATACAGGAAAAACTGTTCAGAAGTCATTTTCTGCCTCAGGAATTTATCTGATTAAATTGGTTGTGCATTCAGGTAATGGCTGTAAGGATAGTAATTTTACTAATGTCAAGATCCACCCGCAGCCGCTTCCATCGTTTAATTTGAACAATCAATCACAATGTTTGGCGGGAAATTCATTTTCTGCAAGCAATTTAAGTTCAATTACTGGTGGTTCAACGTTGACATATGGCTGGAAATTTGGAAATGGAAAATCTGATGTGAGTGCAAATCCCTCATGGAGCTATTTGAACAGTGGAACGTATACCGTAACTTTATATGCCAATTCTGTGTATTTATGCACTGATAGCATCAAAAAGACGGTAATTGTCAATCCAAATCCTAATGTCATGTTCTCCCTTTCAGATACCGCGCAGTGTTTGAAGAACAATGATTTTGTTTTGAACAATCAATCTTCTATTAGCAACGGAACACTTTATCATTCTTGGGATTTTGGCAATTTGCAAAAATCTAATGGATTAAATCCATCGGTGAGTTATGCAATTGAGGGAATTTATAAAATTAAATTAGTGACAAGGAGTTCAGTAGGGTGTGCTGATTCTATGACCAAACAGGTTACAGTCTATGCTCAACCCAAAGCGAGTTTTGCGGTGAATAGTCAAATGCAGTGTTTGAAAGGTAACTATTTTCAATTTACAAATGGATCAACCGTTTCGCAAGGTGCATTGACCTATAAATGGAGTTTTGGTGATTCATCTCAGAGCACATTGCAAAATCCAATGAAATCTTACAATTTTGCTTCGAACAAATTGGTAAAACTGATTGCCACCAGCAATAAAGGTTGTAAAGATTCAATGACGCTTGGTTTGGCAATAAAACCAAATCCCAAAGCCCGTTTTTATGTAAACGATTCGATTCAATGTTTGAAAGGGAATGATTTTATCTTTTACAACAACTCAACCCTTTCGGATGGAAAAATGGTTGCAAACTGGAATTTTGGAGATAACAGTATACAATCTAACTTCATTGGAAGACATACATTTGTAACAGCTGGTTACTATAAGGTTTTGCTCACAATGATCACCAATCACAATTGTTCAGATACTGTTTCGAAATTGGTGAAAATCACTGAGCAACCGATAGTCTTGTTTTCTACCAATCAATCAAGTGCATGCTTTAAAGGAAATGTTTTCAAAACAGATAATTCATCGGTTTACAATGGCACTGAAGCAGTGAATTATTTGTGGCGTTTTTCTGACGGTACAAGTTCCACACAATTTGGTCCAGTGAAATCATTCGATACGGATGGTCAAAAATCAATTACCCTGATTGGTACAACTACCGAAGGATGTGCAGATTCTTTCGTTAAAAAAATTAATGTGTATCCTCAAGGAAAATCATTGGTGCAATTTTTTGATACCATTCAATGTTTGAAGGGGAATAAATTTACTTTTGGAAATCAGTCCAGAATAGAAGGAGAAAAGTTTGCAATCTTGTCTTGGGATTTTGGAGACGGCACAATTGATACCGTGTTATCGGTGAAACCTGTGACATATGAATACTACGACACGGGATTATTCCGTGTTGAATTAACAACAACTACGGAAAATTTATGTGAGGACAAGAGTTATGGTTTTGTAAGGGTAGTGCCTATGCCAGATGCGAAATTCAGCCAATCTGGAAATTCATATTGTCAAAACGACCAAAAATTTGAATTTTGGGCAAATCCTAGCCCTTCGAATATTGTCTCTAAAAAATGGATATTAAACAAAAAAGTTTTTGACCAAATAGATACGTTAAAATACTCGTTTGATTTGCCGGGTAAGTATAAAGTGAATTACATCCAAACAACAAATTTTGGTTGTAGTGATACGGCTACATCGAAAGTGATTGTCAATGAAGCTCCATTGGCAAGAATATTGTCAGACAAAATAGAACAATGTTTGGAAACAAATAAGTTTTACTTCACCAATTTATCATCTGGGAATTCTGTACCTGAAGAAAGTTGGATTTTCCATGATGGGCCGTTTTTAGATCTTAGAACAGGAAGTTCTCAAGAATTGGTTTATGAATATTCTGGTAAGCATTTGGTTGAACTCATTGTTGAAAATGATTCTGCATGTATAGATACAGCCTCAACATATATTACGGTCAATCCTTTCCCTGAAGCCAATATCCAAATTCCGAGCGTATGTCAAAATATTTCGTCTCTGATTCGAGCGAATGCAAGCATTGTGTCTGGGAATATTGCAACTTATGAATGGAATCTTGGTGATGGAAGAAATACAAACGATTCTTTGCCAATACATCGTTACAATTATCCTGGCAAATATTACGTAAATCTAACCCTGAAATCAGACAAAGGATGTATTTCAAAACATCGTGATTCAACTGTTATATATCCCAATCCAATTGCCAGAATTGCTGTTTTAACCCCAAGAGCAACTATCCTTCAAGATACAATTCATTTCATGGATTCCAGTGACAATGCTGTGAGCTATGAATGGTATTTTGGAGATGCGTTTGGATCTTATAGCTATGATTTGTCGCCTAAGAATAGATATACAGATACCGGAGATTTCAATGTTCAGTTGATTGTAACATCTGCCGATGGTTGTACTGATACTACTTCTAAAATTGTGAGGGTTTGGCCAGATTTTAATTTATTGTTTCCCACTGCTTTTAGCCCAAATCTAGACGGTACAAATGACGATTATAACGTTGTAGGTCATTTTCACTCAATCAAAGATTTTTCAATGACTATTTTCGATGCTCATGGACTAAAAGTCTTTGAAACCAATGAAATCACACAAGCATGGAATGGTACATTAATGAATAACGGGAATCCAATGCCAAGTGGCAATTATGAAGTCATTGTGAGAGTCAGAGATCTATACAACAAACAATTTAGTTTCACCAAAAAAATCAGTTTAATTAGATGATGAGCCGTTATATATATTGTGTAAATTATTTGAGAAGCTGGGTATTTTTTATATTCATTTTTTTGATGATTGGTGGACTTTCTGCGGCAAGTGGTCCAAAATTAAGTCTCCTTTCAAAGGCGGGTGAAACTTGTGTGAACGCCAATGACGGTAAAGTAGAGTTAAAAGTCACCGGCGGTTCTTCTCCATTTCAATATAAAATCATTGGACAGTCTTTTCAGTCATCCAAGAAATTTGATTCATTGGCACCTGGCACCTATTTATTCTGTGTGGAAGATGACAAGAGCAAAACTGATACAATTAGTGTTTATATATCGCCTGCTTCAAAACTACTGTTAACCACTTCAGTAACTCAACCCAAATGTGCACAATCTGGGAATGGATCAATTTCATTGTCAATCAGTGGTGGTCCTGGTGGCTATTCTTATTATTGGTCTAACAATAGTGGTTATTCAAGTACCAGTAAAAATATCATTAACATAAATTCAGGCAGTTACTCCCTAAAGATTACAGATGGTAATGGTTGTAAGTTTGATACGTCAATTCAACTTGCTCCGATACACACCTTAACAAGCTCATTATCTAAAGGCGATATCAAGTGCTATGGCTCTTCAGATGGAATGGCTAAATTAAATGTTTCCAGTAGTATTGGACAATTTACAGTTTCATGGGTAGGTCCGAATAATTTCACTTCAAATGCAACTATCATCACGGGATTGTCTCAAGGCAATTACTCGGTAACAGTGACCGATACAGCGAATTGTACATCCTCTCACACTGCGGTTATTCTTATGCCTTCGCAGTTGAATCTGAACATTAAATCAATTAAGGATGCATTGTGCTACAACTCTGCAACTGGAAATATTTTAACAGAGGTATCTGGGGGTAGGAAGCCTTATAGTTTTAACTGGACAGGTCCATCTACTTATCAATCTACTGATCAGAATATTTTTAATGCAACCTATGGTTTATTCCAAGTTACAGTTACTGATTCAAGTGGTTGCACCGAATCAAGACAAGCGTTTGTGTCTGAACCTAGTCAAATATCGGCAACTTCAAAGATTACCGATGTAACATGTTTTGGATTATCGAATGGAAAAATTGAGCAAACTGTAAGTGGGGGAACTAAACCATATAGCTACTCATGGACTTCAGGATTGAAAACAAAAGATATCATTTCTTTGAGTGCAGGTACTTATACCGTGGTAATTACTGACAGTAATGGTTGTGTGCTCTCAAAATCTTACACAGTTGGTACACCTCAGGAACTTGAGCTGGCGTATGTTTCAACGAATGTGAAATGCTTTAATCAAAAAAATGGAAGCTTTACATTGTTTGGTTCTGGAGGGACATTTCCTTGGACATACAATATTTCTGGTCCTTCGGCTTTTACGTCTTCAGCTGTAACAAATAAAAATCTCGGCGCCGGTACTTACAAAGCGAAAATCTCAGATGCTAAGGGTTGTAAAGATTCTCAGCTCATTGTTATTTCACAGCCTCAATTACTTACTGTAACCAAGAAAGCCATTCAACCTTCGTGCTTTGGGTTAAAAGGCTCATTGTCTTTGAATGTTACTGGAGGTACTTCTCCTTATTCTTATGAATGGTTAGACAATTCAGGGGCATTATATGCAGCCACACAAAATGTTGTGTCTGCTGATGTGGGTTCCTATTCATATACAGTTTCGGATGCCAATCAATGTAGTGTGTTTGACACAATCCGCGTCTACCAGCCATCGCAACTTCAACTGAACTTGAAATCGAGTATTTTTCCTGTTTGTTTTTCTGACTCTACAGGACAAATAAGGTTAGGTGCATTTGGTGGTATTAAACCCTATTCTTTTCAGTTAAATGGTCGACCATTTCAAAGTGATTCACTCTATAAAAATTTAGCAAAAGGAGTTTATTCTATTTCTTTGAGAGATAAAAATTATTGTTCTGATACCATCAATTATTATCTCAAGTATCTCGATACCACCAGGCCTTCAATGTCCCTCAAAAAGCCAACAATATATTTGGGGAATTCAGGTTTTTCTACATTACAACTCACTCAAATTGATTCTGGAATCACAGATAATTGCGAGATTTCTGCCATTACAATTTCAAAAACTACATTCAATTGTAATGAAATAGGGGTCAATGTGGTAAGTGTTAAAGCCACAGATTTGAGTGGTAATGCATTTACAAAAACAACCCAAGTAAATGTAAAAGATACGGTGAAGCCCACAATTCTGGCTCAAAGTGTCAACATTTACTTAAATAATTCTGGAAATGCTACATTGACTGCGTCTCAAATCAACAAGGGAAGTTATGACAATTGTAAAATTGATTCAATTTTAATATCAAAATCGTTATTTAATTGTTCAAACTTGGGGGTGAACCAGGTAGTTTTTAGAGTCAAAGACAATTCTGGGAATCAATCTTTACAGCAAGTCACAGTGAATGTGATTGATACTGTGAAGCCTGTTATTGTTTACAAAAATGTAAACTGCTATTTAAATTCATCAGGAATTGGCAAAATAACTGACTCCGACATTAACAACGGTAGTTACGATAATTGCGGAATTGTGTCATTCAGTGTGAGTCAACAACAATTTGACTGCAGTGAAATAGGTACAAACTTTGTAACGTTTAAGATTTCCGATCAGGCGGGGAATATCGCTACTCAATCTGTTAAAGTGACTGTAATTGATACCTTTAAGCCTACAATAAAAGTAAAAGCAGTGTCATTGTATTTAAACCAATATGGCTATGCAGTGTTGGCTCCAGTAGATTTTGATAATGGAAGTTTTGACAATTGCAAAATTGCGTCAAAAGCAATCAGTAAATCAGTATTTACATGTGGAAATTTAGGAAGCAATACGGTTGTTTACACAGTCACTGATCCAAGTGGAAACTCAATTCAAACAACAGTACCCCTAACCGTTTACGACACCACGAAGCCAGTGAATAAAACAAGAAATACATCGGTATATTTGGACAACTTTGGCTTCGCTGTGTTATCAATTTACGACGTAGACAATGGTACATTCGATAACTGTGGCGTACAAAAATATTCTTTAGATAAAGATCGTTTTTATTGTTACGAATTGGGTAAGAAAACTGTAAAGTTTACATCATCAGACCAATCTGGTAATTCAACCGTAACTACAACGGAAATCACTGTTTTGGATACAATAAGACCAGTGATAAAAACGCTCAATAAAAATATTTATTTAGATAAAAGCGGGCAATATACGATTGACGCTATGTTTTTTGACAACGGTAGTTTTGACAACTGCGGTATCAAATCTCGTAGTTTAAGTCAGTACTTTTTCAATTG
>JACCDX011604402.1_pt1 | contig 11372 bp, 17 predicted proteins | sample 7449681 | NCBI WGS metagenome assembly JACCDX01 (sample SAMN15323450, study PRJNA562643) | freshwater metagenome | isolation source: river surface water | place: USA:Blue River Watershed | collected 2017-08-18 | reverse complement strand
TCGGACATTGTCGCTCGGTTCAGTCGCGAGTATGTTCATGCGCGCGAAGGGACGGAGGAGGTGGATGCAGTGACGTGGACGGATGTGTCCTCAACGTTCCAGGAGTGGAAGCGTCAGAACGAGTTGGGACATCGTGGAACTGCGACAGAGCTGAAGAAGAGGATGGAGGACAAGTACGGCAAGTATCCTAAGCACGGTTGGATTTCCTTCCGGTTCGGGAACGCGTAGACTTCTTCTTGCCGCCCTTCTTGCGATAGGTCTTCGCACGACGCTTCTTGCGACCTCCAACACCGCCATCTCCAGACGACGTTGACGCAACAGACGCGTTTGAGTCGGAAGACTGCTGGGAATCAGAGCTACTGCTGCTAAACAGCGACGGGAGTTTCCACGACGGCAACGACCACGTGCTCCAATCCGTGATACTGAAGGTTGAGCTTGGCGTCGCAACTGCGTTACTCATTTGTGTTATTCAAATGTTTTTTCCAATTTAGAGAGTCTTGCCCGCCCCAGCGCCAATCTTGGACAGGTAGTAGGTGCGGAGAACGCCGATCGCGTAGATGACGACGGCGAAGGAGATCATGAGCTGGATGGTGGACGCAAGGAGCTCACCCGTCTTGAGGGTGACGCCTCCAACAACGACGACGGACTCGGAGATGCCCTTCGCACCGAGAGGAGCAAGGAGGGGGGCGATGATGCCATCCGTGAGGGCAGCAAAGAAGCGAGCCACAACGGATCCAAGATAGAACGCAGCGGTGAGGATGATGATGTCCTTGGTGTCCAGCATTTTGTTTAGAAGGATGGAGAAAAAACGAATCGTCGTTGCGTTCGAACGATTGGTTCCAATGCCACTGACTCCAGAAGAAGAGGAAATGTACGCGAAAATCCGGCACTTCCAGAACACCTTTCAACCATCTCCCGACGAGGTCTTGGCGTATGCCCGTATGTGTACCGAGATGGTCAATGCGCATTGGGACGTTTCGTACTGGTGGAAGCCAAACTATGGCGAGTATCATCTCAACAATCTGGATCTCAAGTATGTCCTTGACGATCCTCCACGAGGAGGTGCCGACGAGCGCATTGCTAGAATCCGACGATGGAGAACGGAGGAGGCTGGATTGGAGTATGCAATCACGCTCTGCCGTCATATCGCACACGCCAAATCAATCCGCGATGAGTTGCAACAAGAGGTTCGTCGCCGAGAGGCAATCCGGGCGTGTCGCAGGATGAAGGAAGAACTGTATATGAATGTGTATCATCCTCGCCGAATTGAACGTCTCTTGGAAGTCGGAGGCTGGGAGGCACTAGATAACTTTGCCGGACTTTAATAATGGATACCCGATTCTGGGGGCCGTCGGGGTGGCAGTTGTTCCACCTCGTCGCATTCAATGCTCCACCCAGTGCAGCACGACATGTCCTCGACGACATGCCCAACGTTCTGCCCTGCAAGTTTTGCCGAGCGTCCACCTCTGCGTTTGTGGCAAAGGACCCTCCGACGAAGCCGTATGGCAAGTGGTTGTACGACATCCACAACAAAGTCAATGACAAGCTTCGGCGGCAGTGTGCGGAAGACGAGGCGGTGATTTGTCCCGATCCCGATCCGACGTTTGAGGAGGTGAAGGCAATGTACTCTGCAATGAAACCAACAGCAGTTCCTGGTCGGGATTTCTTGATGGCAGTGGCGTACAACTTCCCGGCGACACCCGAACCCCGCGACATGTCGACCCAACGGGAGTTTCTCCACCACCTTGCGGATGCATATCCGTTTGACGAATTTCGGAGTGTGGTTCAGTCGTACATCAAGTCCCGTGAACCGGCTCTCACGAGTCAAAAAACGTATACGAAATGGATGTATGGTCTGTTGAAGGAGTTGTCGGCGACCGCAAAGACTCCAATCAAATCGTATCGGGGATACATGGCTCACTTGGCGTATTACAAGAGCGGTTGCACTCGAAAGACGTACAAGGGAAAAACGTGTCGGCGAGTTGTGGGCGGAGGATACACGAAGAATCGTGATCCACGAATCACTCGACGCGTGAGTCGGAAAGGGTTGTTGGGTTGAAACAATGGACACCGAATGGCTAGTGGTCGGTGTTATTTTGTATTCTGTGGTGTACGCGTGGCTTTGCTTTGCTCCTGACGAAGACGAACATGCTTTGCCGAGTATCGCCCCCCAGCCTTCTCCTTTGCCGTCTTCTTCGTCTCACGTCGTGTCTTCGGAGTTGGATCCATAGGGATGGTGTGGTTGGCGGAGTCCGAATCCGTTTTAGTGCTTGCGGGAGCCCTTCTTCTTGCCATGACGACGACCGCCGACAGATCCAGCCGTCGCGGCAAGGTTGCCACCGGCGCCGCCCTTGCGGGTCTTCTTGTACGTCTTCTTGGCCATCTTGAGCACGGCCGAGAGGGGCTTGCCCTTGTTCGCCTTCATCGTCTTCTTGACGTGAGTCATCCACGCAGAACGCTTGCCACCACCAAGCTCGTCATCAGCCTTGCGAATCGGATTACTTCCAGTGTTGTCGCCGCTCATTTTATTCAACAGGCAAGAAAGATTCCGAACGCAGGGCCTCCGGTTTTTCCCGGAATCCACCCCCCGTGCGGTCGAACAAATTCCATTGGCAACCGAATCGGAGGGGGGTGTCCCACTTGACGTTCATTGTTCGCAGCTCGGGATCGGGGGCGACCAACGAAATGCCTTTGCGATTGTAGCGAATCAGTTCAGTCCGGTCGCGGGGGTGGGCGGCCTGTTGGTAGGACAGGCGGCGGAGGTTTGACTCGGTCCACGACAGATTGACCAGCGGTTCCAACTCGGTTCCCTGCACGCCTCCCGACACGATGATCAACTTGTTCTTCAGCGAGTCAATCGGCAATGTGGCAACGTTCTTGGCGGTTGTGATCAGGCGTCGGCGAACCGTTGTCAACAGATGTTCCGCAACCTCGTTGAGTGTCACCGTCTTGTCGGTATGCGGGACGATGGACAGAATAAACGGATCCTCCGATGGGAACGCATCATTCACAAGCAGAACACATACCTGCTCAAACGACATCGTGTTGGCGGCATAGTTCATGGGATCCAGCGCAACAATCGGATGGTCCTGTTCGTCTGCATACACATGCACTTCCAGAAGGCGAGTTCCCCGCGCAAGGGCGGTGGGAATGTCTTCAAAGACAGACCCGGATGCGTAATAGTCGCACAACCTCTTGCGAGGAACGAGGATCGGCTGATCCCCGAGCGTTTCATTGGAAAGGAGATATGCAATCGCAACAAGCAATACGACGGCAAGAAGCCACTCCATTATTCTTTGTTCGCTGATTCTATTTTCGGCATCTGAAACAGCAGGTTCCGGAATGCGTTGATCACCTCGTCGGGAATCCGTTCATTCATCGGAAGGGCCATCAGGCATGCGTAGTGGAAATACAGACAGTACATTCCACATTCCGAATCCTTGTACTGGTGTCGCGTCTTGTTGTAGGTCATCTTCATCGGATTCGCATGAATCCCGGTTGCGTCCCACTGGGATTTCCAACGCTTCATCAGAGCCTTGATTTCCTTCTCCGGATGCTCGGCATACGAATCAAAATAGGTGACGCGAGGATACTCCAATTCGGGACGAATGTCGCAGAACACGGCCACCCAATGCTGTCCAGGTCCATCGTGTGGATCGGTGTTGATGACAATCCCAATCCGATGTCTGCCCTTGTCGTAGAGCGTCTTCAACTTCATGGAACACAAGGCAGAGACCAGACACTTCTGCGTCTCGGACTTCAAATCAAAATCAATCGGCACAGTCGCGACGTAGTAATAGTCTGCAAAGAGATCTTGGTAGTTCCGTTCGACTGCGTCAATGTCGTCGGAGGACAACCATTCGTAGCGATTCAGAGCCCATTCCTTCGGGGCTTTGGGGCGGCGCAGAAGGCTGGACACAATACACTCGGCGCGACCTGTCTTGCATTTCTCTCGAAACCGCTCTTGCAGTTGCAGCCACGTATTCTCTGCCGTGTCTTTGGCAATCGGCGTCTGGTTTGAGTTCTCTTTGTTGAACACCAGTCGGAGTCTCTCAATTTCCTGTTCGTCAAAGACCGACATCCTTGTTCAAAACGGACACTTTTCAATCGGGAGACACAACAGGACACAATGGAGTCAACACTGAAGCCCATCTTGGAACGCTTTCTTACCGTAAACAAGCGCCTCACGGAGGCAAACGCAAAGGCAAAGGAGCTTCGTGAACAGCGTCAGTCCATCGAACTGGACTTGGCGGCGGCCTACAATGAAGCTCGGATTCGAAATGTTGCGCTTCCCAACAAGGTCGAGTTGAAGACCTCGCAGATGGTGTTTGCAGTCAAACAGCCCGGCGAGTGGAAGAAGGGATGGACCTTGTCAAAGAAGCAGTTGGAGCAATACCTCCTTGAAATCCTGCCGGAACACGGCGAGGATGTGATGCGTGAAATCGTGGCAAGGCACGACCGCACTCTCGTGGCCAACGACTACTCGTTCGACCTGAAACCCCTCGAGACGCCTTAATGCCGTCTGTATGTCTTTCTACGCGCCTTCTTGCCCTTCTTGCGATACGTCGCGAGTCGCTTTCCGGCTCGAGGTGGCATTGCGCATTCTGCATTCTCAACAGGACGGAAGAGACTCTCGTTGGCGCCTCCTTGTTGCTTCGCAGCATTCACGCGATTAAAGCTCGTCCGATAGACTTCGTAATACGCATCGGTTACAATTCCCTTCAGTTCTTCTGGATACAACTTGGCTTTACACGTCTCTGGATTGAGAGGGCAAAGTCCAGTAAAGTCATTGGCGCGAATCAATATCTCAAGATCTGCGCCGCAAATGTACTCGTCTTTGTGTTCGTTGATGGATCCGTCAGGCTGCTTGTGGCGAAACTGATACACGGGTCGGTCATCCTCGTGGGGACCCATTTCGGGACCACAGACATTGTCGGGGGCTTCGTGTTTGATCGGTGTGAGGTCTTTTTCATCTGCGGGTCTTGGGATGTCAGGGAACTCGGCTTCTGGTGGGCGAGTTGTCTGTTCTGCGTTTTCCGGAAACGAACAGGGAAACTCAAACTTCTTGGTTTCTAGAATGCGCTTCACAGCACGCGTCTTGCTATTTGCTGCAAGCCATGCTTCTTCCACGAGTTCTGTGATTGCCTCCTCCTTGGAAATCGTTCCAACCTCCCCCTGAAGTTCACATGCCTGTAACAGAAGCGCGTTGAGTCGCTTGATCTTTTCATCGTGACCTCCTCCCCCCGATTTCACGCAGTTTTTATCAAAGTATCGCACATCTCCCATCTCGGTTGGTTTTACAACGGCAAGGTCTGGACGTTTGGTATCCTGAGGCAACGAAAGAACATAATGATGGTGCTCACCATTTGTGATTCGTCCGCAGAGTGTGCACCATTCAATATGGCCACGCTCATCCTTGAACAAATTGTACAAACGCTCATGGCGCGGCGTTCCACATACATGTTTCATGTACATACAACCATCCCTGCGCTCTGCGTATTGTAAGCAAACGGGACAGACACTGATGTTCGCCGGGTTTTCAAAGATTGTGTGCAACAAGTCAACGTCTCCTTTTGTATACCCTTTCCATCCTACGTTCGCGGACGGGTCAATCAATTTGAGAATTTCATCGGTTTCTGCGTAATCAACTGCTGTTTTGCCATCTTTGTCTTTTATGTCACGTTTCGCTCCTTTTTCAAGAAGGAATTTTACAACGTCGGGACTTCCTTCTATGACTGCGTGGATAAGTGGTGTCTGCCCAAAGTTGTCGAGAACGTCAATGTCCGCTCCTTTTTCAAGAAGGAACTGGACAGCGTCCATACGGAGCTCCATGACTGCGTGGGTAAGGGGTGCTATTCCGTTGGAGTCGGAAAGTGTAATGTCCGCTCCTTTGTCAAGAAGAACCTTGAGAATCTCTACGTTTCCATTTGCGGCCGCCATAATAAGTGCGGTTGCGCCGGAACGGGTTTGTGCATTTACAGCTGCACCCTTTTCAAGGAGTAGCTTTACATTGTCGAGGTGATCACTTCTACATTCAAAGAAAAGTGGGGGTGTATCATAATCATTTTTCGCGTTTACATCCGCACCCGCGTCAATGAGACGTTTCGCAATGTCTCCATACCCCCTATGTCCTGCGATTAAGAGAGGGGTAAATCCATTCGCTTCTTTGAGTTCTAAATTTGCTCCTTTTTCAATCAGAAATGAGACAATGTCTGGGAAATTATGGTCTGTGGCTTCCGCCAAGGCGGTGTAGTTATCGGGACCCTGAATATTCAAATTCGCACCTTTGTCAACGAGTGCCTTTACAACGTTCAAACGCCCCGCAGCTGATGCAGCTATGAGCGGAGTCACTCCAGTATCAGATTTGAAGTTCACATCTGCACCTGTGTTGAGTAGTTCCGTCACCTTTGCGAGGTTCCCGTCTTTCGCTGCTTTGATCAGATTTGACATTATTCTTCTATCTCGGTCTTTTTTTCCCTTCTTTGTCCAACCTCTCGCCATCTCCTAGACATTACTTGAGTGGAACGTAATCATTCGTGTGTGTACATTTGAGCTCTCTCCGCAGGTCGCGGAGACGTTCTTCGAGTTCGTCAATCATTCGTTCGGTGGATTGGATGTTTTTGTCTTTCAGGAACCCAGTTTGAATCCGAATCAAACACGGACCAATGTCCCGATGGAGTTGCACAATCCGAGAGGCGGTCTGCACCAACGCTTTCACCATCAATGTATGCTGTTGAAGAAAGATATTTTTACTATACAAATGCTCGACGCCAACGTTCTTGTCCCTGTTGTCCTCTTCATCCTCCTCTCGCCCGGAGTCCTCCTCAGCCTGCCCCCTAACTCCTCCCACCTCGTCAAGGTGGTCACCCACGCCGTTGTCTTCGGCGTCGTCTACGCCGGCCTTCGCATGACGTTCCCCCAGTACTATTAAAATGGACGGTGCTCTGATAAGAACACAGACCATCAATGGAACTCTATTGCCCCTACAACCCCGCCAACCGCCCCTTTGCTGAGCGAGACATTCACAGAATTCTCCACAAGCATGGGCTGCCTCACTACCGAGTGAGCAACCCACGCGTGTTTCAGACTGCGATGGTCCACACAACCTACGTGCGTCGAAGCGAATACACAACGCCGGATGGACAGCCCGCCCAACTGGCTCCATGCCCGCCCAACGTCATGCCCCTCCAGAATGAGTCCTACGAATGTCTGGAGTTTGAAGGGGATTCCGTACTGGGCGTCTGCGTTGCCACCTATCTTCGCAAGAAGTATCCCGAGAAGAAGCAGGGATTTCTCACGGATGCGCGCAAGGCACTGGTGAACAATGAGTGCATTGGACAGTTGTCCAAACACATCGGACTGGACGCCTTCTACGTCATCAGTCGGCACAATGAAGAGTCGCCTGCGATTGCAGGACGCACCAACACCAAGAAGTTGGGGGACATCTTTGAAGCCTTCTTGGGAGCGTTGTGGACGGATTGTGGCAATCGGTTCCAGATCGTCTACACCTTCGTGGTCACTGTCTTGGAGGCCTATCTGGACATTCAAGACGTCATCAACGAAACAACGAATTACAAAGATGTCTTCCAAAAGTATTGTCAGCGGGAGTTGAAGTGCACTCCGGTCTACGAGATGCTCTCCAACGATCCCAAGCAAAATGAGATTCGTGTGGTGGTCTGTGATGCGTCAGGGAATCGATTGGCATATGGACATGGGTCGACACGGAAGAAGGCGGAGCAGATGGCTGCGCGGTTGGCGTTGGAGTCGTCTACTTGAGAACGGTCCATGCAGTCCCCAAGTTCTCCCCAATCCTGGCTGCCTCCTTGTCTTCTTCAGCACTCCTGGCAGCTTGTTCAGCAGTCTCGGGTCTAAACTGATCCTTAAACCTCTCAATCCTCGCATTCGCTGCTTTCTGCGCTGCGGAGAATAACGATCCGACCTTTCCTTTTGCTGTTTCAAGAAACCCTGTTGGTTTATCCGGGCCATTTGGAATCACATTGTTCTTTATGTAGTTATGGATAAGCAGTCCAACGATCGCTCGCCCCGCCCATTCTGGTTGTCCGTCGCGATTCTCTGTAAAAGGCATAAGAGTCTTGAAATTTGGGATAGTTTCCATCGTCTTGTTTGCAGCCTTTGTGCTTATCGTTTTCGGTAACTTAAGTGTCAACGGCAAACTGTATCCTTCTCTTTCCCATGTTTCGAATAACTTGTCCTGCTCTTCTGCGTCTTCAGGGATATCTATCTCATTGGGGCGCTGAGCAAGCGCCTTTTTGATTTCTTCTGCAATGACTTTGAAAATTTCAATGTCGGCTTGCGTAACTCCTCCCCCACGAATCTTCCTCCGCGTCTGGGTCACCAACTTCCCCTTGCGGTAACGCTTCAGCGTCCTGCCACGCGGGTGAAGAAGGGTCGTCGTACAAATCGCAATCGCCGCCGACTCCTTGTTCGACCCCTTGCGGGCCTTCACTGTCTTCCGAACAGACTTGACACACCGGTCAAACTTCTTGGACATCCGGGTCCTCGCCATTTCTCTTCTTCTTAGAATAAATGCCAGACGCAAGCAAGCAAGAGCCTGAGTTTACGAAGGGGATCTCGAACGAGACGATCTGCCAGTATTTCTACATCGTGTTTTTCGTCGTCGCAATTCTTGCGGGGCTCGCCGTCGCCATGGACCTGTGGGTCATGACGAAGCGCCCGGCGGTTGGACTGTCCATGCTCCTTCGTTCTGCCCCCGTGCTTGTTCTGTCCGTGATGAACTCGCTGTTCCTGTATATTCTCTGCTCGCGGACGCTGTTGAAGTAGATTTTATCCTCCCGAAGTATAAAGACAAATGGGAGGCGGTCTTCTTCAGCTCGTTGCCTACGGTGCTCAGGATGCCTACATCACGGGCAATCCTCATATCACGTTTTGGAAGGTTCTCTACAAGCGGCACACCAACTTCGCCATTGAGGCGTTCCGCGTCAACTTCACCGGTGCGCCCACCTACGGCCAGCGCGTCGTCGCGATTGTGAATCGCAATGCCGATCTTGTCTGGAAGACCTACGTGGAGGTGACGCTCCCCGACACTGCGCTTGGCACTGCCGCTGATGTCAACTGGACATCGGGGGCTCAGCGCCGTCTTGGGTATCTGTTGCTCAAGCAGATTGAGGTGGAAATTGGGGGTCAGATCATTGACCGCCACTACGGCGAGTGGCTCTACCTGTGGGAGACGCTCACGACCGACTTTGATACCTCTCTGAAGCTTGACAATATGGTCGGAGGTCAGTATGCCGGGTCTCCGTCGGGCGCGATTGCATGCCAGGGTCGCCCGAACGTGTTGTACATCCCTCTTCAGTTCTGGTTCAACCGCAATCCTGGTCTTGCCCTTCCTCTGATTGCCCTCCAGTACCACGAGGTTCGCTTCAACATCACGCTGGAGGACTCCATCAACCTTGTGAATGGAACTCCTGCATCCGCAGGAACGATCGCCAGTCAGGCTGCTCGCCTCCCCGCGCTCACGGACATGGCCCTCTACATCGACTACGTGTACCTGGACGTGGAGGAGCGCCGCAGGTTCGCGCAGGAGAGCCACGAGTACCTCATTGATCAGCTCCAGTACACCGGCCAGCAGCAGATCACCACCGCGTCGGGTCGTCTGGATCTTACCCTGAACCATCCTGTCAAGGAGTTGATCTGGGTGTTCCAGGATTCACGCAAGTCGGACTGCGGATCGTCGACCTCGATCGCGGCGGGATACACCCAGCCCTTCTCCTACGACGACATCGTCAATCGCGCTCGCCTCCAGATCAACGGACAGGATCGCTTCGATGAGCGCTACGGTGATTACTTCTGGAAGGTTCAGCCTTACCAGCACCACACGGGTGGTGGGTATGCAAGGACCCTTGCGCCCAACGGCGGTGGACAGGTCACTGCGACCTCGTCTCCCAACCCCATCAACGTCTATTCGTTTGCGATCAGCCCTGAGGAGCACCAGCCGTCTGGCACGTGCAACTTCTCTCGCATTGACACGGCCACTCTCGTGTACGACAGCCGTCGTCCCGCCTCCGGAGCCGATGATGGATCGTATCCCAGCAAGGCCTACCCCTACAACTTCCGCGTCTATGCGGTCAACTACAACATCTTCCGCATCATGTCCGGAATGGGCGGTCTGGCTTACAGCAACTAAACATCCTCTTGGCAAACATGAGCCACTGGGGATATCATCTGATTTTGAACGCTCGCAAATGCCGTCCCGCTGCCATTCGGTCGGCCGAGACAATTGCACATTTCTCAAAAGATCTCGTGACCAAAATCGACATGGTGCCCTATGGAGAGCCTCAGGTCGTTTTGTTTGGCACTGGCAACAAGAAGGGATATACTCTCGTGCAGTTGATTGAGACCTCCAACATTACCGCGCATTTCGTGGAGGAGACCAATGACATGTATCTCGATGTCTTTTCATGCAAGACATTCCATCCTGAACATGTGACCTCTGTCATTGAAACATACTTTGGTCCGGAACATTCGGATTCACTCCTTCTTCGGCGCGACGCCAACAAGCGTCTGCTTTAACTTCTCCAAATACAGAATCGCGTCCATGTGCTCCTCCTGCGCATGGTTGATCCAATCAATCACCGACAAATCCGTCCGATCCAACGTGGTCCCATACTTCTTCTTGCCAATCTCAGACCGAATCTGAAACTTCGCAATAATGGTTCGCACAATGCTGTCCATTCTTACGAAGAATGCGTGTCGTGCCCGAAAGCCCTTCCGATTAAATACAGCTCCATTAACAAGAAATGGGAATCCCGCGTGTCTATTGGTATGTGTTGTTGATTGTAATTCTGGAAACGTCCGCAATGAGTTGTTTCAAGCGGAGCATCGACAACAACGCCTTCTTTGCGTTGGGCGTGCTCTTCTATGCTGCGGTGGGCTACCTTCTTCGGTTGACCATGAATGCAACGGGCATGGCAATGACCAATGCATTGTGGTCGGGTCTCTCTGTGATGGCCACCACCACTGTCGGAATCATGTTGTTCAAGGAAACCCTTCACTTCCACGACTTCATTGCGATCGCGATGATTGTGGGCGGAGTGATGATTCTCAAGGTGACGGAGTAGGAAAGGGTTCGCGGTGAAGTCTGTCAAGCGTTGCAAGCGTGTACAAAAACACCGGATACAACTCGTCCTGTCCATCGTAGGCAATCATGGAACACCAGTGAAAGTCTCGGTCGTTGTCATCCAAGACTTGGGCTGTCCGAAGCATACACTGCTCGGCAGCTGAGTAGGTGGCAAAGACCATCATGTCTGCCCATGTGTGCTGTTCATAGGGAACGACCACGTAGATTCGCATTATCTCTTTGTGAGATCATACTTCGTAAGCTTTGTATTGGG
>JACCDX011332259.1_pt1 | contig 11374 bp, 28 predicted proteins | sample 7449681 | NCBI WGS metagenome assembly JACCDX01 (sample SAMN15323450, study PRJNA562643) | freshwater metagenome | isolation source: river surface water | place: USA:Blue River Watershed | collected 2017-08-18 | reverse complement strand
GGGGGGTAGAAACTAGACTTGTAAGAGGTCACAAATTTAGTGTCTAAAGACTTGTTTTGGATCTAAGTTGGATCTAATCAAGAGCAAAATAAACATTGCTTACATAAATTAGGGTCTAATTAGGCTTAGGTTGGTCTATGGCTTGTTTGGGGGGTATGGATTAGGGTCTGGGGGTCAATCAATCCTGGGGCTATTCTGGGGCTAATTAGGGGGTAATTTTGGGGTAGGTTATTGCCTAGACAAATTGCCAAAAATTTTACCTAAGTTTTGGAAACACCGGGCGATTATCACTTGAGCAGTGTTAGGGGGGTAGTCGCAACAATTAGGCTGGTAATTAGGTCGGATCTCTTTGGATCTCAAGGCATAACCGCAAGGCATAGAGCAACTAACCGCAACGGCAGACAAACTTTGAGCAAAAGAAAAACCCCTAGGCATAACCCTAGGGGCTAACCGCAACGGCAACTATTGGCGGTAGTGAGCCACAATCCTAGCCACAATTGCTAAACCGCAGACGGCAAGGCTTATGCCAATAATCCAAGGCACAACCGCATAACCAAACGGGGTTAGGTCATTAGCCGTAGCCAGTTGGTAGTAATCAACCGCAAACCACAAGCCAATAAATCCTGCCACTAGGGCGGTAGCCGTAAGTCTTTCCTGCTTCTTGTTCATTTATCTATCCTTTCTAAGGGCTTATTCAAAGCCTAACCGCAACTATCGAAAGTGTCAAGCATTGGTTGAAACTTTTTTGGCGTGTCGCAATTCGATCCGCCACCATACCGGCAAAGAAAAACCCCTAGCGATTTGCTAGGGGCTTATCCGTAGGGTGGCTTAGAAAGTTCCCTCACCCGCAATTGTAACTCCCGCATCATTTATAATTCGGTAAGCCTCAATCTGGTAGGTGTGGTATTGGTTCTGGTAGAACTTGATTAGTTCTTCAGCCCTGCCAATTGCTGGCTCGTAGGTTGGGTAGATAACCGTTCCATTAGTTAGTTTTACTGATACGTTCATTTTTCTATCCTTTCTTTTTTGCCTTTCGGCTTATGTAATAAGCATACGGCATAAATAAAATTTATCAAGTCGTGTCAAGAAAATTTTTATAACAAATTGGTAACAAGAATTCGGATCGAACCACAAGCAAAAACCCCACGGGGTTAGCCGTGGGGTCTTGGTTGCTTGGGCTACTCTTTGGGTAGCGTCAAGGTTAGAACATCAGTGAACTTGGCTAGGGCTTTATAGGCTTCTGGGTAAGCAACCTCGAAAGTATCCCAGTCAGAAACCGAACGGCGAACGCTTGCGATAATTTCCGCAATGATTACGCCGTGGTCGTCAATGATAGTGGTAGCGGTGTTGCCAGTTTCCTCTAATACCGCTTTACGAATAGCACTCTCACGCTTTGCGAGAGCGTCTTTCTCCGCACGAACTACGGCTAGTTCCTCGATTAGTGAAACTAGGTCAACCTTTACTGCTTTAGCCATTGGGCTATCCTTTCAACGAACAAGCGAATTTGCTTGTATGGCAAGCCTAGTCAGACAAGCAAAATAAGTCAAGCCAAATCGTAAAAATTTTTATAACAAATTGGTAACAAAAAACCCCGCCACTTTCGGGCGGGGCTTCTTGGGAATTCGACTAGAACAGGTCTGCTGGCTCTAGTTCCTTTGGCGAATAAAGGCGATAGGTTTCCCAATCCTCTTTGTCGGTTTCGCTGTTGGCTTTTTCGATTAGTAGCGGTAGCAAGTCCGCAAGTTTCTTCATTAGTTCCAACGGCATTTTGATGTCGTGGTTGATGTAGATGTGATCGCCGTCAGTTGTCTCCACGATTTGAGTTAGATAGACACCGAAAGAGTTGTCCTCAATGTCTAATCCAATGTAGTTGATGTCCATAGACTCGGTGACTCTGAAAGCGGTGCTTAGGTGTTGGGCCATTTGCTTATCCTTTCTTGTGGCTTGCTCTAAGCCTAACATTTTGACCGACAACCGCAATCATTTTTTGATAACAGATTTATAACAAAAAATAAAAACCCCCGATCCGGATCGCTGTCCAGGATTATCGGGGATTAGTTCTATAAAACTTTACCGCTTGGCGTGTCTGCCACCGCCTTTAGGCTTGCCAAACATTTTCACTTTTCTAGTCAAGTCAGCGTGTCTGCCAACTCCCTTAGCGTGTCTGCCTTTTCTCATTTCTATCCTTTCGTTAGGCAATGCTAGTCTATTGAACTCTCTTTATGGTGTCAAGCATTTTTTGATTTTTTGTTCGATTTCTCTTTAGTCTTACATTGACAACCCACAAATCTACCTCTCTATTACTAAAGTAGCCTTTATTACCTCTCCCGAAAGTTACAACCGGTTTAGGGAAAGTTTCCTCAAAAGTTCTCCACTTATTTATCAACTTATCAGAAACTCCATACCTTTCGGCTAGTTCCTGTTTAGAAGATAGGCCCGCGAATAGTTCTCGGTTGTTTTCTTTGTAGCAAGACTCGCAGGTGTAGCACTTAGAGCAAGTCATTTCTCTCCTTTCGTTGGGAAATAAAATTATCTCTTTTCTTTTCTAATTCGTCAATTTGGCTTTGTATTTTTTGGATTTTTGCCCGAGCCTCCATAATTCTTAGATCATACTTTGCCACCATAGCCGGCGCGTGCTTAGATTTCGGTCCAACTCTAGAGGCAACACTTTGCTCTCTTTTACAGGTTCTACATTGAATTCTTTTCGCGCCAGACTTACCCACCCAAAGCTGTAAGTCCTCGTGCCCATAACGGCAAGTAGTCTTTTTCTGGTTAGGCATCTCGATAGTCTTTCTCGTGATGTCCAATCATTAGCTAATCCTTTCTAAAGTTCGTTCAGTATAGTTCAAATCTATGCTTTGAGCAATAACCAAACCATAAGCAGGATGCCATAACAAGACCTCTCCATCGGCGAGCGCCGGATAATCCCAATCCTCCGGTTCGAAAGAGTGTTGGTAGATCACTCGATAAGATCCGCTTAGATCTTGTTCGATCAGATCAAGAGATCTTCGGCTAGGGTATTCAGCGATCCAAGGGATCCCAGAAATTAGATCGCGAACATAGGCATAAGTAATCGCCATCATTCCTCCTCAATCATTACAATTTCAACTTTCACAATTCGCTTACCCCAATCGTCGAGTTCAGCATAGTGAGCAATTACAGGATAGTAGCCATCACCTATTCCAGAGCGAAATACAACCCCAGCGCCAGAGTGTCCAGCCTTGAAGGTTAGTTCTCCTCCCCTGTCATCATTCTCGGTTGAAGCACAAGCGCCCGCCCAAGAGTAGTTCCCAGCGGGGGCATCCCCCATCTCGTCATTCTCCCAGCCATACAAATAGCCAGGGTCAGTTATCATTAGCATTCCAGCATCAACAGCAACATAGCCAAGAGTTTTGGTGTAAGTCTTTGGCATTCTCTCAATCGTGTCCATTAGTTATCCTTTCTATTTTTTATTTTTACTCGCAACCGCAATTGCAATTTTCGGCGTGAGTAAGTTTCTCGTGAATTTGAGCAAGTAAGTAAGTAGCACTATCGCCTAAATTTATTTCGCCATCAAGAACCAAATTGATTAGGTAAATTAGTGCTTCGCTTTGATCGTAAGTTAGTTCTAAGTTCAGAGTGTTCATTTGAAAATTCCTAATTCTTTCTCAAACCAATTATCAAAATCATTTTCGCATTCACCGCAAAGTGGGTGAACCTGCCCGACAAACGCTTCAATTTCAGTTTCGCATTTGTAGCAAGTTGTAGTTTCTTTTTGTTCGCTAAGCATTAGCCACCAACCTTTCCAATTCCAAGTTTAGTTTGTTTAGGGCTTTTGGGGCGTAGTCAGAACTACTTGCCAAATACAAATTCACCGCGTCCAAAACATTTTTGTCCGAGTGGCATTTCTCCCACAAAGTATTCAGAAATTCTTTGTCGGCAAACTGTTCTTTTGTAACTAATCGCGTTGCCATTTCGAACGCCATTTCAGCGTTTCGGTTTCTACTTTTTGTTAGCATTTCTATCCTTTCCTTGATACAAGATTACGCCAATTTAGAATTTTGTCAATCGTGTCGGAAAATTTCTAGCAAGTCAGCGAAGGCTTCTGCCCTTATTGCCAACACCTCGGCTTCTAGTTGGCGACAGCGGGCAATGTCAGTTTGGATTTCCTCCAGCATAGACTTTAGTTCGATAGGGCCGATAAAATCTCCCATCAAAAGTCTTTCTTTGATTTCCTCGCCGTTGGCTTTTCGCTTTTCGATTTCAGAAATAATTTGGTCAATCCTGGCTTCTCTGATTTTCATTTCGTAATCAAAGAGAGCCATCAAATCCTCTCGGGATAATTCGTTGCTCATAAACAGCCTTTCTTTCTTGTAAGTAATCTAGCAAATCTGTCGGACATTTTCAACATTTCTTTTAGCGTGTCGCGAGCGCCGATCCACAAACAAACCGGCGCTCGCAAATCTGCTAATAGTTTTCATTCACCCAATTCACTAGGTCTTCATACACAGCGTCGCCGCTAGTTAGGTATTCCATAAAGTCTTCATTTTCTAGAAGCAACTCGACGGGGACTGTAGTCTCACCTGAGACCATCATTAGTAACTGCTTTAGGTTGTTCATTTCTATCCTTTCTTGAACAATTCAAAATTAGCATAAGGGGGTGACATTTTCAAGCGTGTCGCACTAGATCGATCGCCATAAGTTTTTAGAAAAAATAATTGAGCACTTTAGGCAGTCATACTCAGGACTGGCAGCGATTTTGTTTTAGAAAGAAAGGATAGCCTCGCTGCAAACTTGGTCATCCCCCAAGGTTGTATCTTATACCATTTCTTTTAGATTAGCAACATAGAATTCACCCAGCGACATAGAGTAGCCTTCCTCGTCAATGCCACCAGTTAGAACCACATCACCAACCATCACATCACTAGGGCCGTAGTAAAACTCCCAAAGTTTTGTTGCTAGGTAATTTACTGGCAAGCCATTCAACTTGCCCTCTTCATTCACCCACATAGTTAGTTCATCAGTGAAACTAACTGCCTCAATGTAACCGCCCACTGAGCCCGAAAGAAAGTCGTATTCTTTCTCGGGGTCCACTGAACAGATTTCAATCGTGTTGTCTGTTTTGATAATAGCGAAGGTCTTCATAACTATCCTTTCTTTTCGCTAAATAAATCGTATCAGTTTTGGAGAAAAAGTCAAATCAAAACTAAATCTTTTTCTGAGATCCCCCACTATTCACCAAGTCTTCCGACAAAATCAAAAATCTGTTTGGAGAAAGTAACCGCAAACAACCAGCCAAACCCAACAGCGTAAAGATTTTGCAGGTAAAGTCCTAAACTTGCGTAAGAGTTTGCTACTAGTGCCAAACCAAAATAAATTGCGCCATAAGCAACTAGGGCAAGTGGCATAGTTACTACTGCCAGTCCGAATCTTCTAATTGTGAATTTCATTTTGTATCCTTTCTTTCTACAAAATTATCAGGCTATAAATCTAAAGTCAAGAACCTAATCTAGCGTGTCGTCCTCGGGCAGCCATGGCTCAAGATGGTGTTGCTCAATAATCGCCCAGGCGGGTGCCGCAGTTAGTCCCTTGTATCCAACTCCATCAGGTAATCTGATTAGCTTTTCCATGTCGTATTCTTCTGCAGCTTGAATAGCTTCCACGCATGGTGTGATCATACTTTCCGGAACCGGAGGGAAGAAATTTCCCCTCAAGTGCCACCGGAGCTGGTCCTCCAATGGAAGACCAGTCTCGGCGATACCCTCAGCGTATAGGCGGCCCATCAGTCGCCCACCATCGCACTGAGCATGCACTCAGTTACTCTGCCAGATAGCTCCCCATTCAGTGCTGGAATCCAAATCTCCGGATACTTCCATGGCTTCTCCAGAATGTAGGGGTCGAAAGTTTCATACTCGGCGGCGAAATCCCCCAGCATGGTAGCGACTAAATCTAATAGCTCTAGACTCCCTAGCGAATCAATCTTCTCTAGAAAGTTTGCTTCATTGACCTGGCTCATAATTTCCTTTCTTTAGGTCCCCTAAATCCTAACACTGTCTTGAGACAAAATGCAAGTATTTTTGGTAACAAGTTGATAACAAAATTTTTCTTTTCTGATCACAAAAAACCTAAATCCTAGTTCCTACTTTTATCCCCAATGCTCTCTTTACTGCTCTTCTTTTTGTAACATCAAGTCTTTTACAAACTCGGCAGTGAATAGCCAAACTTTCTCTTTCTTCTCCAATCGCGGTAGTCCAAAGTTGCCGGCTAGGGTAATCCACAGTTTCGCTTCGGGGATGACCATTGGGGCAAATTTCAGATTTTCTTTCGTAGTGATAGGGGTTGATGCAAGCCAAGTTTCCGCAGGCGTTTCTCAGTTTGTCGTATTTGTTTAGGTCGCCTTTTACAAGTGACCAGGTGTATCTAGGCACACTCCACCAAGATCCTTTAGTTGCAGTAGTTTTCATAACCGGAGAATAATCAGACCTGCCCTTCTTCACGCTAAGACGACCAGTCCAAGTGATGCACTCGCTATCTGGCTCGGAGATAATTCGGGCAGAGCAATACGCGTCAAGTAATCTAATAACACTTTCTTTCATACTCTCAATCTACTACTGCCACCGGACATTTTGGGGGATTTTTAGATAACAAATTGGTAACAAAACTTTTTCTCAATCGATCCGCCGCAAACAAAAAATAACCGCCCCGAAGGGCGGCTATCTTTAGTTTTTCTTTACCAAGATGATGTGTAGGTAAAGTAGGTGCTTCCACTTGCTAGTCGACTGTCGTCCAACAGTTTGGCTATTAGCCTACTTGTGTAGCGTAAGTCCTCTAGGTAATACTCGTCGTAGTCAGTAGAGCCAAAGAAAAAACCAGAAGATACTGGTAGCAACTCTTCTGCCTTTTCTGGATTTTCTAAAACCTCGTCACAAAGATTTTTCAGTTCCTCAAGTTGCTCTCTGTCGACCTCATAAGTCTTACAGTCGTCCTCACCATTTTGAACATTAGTAACAAACCAGTTATGAATTTGATTTGCTTTTCTCCAGTAGCCAACTGGCAAATCAACTGTAACTGATGGACGTTCTATATCAGATAGAGAAAAATCTAATGTTCCCAGAATTCTGCTCAAAGTTTCTGGCTCTGAGCCTCTATCCCACTCGTAATTAGAAATATATTTTCTCGCACCCAAATACATATCCAAACCCATTTTAGTTCTCCTCTTCTTGCTCGTCGGAAAGATAAACTTTGATTTCGTCCACGCCTTCGTAAGCACCGTCGCTCGTCCAGTCGGCTACCAAAGCCAAATCTTTTGCTTCTTCTTCGCTCTCGGCTTCGATATCAATCCACCAAGTTGCTGTAACTTTTACTTCGTAGTTTGGCATTTTTATCCTTTCTAAAGATGATTTGATGTTAGCACGAACTTGAGACAAAACAAACATTTCATGAAAAGTTTTTTATAACATTTTGGTAACGAAACTTTTTTACGATCGCTTTACAAAAATTCCCCCAATGCAAAACCCCGGGTGCTCACGCAACCGGGGTCCTGGGTTTCAGCCACTAACTGGCTGTAGGTGTGTGAATGAAGGAGTCGTCAATAAAGTCTGGAACTATTTCGCCAGCCATTTTGTAGCCAGCTTCGAGAATAATTTCGTAGGCTTCCATTTCGAGAGCTTCCGCAATTCGCTCGATAAAAATACTGGAGGCTTCTTTTTGTCCTCGCTCAACATCTGATAGGTGTCCATAGGACATAAAAGATTTTTCACTCACATTTCGGAGAGTTAGACTGCGACGAGTTCTCTCGTCTCGAATAACTTGCCCTAAGGCTTCATTGAATTTCATAGTTTTATCCTAGTGAGAAATCGGAGAGCCAGCAAAGAATTGTGCCTCAAGCCACGCGGCCATAGTGGAATAGGCTTCGTATCTTCCCTCGTGGTAGTCGTATTCTTCGTAGCCACTAGCTTCGGAAATTTCCATAGCTTCCTTAGCCTCGGCGGCGCGAATGTTTAGTGAGTCGATAATTTCTTGAATGGTCATTTTTTATCCTTTCTTTGACCTAACCGCATACTAGCAGACACTACCAAAAAATACAAATTACCAGCGGCGTGTTGAAAATTGCATGGATCATAGAATTTTCTCAATCTGGCGCAATAGAGCGGAATAGGGTCGAACTAAAGATTTATCCCAGTCGCTGTCGATAGCATACTGGCACTCCTGCCGCAACTGCTCCACCTCGTCAATAGTGAATGATAGCTTGAATGATTTATTGTTTGGTCGCTCAAACCAGTAGTTACTAATTTTTTCGTAAGCAGATCCATACTCGTGAAGACCGCGCTGACAAACCTCGTCCGCGATCAAAGAGCTGATCCTAAGGTTGAATGTTTGATCCATAATTTCCCCCTCTTTCTTTCTACCTAAAAAATACTCTCCTAACCAAATCTTGTCAAGTATTTTTTGATCACAGTTTTATAACAAAAAATTTATCCGGCAAAAGAAAACCCGGAGCGCGTTGCCCCGGGTTTAGTCTTTAGTTTTTACCAAGGCCGCACATAAACATAATCTTCTGCCCAGGGCTTTTCTGTAACATAGTATTCCAGTCGATTGACCCAACGGCGGCCATTGACTATGTAATCTCCCTCGCCACTGCTGTCGCAATAGGTCCAGATAGTCTGAGGGTCGTGCTTGCTTAGTTCCTCAGTGTCTAGGGTGTCGATAGTTTTGATAGGGCGATAAGTTTCGCGCCACTCGTCGTAACTAAGTTCCATTTTTATCCTTTCTAACTACCCGGCTACTCTAACATTCGCCGCATACTTTTCATAGATAGTTTGATAACAGGTTTGTAACAAAACTTTTCACCACTGATCGCGAGCGCCGGATCTGATCGATCCACTTGCTCAAGATCCAACCTCACTCCCAGAAAAGGGTTGAGCCCCAAGTTTGGGGGAAACCTGGGGCTCTATACGCGGGGAGTAAATTGGGGGCCACTCGACCCGCGTAAATTTAGACTAGCACACTTTAGGAATTATTGCCACCTCCCCAAAATAATTCCACTAGCGTGTCGCTTTTATTCTCGCTCACCAGAAAATCCCTGAAAGTAATTTCCTCGCCAGAAACAAGAATAGTTTGGTTGGAAAAATCAACCACCATTCGAAAATACTCCTCCTCGAATGGCACTTCCCCTGGCTCGCCAGCCATAATCCCGAAACCTGTTTCGCTATCCCATTGAGTTCCGATTATCTGACTGATGAAAATTCTCGCACCATAAGTGGAGTCACCCCAGCGTGGCTCAGCCTGCTCAAGGGCTCGCCTAGTGTCTGACCACTTTGAGTCGCCTCCCCAGTGAGAGTATAAATAGATTGAGGGACCCTCGGAGTCTGTCCGAATTTCCCAAGTTGTTCTTGCGCCCATAGTTTTATCCTTTCCTTAGTCGCATTACCAGTATAGCCCACCTGTCTCTAAAATCAAGTGGCGCGGCGAAAAACTTTATAGATTTGTTATAACTCGTAAAGTCGTACAAAAACATTTCGTGATCATAGAGATCCTCGTCGTGCCAAGGGCAGTATCCGGAATAATTTTTTGAGACTAGGTGAGCGTCAAAAATTACTTGATTGCTGCATCTCCGGCAAACTGCTACCTCGCCTCCCTCGGTTAGTCCTGGCAAGATCCAGCGCCCTGCAGTTAGTAGTCGGGGTCCTAGTTTGGTTTTCACGCTAACTCGCTTTCTTTCCAACGCTCTACTTTGTACTCGGCTCCGCACTGGCACCGTCTGGTTAGATCCAGCGACCAACTAGGGACCCCTGGCTGAGGAATGGGCTCCCAAGCGTGCCCGAGTTCTGGCTCATAAGGCTCCAGGCCGTCATAAAAATCGCGGAAGATTTTTGGAGTGTCTCCCTGCAAAAACCAGTCCGTTGTGTTCCACTCGTCGAACTCCTCCCAGTAGTTGAGTTGTTGCTCGTCATACTCCTGCGCGTCGAGCGCGTACCGTATCGCTTCTACCTCCTCCGCGTCGCGAGAGTGTATGTTGAGTGAGATTTTCCCAACCTCGCCGTTTGATGAGGTGTCCGCGCCAATAACCGTGCCGTTGAGCGCGTCGGAGTAGATCAGTTTATAGAAGACCACATTGACCACGCCGTCGATCACATAAACATTTACATCAAATAGTTTGCTTTTCATTTTTATCCTTTCACTGAAAGCATAGCAAAGCGGGCCGACAAAGTCAAGCCGTTAGTTCAGATAGTCGATTAGTGTTTCTACTGCGGTCAGTGCCTGAAGGTGCCAAGCGTTATCTTCTGGATCCGTGCAAACTTTTAGATCGCGGTTGATCTGATCCTGCAACTGCACCAACAGATCCAGCGGGTTACCGGTAACGTTTTCCATTTTTATCCTTTCATTGGGGCGGGCCGTTTAGACACTTGCCCAGGTGTTTCCCCGAAGGGTTGGCTACCAGATTTCGAAACCACCGCAGTTCTCGAGAAACTCGGCGAACTGCTCCAAGTCCTCTAGGTCTAGGTAGTAGTTAGTTGCGAAGTGAGGCTTCTCGCCGTAGCCGTGGCAAGCGTTACACCATCCGACACTACGCCCGACCACTACTGAAACCTCTGGGTCGAGTTCTTTAGTAGTCATACCGCCCTGAACTCCAATTTCGTCAGTGCGAATTCCCGAGCCATCGCAAATGCTACAAGTATCCATAGGCAGTTCGGAAATTTCTTTGTTTCTCTGGTCTAGGTATTCCTGGGCTTTTCCATTAGCCAAGTTTTCCCGAATAGCCTGGGCTAGCATTCCCGAGCGAAGAGCGTTTAGCCCATCGCCATCGTTCGAGTGACCATACTCCACAAACTGAGCAATTTCTGGGTGGCAGTTCTCTACATAATCCCAGAGTGGTCGCCACCCCCAAATGTTCCTGCGGAAATACTCGCCCTTCTTGTTGCTTGGCTTTACTCCATAAACATCCATACCCATAATTTTCTATCCTCTCAACTGGGTAACTAAAGTGTATGCCATACCTCGGACAAAATCAAATTATTTTTTCGGCGTGTCGGAAGTCACTGGATCAGTGGTCGCTCCGGCTCTACTCGAGAACTGGGTTTCCATCTTCGTCCACATACTCGAGCGAGCCGAAGTCCGACTCCTCCTCTGGGTAGGGAAGTGCTCCAGTCTCCATCTGGAAATACTCTGCTCGAGCGTCAACCAAATCTGAAGACTTGAGTTTATAGAGTTTGGTCACTCTGGCATAAATAACTTTTGGTCTTGGGCAGTCTGAATACCAGTTGTCTTGGTCGTCTTCATAAGAACAAATACAGCCCTCTTCATTGTCCCTATCCACATAGTCAGCGTGGCTGTCTGGAATGTCCCACTCTTTAGTCAAAATCAAAGAGCGTTTCTCTCCCTCTTCTTCGCCATC
>JACCDX011688561.1_pt1 | contig 11375 bp, 16 predicted proteins | sample 7449681 | NCBI WGS metagenome assembly JACCDX01 (sample SAMN15323450, study PRJNA562643) | freshwater metagenome | isolation source: river surface water | place: USA:Blue River Watershed | collected 2017-08-18 | reverse complement strand
CGGTAAGAATCGTATGTATTTTTTTTAGTTTTGTTAATAAAAAAAATTAATTCTTGATCTATAATTATATCTTTATCATTAAGTTCCTTAATAATTTTATTTTTGAAATTATCAGACATTGTATATATTTTTTTAGAATTTAAAAATTTATAAAAAGAAAAAAAAAGAATAAAATTTTATTTATTTAGTAACATACTTAAATACAATATAATAAATAAATTACTCAAAATATAAAATGTATATCCAATTTTTTTATTTGCATCAAGTTTATACCAAAGTTTAAATATAATAAATGAAAATGTTAAAGTAAACAAAAATGTAAATATTAATTGTATTGAATAAATTGAATATAAAATTATAAATTTAGAATTAGGATTTATAAAAGTATTTGAAAATGTAAATAAAATTATACTAAAATTTATCATAATTTCAGTTGTGTAACTTATCAAAGCAAATCTTAAAAATTCCTGATAAGTTTCCTGATAAGTTTCCATTTTATATACATACAAAAAAAATCAATTTTTGATATTTTAACTTTATCCTTTCAACTCCTTTTTATATCCATAAAACCTTTTACATTCTCCTCGTCTTTGTAATTGTTTTTCACAAATATTTAAATATTCAGTTTCATATTCAAAAGTATCATGAATTAAATTATCTGGATAAATTGAAACGTTACTAAGTTTTCCGTTATATCCAGAAATTTCATTTAATTTTTTCATATTAGCAGTAGTTACAAATTTAGTTTCATCATCAATATTTCGATTATCATTCCTTATTTTATGTCGATATTCTTTTTTATTTCTTTTTGCAAAACTTCTACTTTTGTCAGCTTTCCAACTTTCACTTATAGAACTAAAATTTACACTTTTATGACTCTTACCCATGTGTATAATATAAATTAATCTTTTTCTAAAAAAAAATAATTTTTATTTCTTCCCCTTTTTTATCTTTTTATTTTGTCAAGTAAAACACTTAAATAAATTCCAAGTACTAAATTTCCAAGTATAAAAATACAATACCCTAATTTTTTCTTATCAGTTAAAATATCCCAGAGTTTGTACACGAAAAATATAAACAATAATTCAAATACAAACATAAAAATTATTTGTGTAACTAACAATATAACATAAATTATACTATGAAAACCTTTATTTGCTAATATAAAAATCATTAATAAACTTAACATTCCAAGAATTTCAATCATATAAGTGTAAAATGTAGATCTTAAATAAACTTGGTAACTTTCATATTCTAACGAATATTTTGTATCATTAATTCTATAATATTCATTTATCAATTCAATTAACTTATGAAACTTTAAAATTACTTTATCTGTTTTTTTCATTTTCAATATTGATTTCACACATTTTTATAGTATCTTCTTCAATATCAACTTCAACCTGATTATTCAAATTGAAATGAAATTTATTATTTTTTATTTCTTGTTGTGGTTGTGAATTTAAAGGAAAATTTAAAGGTGTATTTACAGAATTATTTAAATTTTCTTCATCAATTTTAAGACCTAGTATTTCCATGTTTTATCTATAAAACATAAATTCAATATTTAAAATATCCACTTTTAAATTTTTCTATAAAATCTAACATTTCTTCTTTTTCTTTAGAAAAATTGAAAAATCCACTTTTTAATTTTCTTATAAATTCTAACATACTTTCATCTTCTATATAAAAATCATTTAATAATTCCATTGTTTCTAAATCATCTTTATAAATTTCATATATTAATTCAACAAATTCAGAATCATCATCCTCAATTAATTGTAAAAAATAACGAGTTATTTTAATTTTTCCTTTAGCTGTTCTTATAATAAAACAAAAATCATCAAAATTATATCTGTACCAATCATATAGTTCGTATTCATCAAATTTAATATCAAAATTTTCTAGTATTAAAGTTATAGAATCATGATTAGTAGTATTAATTTCAGTTATTGGTAATTTATTACCGTATGTATCGAATAATAATTTTATACATTCAAAATTATAACAAGCTCCATGAATTACTTCTGATGGTAACTTTAAAAAATCATCATGTCTAAAGAATTCAATACAAAATTTAACTATCTCAATATTTGAAAATATATAAGTACAAGTTAAACAACTGCTTCCATATAACTTTATAACTTTTTTAATATTGTCAATAGTCCAATTACAAAGATAACATTGACAATATTTTTTAGATACACGAAATACATACCAACAATTAAAATTTTCACAATCTTTATTATATGTCTGCCAAAATTTAATATTATATTCTAAATCTTCAACAATGTCGTAATTCATTTTTTTCCTTTTTTTTCCTTTTTTTTTCTTTTTTTCCCCTTTTTTTTCTTTTATAGAAATCAATATTTAGAGAGGAAAAAAAAATAAAACAACCCATCTCTTTTAATACCCCACAGCACTATAAATAAGTTGTGCATGTTCAAACATGTTTTTACTTATATAATTTTCAACATCGTATTCATTAAACTCAAATCCGTATTTAATCAAACATTTTATAATTTCAATATCCTTTATCAAAATCTTATATGCATCTAAATGGTTTACCCCTCTTGTTTTTGACATTAGAAACTTAACCATTTCTAAATTCTCATATCTGCAAGCTTCATTTATACTATCAGGATGTATATTACAACCTTTTTTTAGTAAAAACTTAACCATTTCTAGATTATTATTTTTACATGCATATAAAACATAATACTGATCTGGTTCAAATTCTAATTTATACATCTTAAGTAATTCCATTTTATTACTCTTGCATAAATACCCAATACCAAATGTGTCAAACTTATACCCTGATAAAATCAAATGTTCTAAAATTTCATCACTAGTTTCATGATAAAGTATTTCTTTATCATTGCAATGATCTGCAATTATTTTTATAATTTGTAAACTGTACTCTTGTGAAGCGTACTGAATAGATAAATTTGAGATATAAAACTTTTGCTCAACCAAATATTCAACAACTTCACTTTTATTATTTCTGCAAGCATTTTCACAAAATATTTTATTATCTTTTAAATACTTGAATTCTTCAGTCAAAAATTTTATTATAGAAATAAACCCAAACTGACAACAAATTTTAAACCCGTTTATTATTTCGGTTTCTTTTTGCCCTTTGTAAATTTTTTTTATATAGTCAAGTTTGTTATTTCTGCAACACCATACAAAATAATAAGAATCAGTAGAAAACCACCCATTAAAACCTTTATACCAGTATTTTTTTATTTCCTTTTTCTGTTCAAAAGAAACAGATAATTGTAAAGATTCAATGCAGTCAAAGGTTAAATAACTCATTTTTGTATATTATATAAAGAGGTTATAAATTCATTTTTTTAACTAAGAAAAAAAGATAATAAAAAAAGAAATTGTTAGATCATAGATTTTTCAGGTTCTATAAAATATAAGAGAAAAACTTAAATTTTATGAAATTAAAAAAAAAGATTTTTTCACTTTACCATTTTCTTCGTCTATAATTGATCCACCTTGTGAACTCATAATTTTTACAAACTTGTTCATAAAAATTTTTGTACAAATATTCCATTGTTTCATAATCATCAATTTCAGCAGCTTTATTTATTTCATGGTCACGCAAAACAATATTTTCACTTCCATAAGTTTCAACTACAAACTTAAAAATATCTAAAGCATTGCAATTAAAAATTTCATAGTATTTTATATAATCCTTTGCAAGCTTCGGATATTTATTCACAAACATTTTAAATATATTTTTTCTTGTTTCATTTTTTACATTTGAACTGAAAATTTTAGAATTATAATTAATAAATTTAGGGTCTGTGTTATACTTTAACAAGAATTCTACAATTTCATCATTGTCGGAATACAATATATGATTATAATTAACCTTAAACTTTTTGATTTTCATCAACAATTTAACAATATCTATACTTTCAAATGATGAATAAACAATATGATCAGTTATGAAACCGGTATACCTTTCTAATATAAACTTAATAATTTTTAATTTTTTGGCTCTCATTGCACCAATAACATAAGACTCTTTTACTTTTACTACTTGATGGTTAAATATATACTTCAACAATTCCAAATTATCTATTGCTTCTTGTGTTATATGACCATCTGTAAAAACGATTTTTATATTTTTTTCTTTCATCTTGTCAAAAATATCTAAATAATTTCTTCTGCAACAATGACCTATAAAGTCACCGTAAAAATTACTAGAAGGGGTTAATGTATCTCCAAAAATATCGATTACCTTAGTTATCAATTGTTTATTACCTGAATAAACACAAAAGTCTAAAACTTCTTTGCGGTTACATTGTGTATTATCTTTAAATTTGTCAAGGATGAATTCGAAGAAATCGAACATATGATATTTCAATATCAACATAATTATACTTTCAGAATATTCCCCAGTGTAATAAAGTTTAACATATTCGACAATTTGGCATAATACCTTATTTTCTTTTTTGTAATTATATATAATCTCAGTTATAAATACTTCTGTGAACAGAAATTTAAATTTCAGCCTTTGTATCATAGATAATAAGACTGCATATTTTTTATGATAAAGAAGATATAAAACAAAATTTTCAGTCAAAAACCAATAATTGGCTTGTTTTTGTAAAATTTTTTCTACGGGGGTAGTTAAAATTATATTCTGTTGAAATGTTTTAACAGAGAATTCCAACGATTCAGTTAAATCGAAATTCATATTAAATATGTTTTAAAAATTCATTTTTTTTAAACCCCCTCTCTCCACTTCATCCGATCTTTTTTTTCATCCAATCGCTCTTTTTTTTTCATTCTGTCCTTTTAAAAAATTGAATTACCAAATACACATATACCCGACTTTTTCACTTTCTCCATGTTAATAATTAACTTTGATTTAATCGAATCTCTCATATTTTCTATAAAAATCTATCAAAGCCAAAAAAATGAACCAATAGATTTTAACTTTTGGTATATAACTAACACAAATTATACAGTTAAATTTTGTGATCAGAAACACATAGTTATAAAAATTTTATCAATTTACAAAAGTCAAATATTTGAAGATTCTACATTATTAATAAAAATTTGTGAACATGCAGATCAAGAAATTATAAATATACTAACAGATTTAATTACTTCTTCTGAAGATATAAACACATTAACACTTACAGGATTTCTAAATCCAAATTTAAATATTTGCAAATTTCTTATTTCTAAATATGGACTTCCACATATTGATAAAATTGATATTGATATTATAATTTCTGCAAATCTTTTACCAAATTGTAAATATCTTTTTGAATTATACAATGATACAATCCCGATAGATGATGAAAGTATTATTTATACTTTATGTGATACAAAAAACCCGGAACTTATAGAACTGTTTTTATCAACATACAAAGGCCTAATTTACGAAATGTCTGATATTAAACGATATATAAAAAACTTTGATCATAAACTTAGAAAAAAAATATATAAAACATTTGACAAATATATAGATTAAGAAAAAAGAATATAAAAATTTAATGTTTTTATTACCTCTCTACTATCTCTTTCTATCTTTTATTTTTTTACCCCTCTCACTCTATCTATCTTTTTAATTAAATTGATAATTTAAAGCTTGTAATTTTTGTGTTCCATAAGTTTCTTTTAATAATTCAATGCAACTTTTTTTATAATAAGATGCTCGAATAAATTGGTCTATCATAGGTAAATTTAATAATTCATCTCCAAATAGTTCAATACAAAATTTAACTATCTCAATATTTCCAAATATCATATAATAAGTCTGATCAAAATAAGAAGTATAATACCAATTATTATAATTAAAATCTATAAAAACTTTTTCTTTATAAAACTGAATAACTAATATTATTTTTTGTATGTCATTATAAGAATACATTAAATTTATATAACAATCATCTATTTTATCTTCATAATAAACTAACCAACCGTTAAATTTTTCATAACTATCATAATAAAAATTTATTATTTCATGTTTTTGTTTTAACTTTATATTTTCTTCAACAACTCCAATAAGGTCAAGATTCATATTTTTTTTTACTCTCTCTTTTTTATCTCTCTCTTTTTTTTAATCTCTTTTTTTTCTCTCTTTTTACTTATAAAAAAAATCAAATTTTAAATTAAAACAACCAAGTTTTCTTTAAACACAACGTACATACAATGTCTATCTTCTACTACACTTCCTCTATATAATTCAAGAAGTTTAATAAGTTTATCAATTGTCATTTTTCCTTTATAAAATTTGTCAAATGTAATCTTTTTATTTTCATCACAATTTTTAATTTTTATTTTGTAATGTTTCATCAATAAATTATTTACTTCTACATTATTATTATATAATTTATTTACAGGTAGTTTACTCCCATAAGTATCAATTAATAATTTTATACATTCAATATTACGGCATGCACCATAAATAATTTTATCGATTGTTTTAATTTCTAATAATTCATTTCCAAATAGTTCAATACAAAATTTTAGTATCTCAATATTTTCAAACATTCTCCAAAATATCATAAAATCTTCATTATCATTTTTAAATACTTTTTCTTTGTAAAGTTGTATAACTAATTTAATGTTTTGTATGTCATTATTTTTATACATCATAATTATAAAATCACCATCTATTTCACCATTAGAACATACTAACCAACCATTAAATTTTATGTAAGTTTCATATGATTCATAAAGCTGATTTAACTTAATATTGTCTTCAATAAGGTCAATCATCATTAATTCTTTTTACTTATACCTTTATAAAAAAAATTCAATTTTTATTTTACCAATAAAATAAAATCAGACCCGTAAAAATCAATACACAATTTTAATAATTCTACTTTTTTATTGTTGTAAATCCAAGATATCCATCCCGTATTTATTTGTAAAATTTTTTGTTCATAAATTTTAAACATTTTTATCAAAACTTCTACATTATTCTTTTTGCAAGCAGTTAAAAGTATATTTTCATAACCGTGGTAGAAATCATCAAACATTTTTAATTTTTCTTCATAATTATCTAATAATAAATTAACTACATCAACATTTCCATTATATAATCTTTTTATTTGTAATTTATCTCCATAAATATCAACCAATAATTTTATACATTCATAATTTTGACAACAATCATAAAGTAAATTATTTATTTCATCTAATTTTATTAATTCATCTTTACAACTATCAACAAACATTTTAAGTACTTTTATATTTCCAAATATTTCTAAAGTATCAAACTCATAATTATTTACTAATAATTTTTCTTTGTATAAATCAAATAATAATTTGATATTATCAAAATCTTCATTTTTATACAACAATTTTATATAATCTAAATTTAATGTTTCTTCATCATGAAGAATATACCAACCATTAAAATTAGGAATTAAACATATATCATCATCTTCATATAATATAAAATGTTGAATAAACCTTAAAGATTCATTTAAAATTAATTGTTTTATCTTTATACTTTCTTCAACAACTCCAATAAGGTCAAAATTCATATTTTTACTTTTTTTCTCTCTCTCTCCTTTTCTCTCTTTTTTCTACCAAAAAAATCAATTTTTATTTTTATAAATTCACATATTAGCGGTTAAACATTTTAAATAATAAGTTAACTACTTTTTACTTGTAATTTATCCCCATAAGTATCAACCAATAATTTTATACATTCATAATTTTGACAACAATAATAAAGTAAAATATTCATTTCTTCATCTAATTTTATTAATTCATCTTTACAACTATCAATAAACATTTTAAGTATATTAATATCTTTAAATATTCTACAATCATCTTCATGAAGGTTATTAAATAACAATTTTTCTTTGTATAACCCGAATAATAATTTGATACTATCAAAATCTTTAATTATATTTAATAATTCTATATATTCTAAATCGATATATTCATAAATCTTAATATACCAACCATTAAATTTTAAAACAAAAGGTGTATCACTATCTCCGCATAATATATCATTTTTTTCTTTTAAATAATCTATTATTTCATATTGTTGTTTTATCTTTATTTTTTCTTCAACACTTTCAATAAGGTCAAAATTCATATACTTTTCTTTTTCTCTCTTTCTTTCTCCTCTTTTTTCTTCTACAAAAAAATCAATTTTCAAAGATACAATCTTTTACCATAAGTTTCATATAATAAATTAATACAATTATCATTTAAATCAGCTACTTCAATTAGTTGTCGTTTTACATCTGAATCTAAACATAAAAATTCATCTCCATAAATTTCAATACAAAACTTAACTATCTCAATATTTTCAAAAATAATATAATAATTTATTATATAATCTTTTTTGTAGTAATATCTTTTAAAAATTTTTTCCTTATAAAGTTTTATAACTAATTTAATATTTTCAAAATCTTTATAATAGTACATAAAAACAATATAATCACTATTAATCATATCATTTTTAAAAATTTTCCAACCATTGAATTCGTCAATTGTATTATATTCAATATCATAATTTTGGCAAATTTTAATATCATTTTCTAAAATCTCAATAAGGTCAAAATTCATATTATTTTCTACTTTTTCTTTTTCTTTTTTTTTATTAAAAAAATTCATTTTTCACCATAAGTTTCATATAATAAATTAATACATTTATCATTTAAAACAGCTGATTCAATAATCTCTTTTTTTGAACCCAAATTTAATAATTCATCTCCGTATAATTCGATACAAAACTTAACTATCTCAATATGTGCAAAAATTACATAATAACTTCTTATATAAATTTTTTGGTAGTAATATCCTTTAAAAAATTTTTCTTTATAAAGTTTTATAGATAATTTAATATTTTTAATATCATCTAAATAGTACATAAAAACAATATAATCACTATTAATCATATCATTTTTAAAAATGATCCAACCATTTAAATTTTTGGTATACATATATCCATATAAATAATTTTCAATATCATAGGTTTGCCAAATTTTAATATCATTTTCTAAAATCTCAATAAGGTCAAAATTCATATTTCTCTTTCTCTTTTCTTTCTTCTACCAAAAAAAATCAATTTTTATTTTTTCTAAGGATAATTACTAAACCCATATTCATTATATTCTTTAAATACCTTCATTAATTCTTTATTTTTAACAACTAAATTATAAACTCTATCATAGTCATAATAAACATTATTTTCAAGTAACAATTTTATTACCTCAATTTTTCCTTTTTTACATGCATAATAAAAATCACTCTCGTCGATATAATTTATAATTTGTTTAACAATTTCAATATCATTACTTTTACATGCTTTTCTAAATTTTCTTCTATTTTTATAAAACTCAGTTTGTTTTAAAACCTTATATATTTCACGTTTATATTTAAAATAAACTAAAACTTCATTATCAATAACTCCACCAGCATCTATAAGTTTTTTTACAATCTCCGGAGTTTTACATAATTCAAAAATACAACTTTTTATTTCAAATTTCTCTTTAATCAATAAATCAATTAATTCATACCCCTCATTTTCCAAAGCATGTACAAAACATTCAGATGATTTTATAAAGTCCTGACTATAATTAATTAACAATTCTACCATTTTTAAATTATTATGCCTACAAGCTGATACAATTGCATATTCATAAATTTCACAATTCTTTTTAACCAATTGTTCAGTTATTTCAAGATTATTATTATAAGTTGCCCAATACATAGAATATTTATTAACAGGACAATTTAAATTTATTAAAAACTTTGACATTTTTGTGTCATTTAGTTCTATAAAATAATTTATATACAAACAATTTAACAACCATCCATTAAATTTATTAATATCTTTTTTGTTTTTAATTTCAGGGGTCAACTTTATACAAATTTTAATATCGTTTTCTAAACAACAAATTAAATCAAGGTTCATTTTTATCACTCTCTCTTTATCTCAATAAAAAAAAATCAAATTTTAAAAAATATTTTTTTCACTTTTTTCACCATTCAATTTCCTTTTTTATTTCTTCACTGCAATTTTTTAATATCCAATCTAAACTTTTTTGTAATATTAAACATTTATTTTTTATTAACAACTTTACCAAATCAATATTTTTATTTTTACAAGCTTCAATTATACAATTCTCATTTATACGAAACCCTTTATTTATTAAAACTTTAACAAGATTATAACTATTTTGTTTACATGCTTTTTCAACAAACTCATCTTTCCCTATTATCTTTTTTGCATTTAAAATTTTAAATATAACTTTAAAATTCCAAACTACTGGACAATCACAATTAACTAAAATTTCAGCTACTTCCTCATTTTCACAATAATTTAAAATGTCATCAGACAATTCACTATATTTTACCAACTCTTTTACAAATTCAACATCATTAATTTTATATTTCAGCGATTGATTACTTATTTTAGTACTAACTTTAACACTTTTTAACATTCTTAAATTATTATTTTTACATATTTCCCTTATACAGTCTTCATTAGCTTCGTTATTTTCTTTAACTAAGATATCAAATAAAATATCATTATTATATTTACAAGCCCAATATAAACATTCTGCATTAACTTTAATATTACCCATCTTAAGTAAGGTACAAACATTTTCAATATTATTATTTTTACAAGCCCAATATAAACACTCATTATAAGGAATTTCACCCAATTTTACAAACTTTTCGATACTTTTGTTTTGTTTACATGCATATAAAATATCATATTCATATAAAACGTATCCTTTCCTTTCTAACAATTTTATAATTTCTTCAGCTTTTTTCTTTTTTTGTTTAGCTCTTTCATAAGCCCAGAATGTTGTATAAGGTTCTAAAGGACAATTATACATTAACAATAATTCAACAATTTCTAAATTTGAATTTTGACAAGCCCAAGTTAAAATTTTACCTGTTAAACTTTTACCCTTATCTTTATTTATTAAAAGTTTTACAATTTCAGGATTATCAAATCTACATGCATATTCTATACTTTCTTTATTTATCGGACAATTTGCAGAAAGTAAAATTTTACCAAATTCAATATTATTTTTAAAAGCAATGTTTAAAGTTTCAGCACTCATAGGACAATTTTTATTAACCAATAATTCTATAATTTTTTTATTACTTTTTTCACAACTAATATTTAAAGCTTCTTCACTTAACAAAGTACTAAAATTTTAACTAGGTCATAATTCTTTTTTGAACATGCTATTAATAAACTTTTAGTATTCATAGGGCATTGTTTTTTAATTAATAAATCAATAATTTGTAAATTACCTATACTACAAGCAGCATAAAAAACATCTACACACAATTTATATTTTTTAGTACTAAGAAATAAATTAATAGCCTGTCTGTTATAACAATTACAAGCAAAT
>JACCDX010078669.1_pt1 | contig 11378 bp, 9 predicted proteins | sample 7449681 | NCBI WGS metagenome assembly JACCDX01 (sample SAMN15323450, study PRJNA562643) | freshwater metagenome | isolation source: river surface water | place: USA:Blue River Watershed | collected 2017-08-18 | reverse complement strand
TTCACAGGAAGACAGTGAGCGTATCCAAAAGAAGATTGAAGATTTGTATAAGCTGCAAGCAAAACTCTTCAACGTCAGCTTTATTGAATCCGTCACGAAAATGGCAGGTCTCTTCTTTGCAGAAGAAGACTTCACCAAGAAATTGAATATGAATCCTTATCTTGTTGGCTTTGCGAACGGTATTTTGGAACTTCGGTACAAGGACACTTCTACGAGTGCGCCTCGGATTCTCTTCCGTCAAGGACGTCCTGAAGACTATGTGAGTTTTCTTGCAGGACGAAATGAATCAGAGACCGATGCCATTGAATACCACCCCTATGATCCCAATGATCCGTTGATCCCTGAAATCATGGACTTCTTTGATAAACTCTTTCCGAAAGTTGAATTGCGCGACTATGTTCTCAAACTTCTCTCCTCTTGCCTTGAAGGTGCAAATCCTGAGCAGTGCTACTACATCTTCACAGGTCGTGGTTCGAATGGAAAATCCAAGTTGGTGGAGCTCATGCGTTTGACTCTGGGTGATTACATTACGTCTATTCAATCCACGGTTCTGACTCGTAAGCGTCCTGATTCTGGTGCTGCGAATCCAGATGTGATTGTCACCAAATGCAAGCGCTTCATCTACATGCAGGAACCTGATGCCAAAGAGCCATTGAACACCAGTCGAATGAAGCAGTTCAGCGGTGAAGATATGGTGGAAGCTCGTGGTCTGTTTCAGGACCAGGAGAAATTCAAAATCATGGGCAAACTCTTTATGATGTGCAATGACTTGCCTCCTATCTACAGTATGGACAATGGTACATGGCGTCGTATTCGTGTCGTGCCCTTTGAAAGTACCTTCCGCAGCCCTGAGCACCCTGATTGGAAGTCTGGTCGTCCTTACATCTTTGCGAAGGATGAATTCCTTGATATCAAGCTCCGTGAATGGCGCCAATCCTTCCTGTCTCTGCTTGTCCACATCTATGAGACACAGTATCTGAAGACGGGTCTTCACCCTGAGCCTGCAATTGTACTTCGTGCGAGCGACAGCTACAAGGAAAGCTTTGATGTGTTCTCCAAGTTCTGCAATGAGCGCATTCGTCGCGAGGACCAGAATCGTGTGGACTTCAAAGACCTGAAGCGTGTCTTCCAGATTTGGCGCAAGGACAATGCTATCAAAGCCAATCTTTCTGATGGTGAGCTCTGGAATCGTTGCTTGGATTCAGGAGACATTGGAAAGCTCGACCCCTCTGGAAAGAAACAAATTCTCATGCACATTCGTATCTTCTCCACTGATGAAGAAGTAGAACTCTTTGAACAACAAAAAAATGGTGTACTGATTGAAGATGATGAGGAAGAGGAGGAGGATTAAACATATGCAGATTGCAAATGTGCATCTTTGGGAGCACTTGGATTTAGAAACGGATTTTTGTTTGGAAGAGGTCGTGTGTCTATAACACGTGGTTCTTGATTTCGTAAACGCTGTTCTTGGTCATCTTCAATCCATCCACAACATTTGAAACAATGCCACCAGCAACACGCTTGCGCAATAAGGCTTGTGGATACAGAAAAAGCTGTCCATACAAGTTCCATGATTGGTGCTTGTATGAAAAGGCATGTTTTTTTCAATTTTTAGGAGCGACGATTGCGACGAGTGCATCCCGCACGATTCCGACGGCAAGAACGGTTCTTGCGTGTCTGCTTACGATTCTTACGATTCCGACGGGTAGAGCGACGCTTACCACCACTGGTGACAATCTTCTCACCTGCAGGATTTCCGATACCACCGGGCCAAGTGACGACAGGAGCTTGCATTCTACCCATTACGCATATTTTAATAGAATTCCGAACAAAAAGATTCCCAACAGAATGGCGAACAAAAGATAATAGCCCACCTGCTTCAAATCCTTCGTTTTGACATAGGCTCCTGTAATCATGAAGAACACAAGAACAGCATAGGAAATCCAAAAGAGCAATAACGTTTTATCTTGAACAGTAAAAAATTTATCTTTTACGAAGGGGTCGGGTTGCTTTTCTTTGCGGTCCAAAAATTCACGGTCATAGGTTTCTGCAGCTGTTTCTGCCTCTTGTTCTTTGGTTTCAAAATATCCGATTTTTTCTTCCACCTGCCGCTTAGTGCGCTGAAGTTCTTCTGTGCTCCGCGTTTTTTGCTGAAAAAGCACAGATTGATCACGAAAGACATTGAGATTATCTTTCAATAATTCCAATCTCTGTTTGGCATCATCAACTTGTTGCATGTCTATCTACTGGGGACAAATATTCGGATCCCCAGACGAACCCTCACCCGTTCGTGTCGTATCTTTCTTGTTCCAATATCTCTTATGACGAATACGATTTGTATAATTTGCCCGATTTGCTATCGTTGCAGCAACGATGAACAAAAGAAGTCCCGTGATGGCACCGAACAACCAGTTGGAAAAATATCCAAGGCGCTGCAGGAAAGCACACAGAGACACAACGAGAAGTGTTATAAAAAGAAGTTGAAAAACAAAGAGTGTTTCTTGCTTATTACTATTTGTCCACTCATTGATTTCATATTGACGCTCAGCCAATTGCTTGTTGTAGGTTGCAGTGTTTACCGTTGCTTTATTTTTGTTGTCCAACTGTTTGCCGATTTCATTTACATCGGAATTTCGCGCCATGTAATACAAAAGAGAATGCTGGACATTTGTATTTTTAATCATATCCGTATAGGTTTTCTGGAAAGCCGCTTCACGTTCATCTAGGAGATTGTTTACAAACTGTGTCTTTTGATTTGCAAAATAGGTTGTTCGCTGCTCAGGCGTCATGGCTTGCAACGCACGAATATATTGTGCATCCTGCACATTGCGGGTTGCATCTGTCAAACTTTGGAGATTGCCCATGCTTTCTATTTAGGAACGATAAATATAGAGCAAAAGTCCAATGGCGACTATATTCAAAACGCCGTAAAGTTGGAGAAGACTGTTCGTAGATCTATTTTTTTCCTGTGTGTATTCAACCATGCGTTGACGCAATTCCGCTTCACTATGTTCTTTGTTCAAAATATCAGCTTGGCGTTTCAAGGACCCAAAGACAGAATTAATATTTTCATTGAGAGCATTGACCTCCACAGATTGCTGTGATGCATCTTGCACACGTTTGGACGCAAGGAAATTACTAATCTGAATTAAATCATTTAATTTGATATTGAAATCTCTTGCCTTTGCTAAATACATATTGATAGTGGTCTTATCACTCTCGCTGACTGTGGCTTTGCCTGATGTACTCGCAAGTTTGGTAAAGAGCTGGTCCAAGGCATAGCGATAGCGAGCATAGGTATGACAGAACTCATCCTTCAAATCTGTAAAGGTCTGGGTTTCAGTCTGGGGAAGATCATTCAACATGCGATTGAGTTCATCACGACCCTTCTTCATGTCATCGGATTTCATTTGAGCCTGTGCATCTTTAATTTCAGCAAGCTTTGTCTTGTATTGGTCTCCGCTAATCAAACGTTTTTGACTAACAAGAGCATCATAGATAGATTGTAATGAAAAAGCAGATAATCTACCATCACCATCACGATTCAATCCACTTGTAGGAAACACGGATTTTGCCGTTTTGCCCGGAGGTGGAAATGGAAGATTCATTTCAGCATCCGAGGTAATCATAACTCTTGGACAAAAACTCATCTGAGCCTCTTTCTATACTCATTGAATATTATTCAATTGTTCTCTTGACTTATTCTTTAGGGAAGAGTTGTCCTACCAAATCGGACGCTGGGGGAGCTTTTGTTGTAGGTGTTCCTGATGTCAAGGAAGTCAACCAAGAGCCAAGGGCTTCAAGTCCAGGAATTTCAAGATGAACACCCATCAGTTGCAAGAAGAATCCAAAACTAATGCTCAAGAAAACAATGGACAAGAACCATAAGACCGGAATGCTTCCTCGTTCAAGAGGTCGCCCCATGGGAAACCAACTTTCCCAAACCGTAGTTTCTTCATAGGGATTGCGCAAAAGTTCAGCTCGCTCTTTTGCAGCTTTCACATTTTCATGTTTTGTTTTCACCTCAGTTTCTTTTGTCTTTGCATTTTGATTCAATGTGTAAATTTCAGACGAAATAGACTGACGTTGATTCATTTCCAAGTTTAAACATTTCATAGCTTCTTGCATTTTCACTTCCGTGTCCCGTAAACTTCTAAGTTTTTGGTCAACAAGTTCACGTTTCGTAGTGGGTAATGTAATTTCATAGGTCTGTTGAGGTGCTGACGTAAGAGAATAGCGATTGATAACCTCACGTTGCTGATTTAATAAAACAAGGTCATATTTTGCTAAGCGTGATTGCCATCCATCTGTACGATTCAAAACTACAATGCGACTCACAGAAGATGGTGTACCTAAATCAACCTGCCACCAAGGATTCGGGTCAAATTGATTATTGATGTATCCAGAATGAACAACATTGTATCCTGTTTTTCCATTGACACCATTTGTAGGACCTGTAAATGCATCCCATTGAGAGCTCATGGTGGCTGCTTTTCCTTGACTTACATTTGCGCCTTTGTCATCAAAGACAGTCACTTGAGAAAAGTTTAACCAATCAAAATCACTGGGAGTTCGAAGTTCAATCCGCACAAATTTTACATAACTCTTAAAAATAAATTGAGGATTAGCAGTCTTTTCAATCTCTTTTAAATCAGCTTCCAATTGATTTTGAATATAAGGACCAAAATCATCAATCGATGTTTGGATTTCACGAATAAAATTTTGATTCTGAAGCAAATCAGCATAGCGTCCGCGAACAACTCCGCAGCTTGCTGGTGGGTCTATTTTGGGCAATGCAGGTTTCATTATCTCTACTAAGGGGCACAGACACGATATTCAGTGTAATACCCTGCCGAAGGGCTTGGACGCGTAATTTTTACAATATCCCCTGGAACAAGACCCAAAATCCGGGCTTGCATGTCAACATGGAAGACAATCCATGGGAGCTGTTGTTTCTTTTGTGCATACAATTGTTTAAGAAGTTCTTCCTGTTCCTTGAGCGGTACGCGCTCATGCTTAGGGACTAAGACATGTTCCGCAGGATTGTTGACTAAGTTGTCAATCAAGAAGAAACTAATGCGGAGTTTCTTTGTATTCCAAAGCGTAAGTGCTTTGGCATGAAAACTCTCTGAAAGAGGATAATTATCGGCGGTCAACATGACAATCACTTCCGTTGTTGAAGGATCAATCTTATCAATCTGCGACATGTCTTCTTTTGGCTCCGCTGCAGCTTTTGATTTTTTGGTTTCCTTGGGCTCATTCAACCCTTCTGCATTTCCAAGTAAGAGCATGTTCAAAAGACTCTCAAGCGCACTTGCTGAACCACCTGCCTTCAGACGGCTCAACGCATATTCCACGCGGCAATTCACAATTCCAGTATCCGTAGATTCGGCAGCACGCTTCAAATCCATACGAAGTGCTCTTCCAATGGTTTTTGATCCAGAATCATTGGTTCCTGTATGCTTCAACATGGCTTCCACTTCTTCATATCCAAATTTCTCATAGGGTTTTGTATCATAACCGCGCTTCGCAAGAATAGACAAGATAGTCTTGCGACTGCGTAAAATATAATCAACCGTCTGACTGCTCATTTCCTTGGTATGTGTATAGGTATGATTTTAAATCAAATTTACCCCTGTTTGATCACAGTAATTCTTGCATTGGGGTTGGAATTTGCTGCCTCTTGACCTCCTATTGTCTTGGGAGCGGTTGCATTTGTTCGGAGGGGTGCGCCCATCGGAATGGGGCGGAGTCCAGCCGCCATCATAGACGCAGGATCCGTTGCGACAACAATATTCGGAGGGGCTCCTGGAAGAATGGGTGGATAGATTTGAGCTTCAGGAGGAGGCGCATAGGTTTCCGTAATTTGTCGTTGTGCAAGAGGCTGGAATCCTCCTATGGTTGTGTTTGCTGGAGGAGGAGGCGGTGGTGTAGCAGCCACCACGTTTACTCCACCTGCGTTTCCTTGCTCTTGTTGCACATTGAGTTGAGGAGCGGCTGTCATGGTGTAATTCGTTGTGACCAATGCAGGAGGCGGGGCATTTACGTTTGCAAGAGGAGTATTTGCTACAGTTGCCAAGGGTGAAGGAGTAGAACCATTTACTGCGGCAAAAAGAGCTGCAGGATTTGCGACAATCACTGGAGGTGTATTTCCATTCGCAGGTGCACTTGTCTGAACCTTAATGTTGACTTGAGTGCCTTCAGGATTCAATCCAAGTTTGGATGCGTTGTTTGCAGCTGCAACAGCTGCCTCAATCGCTGCTGATTCTTCCTGCTCTCGTGCAGCCAAGGTCTGTTGCTCGCGAACCAATCGTTCTTCCTCTTCATCTGCAACACCCAAATCCACTTGTTCCTCAGTCGACACCAAGGTAGGAACGGTAGTTTCTTGGATAACGTATGTCTTGAGAGGAATGCTTCCTACTTTCAAGAGGTCTTTGTTCATCAAATCCTCTACAGAAGGCTGTTTCAAGCGCTCGACATTCGCAGCTGTTAAGAATCGTGTTCCCATATTCAAATAGGTTGTTAATTCTTGTGTGAGCAAGTAGCTTGCAAAGGGCATATGAACTTTGCTAAATGTGACACTGCTACGCTTATTGGGAGGTATGAGTGTTAGGTCATCAGCTTTTGACCCTGAGTAAAAGGCTGGACCATCACAAATCGAACAAAACTGAAGATTATCAGAAGGATTGGTTATAGGAACAGTTCCGCAGCCATTGCATACAATAAATTCTGTTTGGTCGCTTCGTTTCATATAGGATTCTTGTAAGAATTCTGTTGTTCCGTGTGCTGCTATGGCATCACGTTCCATTTCACCAATACGCAAACCACCTTCATTGCCACGTCCACCTGTCGGCTGGTGTGTACGCATCTCTTTACGACCTGCCGCACGGGCATTCCACTTGTCTTGTGTCATGTGTTTCAGACGCATTGTGTAGCATTGTCCAATAAAAATAGCACTGGGAATCTGAACACCCGTTGTTCCATCATACAGAATTTCATTTCCATATTTTTCATAGCCTTGTTTTTCAAGAACTGAGCCAATGTATTCAGTAGGGTCTCCATCATTCATGAAGGATGTTGCATTTCCTATCGCACCAACCATAGAAGCTGCCTTCCCCATGATTGTTTCAAGAAGCTGTCCAATCGTCATACGTGAAGGAATTGCGTGAGGATTCATAATCATATCGGGAACAATACCGTCTTTGGTGCGAGGCATGTCGCGTCCAGGAATAAACATTCCAATCGTTCCCTTTTGTCCGTGACGATTACTGAACTTGTCTCCTAACTCAGGAATGCGGTCCTGTGTTATACGAACTTTTACCATTCGTAAATTGTTATTATCCACTGTTATACAAATATCGTCAACGCGTCCACTGGTCCACACTTGCGGTGTAACACTTACATCTTTGTAAATTCCACCTTCTGATACCATGTACATGGAAACCAACACTGTATTTTGGTCTACATACGTAAGTTTGCTGGTGTCAATAATTCCATTGTCATTCAACTTGGAATAATCCAACCCATTTGCCAAATCTGTCCATCCTGGAACATTTCGTGGGTGCGCTATGCGAACTTGGGCTTTGGTATCAGGGTCGTTATATTCACATGCGGCATAGGAACGGAAACTCATGTTGCGGAACAATCCACGCTGGAATGAATCTTTGTTCATCAAAATACCGTCATCCTGATTGTATCCTGTAAAGCTTCCAATTGCGAGAATTAAGTTGTGTCCATATCCAATGTTTCCATCCGCAACATAATCATAATAAATTGTACGTGATAAAGGCGCTTCACCATAGCACAACACGTGAACATTGTTATCAAACCGAGACCGATACTTCGTAGAGAAAATAGAAAGTCCCTGTTTGCTTTGACTGCAACTGAGCTGATTACGAGGAGATTGGTTGTGATGAGCAAAAGGAACCATATTTGTCATCATTCCCAAAATAGTGGAAGGATGGATTTCAATGTGAGTAGTAGTAGGAGTTTTGTATTTTGGATACATAGCAATATACAATAAGTTGTGCTCATAGGGGTCAATGTATTCAATGGCACCTGTTTTTGTTTTTAATTCACGCTCATAGATATCCAAAGGATTTTCAGCTCCAGCGGTAGTTTCAGTTTCTCCCAGGGGATCAATGAAATACGTATCGTTGATTGTACGATTGGCGATTCGCGAATCTTCCAAGCGTCCCATGACTAAATGGCGCCAATCCCTGTACTTCTGCAGTTTCTCAAGAGGAATCTGTCCATTTTCAATAAAAATAAGAGGACGCAGAGGTCTGCCTTCATCCAAATACATAAACACACGACGTTCATCGATACTGAATCCTACACTTGTGTAAGCAGGTAAATATCCTGAACGCTTCATGAGTCGCAACACGCGTGTAAGTTGTTGAGGCTTGAGGGTATATCCAAGGATACCACCATTCAAAAAGAAAGGAACAGCAATCCGATTGATTTCATCGGTCATCATATGACAGGGGATAAGTTGTCCCTTCTTTGGATGATACAACCATTCTGTTATAGCCTTTGTTTGAAGCGCTGTACTGATCGCTGTCAAAATGGATAAGTTTTTGGTAATTCCAATGCTTGCACCAGTAGGAGTTTCATTCGTACAGTAGTAGCCAAACTGACTGGGGTGAAGACGACGCGGTCCTGCATCCTTTTTCCCAGTATCGAATTCTAAATTCATACGACGACAATGCGAAAGGAAATCGTGATAGGATAAGCGAGACAAGGACTGCAGATTTCCATCCTTGGACTCACCTACCGAGCCAGACCACTTCCCGTGGAAAGCGCGCATGACTTGCTCCGAGAGCATTGTTGTATTAAAAATGGTTAACCGATTTCCACGGTCAAAGATTTTCACGAAATCCTCGTTTTCGTAGATGGATGTATTTTCATTGTAGGCGCGGTCAATGTTCATACGCACTTGCTTCACCCACAATTTATAAATGCCTTGCAGCAACATCTGGCAGGCAAATCCTGAAGTCAAGCAACGCTGATTGCGGATGTCATCACGGTCTGTGGGTTGTTCAAGCTTTGTGTACACACGAAGGATTTTGCGTACACATTCGGCTAAGAAGGCAATGCGAGCATTCGGGCGATTTTCAATGTGAATAAACGTTTGGTTGAACAAAATATCAATCACGTGCTCTTTGCTAAACCCTTTGGTCAATGTTCTCATAAATTCAATCGCGGAGAACGTATCCACAAATGGATGTGCTTCTATGATGGAAGGAATGAGATAAGGAGTCAACAATTTCGCTTCTGCAGAATCGGGATCAGGAAAGATTTGGCGAAGAATATCTTCATCCGATTGAAGTCCCAATGCGCGAAAGACTGCAAAGAGTGGAACAGGTTTGCGAATGAAAGGCAATCCAACATAAATCGTTTCTGTATTGCGCATAAGTTGAAAGGTCACATTTTTCACCAAGTGAGACTTGGGGTTCAAACAAATGATTTTTGAGAAGATTGCAACCTTCGGGTCTGATTTCTGAACGCTGACGACCAATGTATTGAACGCTTTTTCTTGGCGCGTCACCAAAATTTTTTCGGCACCATCAATGATAAAATATCCTCCATAATCGTATTCACATTCACCCACTTCACGCAAAAATTCAGCAGGTTTATTGTGGAGTAAGCAATATTTGCTGTGAAGTAAGATTGGCATTTGGAAAAGAGATAAACGATTATTCTCTTTCAATTCAACAACAAACTTCTTGACCTCAGTTCCCATTGCAATTGTTAATTTAATGTACACATCGGCTGTCACAGTTGAGGCATACGAAAGATTGCGCAAACGAGCCTCATTAGGCATGAGGACACGAACAACATCCGAATTTTCCAAGGAAAGCGTTGGTGTTCCAATATAGACACCCTTTCCATCCAATCCACCCACGTAGATTTCGACTTTGTATTTGTAGCGTCGGATTCTGACTTTCTCTCCTTCCTCGTTCGTTGTTTCAATATCTTCACGCTTATTCAAAAGCGTTATAGGGTTATAGGATTGGATTAAATTGGGCAAATCCTCAGACAAAAACTGGTTGAAGGATTCGATGTGATGAAATGTGAATGGATAGGAATGTGTCTGAAAATATTTGTTGAGGATGTCTTTAGCAAGCTTTGTTGCCTCGTCATCATTTAGTGTAGCTAGAACTTGTGCTGACATACTTGGAAGAACCCTATTGGCTACTAAGGTTTCTTCCCAGCATGTTTTCTCCGTAGACTTTGTTTATTTTAATTCTGATGATAGGTTTCTGGTTATATCATAATTGGGTATCGTTGGTGCCACAGGTGGATATGCACGATAAGGAGGAGTTCCATCAGCAGGAGACGGTGAGGGAGGAAGAGTCTGTCCCTTGAATGCCGTTTGAGCATCCTGTAAGACACTTGTGGGTTGAGAAGAGGGTATCGGGCGGAATGTCAATGCAGTAGCGAGTTCAGAAAGAGAAGGAAAGGCTCCACCTCGTTGACGTCTACGCGTTCTCCCTCCACCTACTTTGTTGGAACCCATGTTGGCGGCAAGTTGGGGTGTTATATTCTCTTTTCCACACTGTGTCGGAACAAAGGAATCTTGGTTGATTTTATCATAAAAATTAAAGCCTGAGCTGATGTATTCCAAGAAGGATCCGTAAGGAGTATCGTATGTGCCGGGACGAGTTGTAAAATCAAGAGGTGCACCAGCCAAGGGGGCAGATCCACCTTTTTGCTTCATCTTGCGTGTCTTCCCCTTTTTGGAATGAAACTGCAAAAAGGATTGTGCAGCTTCTGCATCAATCTCATGACTGAATACTTTTGCCCATTCTTTTTGGAAGGCTTCGAGAGAAACTCCCTGCTTGGCTATTTTTTCAATGTGGTCAAACGCCTTTCGGAGTTGCGGAATTGTTTGAATTGCTCGTTTCGCTTTTCGGCTCTCCTTTGCCATCTATCTAGTTTTGAGAAACCCCTCCAGGAGAACGGGCATAATTCGGTTGGTTGCGAACATTCACATTTGCAACTTCAGCAGCCTTGCGCATTAGATTACCAAGTCCCTCCGTCAAGCCATTGGTTGCTGTTCCGGGAGGAGGAAGCCTTAATGTATTTTCACCGATAGGGCTTGCATTCGGTGATGCTGCTCTTGCTCCTGCATTGTTGTTTCCACTTCCACCAGCAGGAACCATATAGAGCAAATAAAGGATAATTGCCAAGACCAATGCTCCAATCATGATAAAAGGTGCATATCCAATCATTCCCGACTGCCATGTGCTAAGACGATATTCAGTTTGGAAAAGAGAATAGTGATTGTAGATTCCTAAAACCAAAAGAACAAGAGAAATTCCTGCCAAGACCAACGGTCCAAACCGAGGAATTACAAAGAATACAATTCCACA
>JACCDX010258021.1_pt1 | contig 11379 bp, 11 predicted proteins | sample 7449681 | NCBI WGS metagenome assembly JACCDX01 (sample SAMN15323450, study PRJNA562643) | freshwater metagenome | isolation source: river surface water | place: USA:Blue River Watershed | collected 2017-08-18 | reverse complement strand
GGGCGCCAAGGTCACCGGCGCCGACGGCGTCACCCGCGTGGTGCCCATGGACGTGATGCTGGTCTTCTTCGGCCTCTCGCCCAAGCTGGGCCCGATCGCCGACTGGGGCCTGGAGATCGAGCGCAAGCAGCTGGTGGTCGACACCGAGAAGTTCTCGACCAGCATCCCCGGCATCTTTGCCGTGGGCGACATCAACACCTACCCCGGCAAGAAGAAGCTGATTCTCTCGGGCTTCCACGAGTGCGCGCTGGCGGCCTTCGCCGCGGCGGCCATCGTGTTCCCGGACAAGGGCAAGATCCACCTGCAGTACACCACCACCTCGCCGAAGCTCCACAAGGTGCTGGGCGTGGAGTCGCCGGTCTTCGATTGAGACTCGCCGAAGTTTTTGCGCAGCCCATCGGGAACGCGAAAATTTCTGTCTATAATCTAAGGCTTGTTCCCCGATAGCTCAGTCGGTAGAGCGCCGGACTGTTAATCCGTAGGTCCCTGGTTCGAGCCCAGGTCGGGGAGCCAAAAAACTCGAAATGCCTCGCACGGAAGTGCGGGGCATTTTTCTTTTGGGCCCGAATTCGACTGGGTATCGCTTCAGGCAACTCGCCTTCTCTTTGCCGCCACGCGAAGAGAATCAGGAACTTTCAATGCGTCACGGCGCAAAAGAAGAGTCCCCATGAAAGAAATGATCGTGGCCCAACGCGAGGCTTCTGGCATGACCAGTGTCTGGACCGAATACCTTTGCGTACGGTTGCAGGCAGATCGGAAATTGATCGTCTTCACGGGCCGATACGAGGGGATTGCACCGGCCTCCGAGTTTTACGACGAAGAGTCGGACGACTTTGTTCTGCCGGAATCCATCAACGGGATCCCGGTAAGAGGGGTCGACGAAGAATGCGTCTTTGGTGGCGAATTGACTTTCTTGACTTCCGAAGACGCCGTTGAAATTTCTGATGAAAGCGCCTCCGGGTTGGGAGCTTGGCTCCAGGAGTCCCGCTGGAGCCATGTCGTTTCCTTGGACGATGTGCGTGAGGCATTGCAGATGGTTCAATCGAGGTCGATAAAGACTTGATTGGCCAGCGCGTTCACCCTCGGCGGGACCGCCGGGGCCCGTGAGTTGCGCAGCACTCTGCTCTCGCTAAGATGTTCCCCTAGTAACGCGCAGGCGCCTGACCATGGCTTGGCACTGCTTGTAATTCAGACTAGACTTGATCAGAATTTAAACCCCGCTCTGCATTCCCCCTCATGGAAGCCTTCAACATCTACGACGCCAAGACACGCCTGTCACAACTGGTCGACAAGGCTGCTGCGGGCGAAGATGTCGTGGTCAGCCGCCATGGCAAACCCCTGGTGCGCATCACCCGGCTCGAGCCCCAGCAACGCCAGGTCAAGTTCGGTCTGCTGAAGGGAAAACTGCGCATCGGCAAGGACTTCGATGCACCGCTGCCCGATGAAGTCGTCGCCGGCTTCGAAGGCCGCTAATGCGCCTGCTGCTGGACACCCACATCTACCTCTGGGCCGTCACCGGCTCACCTCGTCTGAAGGCTCGAGCACGAAAGCTCATTGAATCAGCCGAAGAGGCCTACGTCTCCGCAGCCAGCATCTGGGAAATCGCGATCAAGGCCCGGCTTGGAAAAATCTCGGCCGACCCGGAGGAACTCGCCGCAGCCATCGAGCCCAGTGGCTTCATCGAGTTGCCGGTCCGGGCTTCCCACGCCGCCGGAATCGGCGCTTTGGCGCATCACCACAACGATCCGTTTGACCGCCTCCTGCTCGCCCAGGCGCTCCAGGAGCCGCTGCGCCTGGTGACCGCAGACGCCCTGATGGCCCAATACAGCGACATCGTGGTCCTGGTCTGATCGCCGGCTACGGCTCTAGCCCAGCGCCAACGCAATCCGGTCCCTGCGCACCGTCGTCTTCGGCACCACGCCCTTGGGCAGCTCGAACCAGGCCCGCACGTCCTGCTCCAGCCCGACCCCGTGCATGAAGTTGTAGATCGCCTTCTTCAGCCCCCGTCCCAGGACGTCGTGGTCCACGCCACGGGGCATCGGCGTCGGGTCGATGAAGCCGATGTCGTTCCTCGCAAAGCGCCCCTCGGGCAGCGGCACCAGCTCCACGCCGTAGGCCGCCGGGTCCTGGCCCACGGGTGAATGCACCGTGCACACGAAGCGGTGGAAGAAGCCGCTGTGGATGCAGCCGTTCTCGAACAGCTGCCGCACATATTCGAGCGCGTCGACCGTGTCCTGCACCGTCTGCGTCGGGAAGCCGTACATCAGGTACGCGTGCACCAGGATGCCGGCGTCGGCCATGCCGCGCGTCACCCGGGCCACCTGGTCCACCGTCACGCCCTTCTTCATCAGCGCGAGCAACCGGTCCGAGGCCACCTCCAGCCCGCCGGAAAGCGCGATGCAGCCGCTCTCGGCCAGCAGTTCGCTCACTTCCGGGGTGAAGGTCTTCTCGAAGCGCACATTGCCCCACCAGGAGATGGCCAGCTCTCGCCGCAGCAGTTCCTCGGCCAGCGCCCGCAGCATCTTGGGCGGCGCGGCCTCGTCGACGAAGTGGAAGCCAGTCTGCCCCGTCTCGTCGACGATGCGCTCGATCCGGTCGGCCAGGGTGCTGGCCGAGGCCGTCTCGTAGCGGCTGATGTAGTCCAGCCCCACGTCGCAGAAGCTGCACTTCTTCCAGTAGCAGCCATGGGCCACGGTGAGCTTGTTCCAGCGACCGTCGCTCCAGAGCCGGTGCATCGGGTTGAGCATGTCCAGCAGGCTCAGGTACTGCTCGATCGGCAGCCCGTCCCAGGTGGGCGTGCCCACCTCCTCGAAGGGGATGTCGGGCTCGGGCCAGTTCACGAAGCGCACCGCGCCAGCATCATCCCGCACGAAGGTGCGCACCAGCCGTTCGCGTGAACGCTCACCGCGCACATGCTCCACGAGGGACAGCACCGGCCGCTCCCCGCCGTCGAGGGTGACGAAGTCGACGAGGTCGAAGAGCCGCGGCTCGGAAAGCTCGCGCAACTCGGTGTTCACGAAGCCGCCACCGAGGGCGATGCGGACCTCCGTGTGCGTGGCGCGGATCGCCTGCGCGATGCGCAGCGCCCCATAGACCGAGCCCGGGAAGGGCACCGAGAGCAGCACCAGCTGCGGCCGGTGTTCGGCCACCGCCGCCAGCGCGAGCTCGGCCAGCAGCCGGTCGACCAGGTTGGGCGGCGCGGCCAGCGCCTGCGCCAGCGGATCGAAACTGGGCTGGGCTGCAGCCAGCGACTCGGCGTAGCGCACGAACTCGAAGCGCGGGTCGACCGCGTCGCGGATCACGTCGGCCAGGTCGTTGAGGTACAGCGTCGCCAGGTGACGGGCCCGGTCGGTCGTGCCCAGGGCGCCAAAGGCCCAGCCCAGGCCGTCGCCGCCATCCTCGTCGTCATAGGCGTCGAGGGCGGCGAAGCGAGGCCCCTCGGGCAGCAGGCCGCGGCCGGCGATGCGGTGGCCCAGGGTGGCGTCGCGCCCCTGCAGGAAGGTGATCACCGGGCCGATCGTGCGGGCATAGCGCGGGTAGTGGTCAAGAAAGCAATTGACCGGGGCGCTGCGCCCGGCCTCCGGCACGGCCAGCGCCGCCTCGCGCAAGGCCGCCAGCCCCTCGGCGCTGAGGAGGCGCAGCACCAGGGCCAGCGCCAGGTCGGCCTGCGCCGCGTCGATGCCCCGCGAGCGCAGGAAGCCGGTGAGGTAGGCGGTCGACGGGTACGGGGTGTTGAGCTGCGTCATCGGGGGGATGAGGCTCAGCACCTGGATGGAGGCGGAGGAAGTCATGCGGGGTGGCTCGCCGGCAGGGCGAATCGGCCCCGAGTCTAGCTGCCCTGCAGTTCTGGCCCGACCGGACTTTCCCCTCGCCTCTCGGCGGACCTCGCCTGCCTGGCCTCCATGCTTGCCACCCGGGCCGGGAGTCATGCCAAGATCGCACTCCATGGAGATCTGGCATGTCGACCTGGACCGGGCACCCGGCGCCTTCGCGCAGGACTGCGCGCTGCTCGACCCGGATCGGCGCGAGCGCTGTGCCCGCCTGCGCAGCCCGGTCTTGCGCCGCCGCTACGCAGCCGCCCATGCCACCCTGCGCCGGCTGCTGGCGCGCCGGCTGGATCGCCCGCCAGCGCAAATCCCCCTGGCTCAGGAGGCCAACGGACGTCCGATGCTGCCGGCAGGCATCGCCGCAGGCCGAGACCTGCACCTGAGCCTCTCGCACGCTGGCGGTCATGCGCTGGTCGCCCTGCGCCTCGGCCAGCCGGTCGGCGTCGACATCGAGCTGCTGCCCGCCTCGCCCGGCCTGCCGGAGGACCTCGCCCCGCACCTCAGCTCCGACGAGCACGCCCACCTCGAGGGCCTTCCCCCGCCACAGCGCCCCGCCGCCGCCCTGCGCCTGTGGACCTGCAAGGAGGCCCTGCTCAAGGCCACGGGCCAGGGACTGAGCGTTCCCCCTGCCGGCCTGTCGGTGGCCTTCGAGCCACGGCCTCACCTTGCATCCAGCCGCCTGCCTGGCCTCGACCCGGCGGGCTGGTCCCTCGATGTCCGCGTCCACGAGGGCGTCTGGACCGCCGCCGTCGCCTGGCCTGAAATCACCTGCGAGCCGGTGCACTGGCTGCAGTGGCCCGCCGACGCCTCCGCCCGCCCATGACCCGCCGTCCCCCGCCCCTGCCCTGGCTCGAACCCGGCGAGCCCTTCCCCGACCCGTCGCAGGCCTGGGGCCCGCACGCGCCGGCACCCGGCCTGCTCGCGGCCGGCGGCGCCCTGGACACAGGCACCCTCACCCGGGCCTATCGCCACGGCATCTTTCCCTGGTTCAGCGAGGGACAACCGATCCTGTGGTGGAGCACCGACCCGCGCATGGTGCTGCGCACCGACGAGTTCAAGCTGCACCGGTCGCTGCGCAAGACCCTGCAGCGCTTCGTTGCCGACCCGGGCTGCGAGCTGCGCATCGACCAGGCCTTCGACGAGGTGATCGCCGCCTGCGCCGGCAGCCCGCGCGAGGGGCAGTCGGGCACCTGGATCGTGCCCGAGATGATCGAGGCCTACCGGGCGCTGCACCGCGCCGGCCACGCCCACAGCGTCGAGGCCTGGATCGACGGCGAGCTGGTGGGCGGCCTGTACTGCGTGGCCATCGGCCGCGCGGTCTTCGGCGAGTCGATGTTCACCCGCATCCCCGACGCGTCCAAGATCGCCCTGGCCGGCCTGGTGGCCCTGTGCCGGGCGCAGGGCGTGGCCCTGGTCGACTGCCAGCAGGAGACGTCCCATCTGGCCTCGCTGGGCGCCCGCCCCATTCCGCGGGCGCAGTTCCTGGACGCCATCGCCGGGCCAGCCGCGGCCCCGGGCTTTTCTTGGCGCTTCGAATCCTTATACTGGCGCGAACTCCTGCCCACCGCGACGGCCGCGTGACCCACCTCAAGGATCTCCCGCTCCAGACGCTGCAGTTCTATGCGACGGCCCCCTACCCGTGCAGCTACCTGCCGGGCCGGCAGGCCCGCTCCCAGGTCGCCACGCCCAGCCACCTGATTCACAACGACGCCTACTCCGACCTGGTCACCAAGGGCTTCCGGCGCAGCGGCATGTTCACCTACCGTCCGTACTGCGACGGCTGCCGGGCCTGCGTCCCGATGCGGGTGCAGGTGGATCAGTTCAAGCCGGATCGCAGCCAGCGCCGCGCCTGGCGCCAGCACGGGGGCTTGCAGGCCCGGGTGCTGCGCCTGTGCTTCGTCCCCGAGCACTACCACCTCTACCTGCGCTACCAGACCGGCAGGCATAGCGGCGGAGGCATGGACCAGGACAGCATCGACCAGTACACCCAGTTCCTGCTGCAAAGCCGGGTCAACTCCCGGCTGGTGGAGTTCCGCGACACCCTGCCCGACGGCTCGCCCGGCCCGCTGCGCATGGTGTCCATCCTGGACGTGCTGAGCGACGGCTTGTCCGCGGTCTACACCTTCTACGAGCCCGAGGCCGGCAACAGCTTCGGCACCTACAGCGTGCTCTGGCAGATCGAGCAGGCCCGCCGCCTCGGCCTGCCCCACCTCTACCTGGGCTACTGGATCGCCGAGAGCCCCAAGATGCGCTACAAGGAGCGCTTTCAGCCGCATCAGCTGTTGCTGGATGGCACCTGGACCGCGCCGGGCGGCATGGATTAGCGTTTCATCAGATAAAATGGGCGCCTCGGAGGGTTGCCCATGAGAAAAAACGACGCCGGCGCCACGGCGACGCCCACCATCCAGGTGATCGAGCGCATGTTTGCGCTGATTGACGTGCTGGCCTCGCGCGAGGAGCCGATCCCGCTCAAGGAGATCAGCGAGCGCACCGGCCTGCACCCCTCCACCACCCACCGCATCCTCAACGACCTGACCATCGGCCGCTTCGTCGACCGGCCGGAGCCTGGCAGCTACCGCCTCGGCATGCGCCTGCTCGAGCTCGGCAACATGGTCAAGGCCCGGCTCAACGTCCGCGACGCGGCGCTCACGCCCATGCGCGAGCTGCACAAGCTGATCCAGCAGCCGGTGAACCTGTCCATGCGCCAGGGTGACGAGATCGTCTACATCGAGCGCGCCTACAGCGAGCGCTCCGGCATGCAGGTGGTCCGCGCGATCGGCGCCCGTGCGCCCCTGCACCTGACCTCCACCGGCAAGCTCTTCCTGGCCGCAGATGACCCGCAGCGGGTGCGCGCCTATGCCACCCGCACCGGCCTGGCCGGCCACACCCGCAACAGCATCACCCAGCTGCCCGCCCTGGAGCGCGAGCTGTCCAAGGCGCGCCAGTACGGCATCGCCCGTGACAACGAGGAGCTGGAGCTGGGCGTGCGCTGCATGGCCGCCGGCATCTATGACGACCAGGACCGCCTGGTGGCCGGCCTGTCAATCTCGGCCCCGGCCGACCGCCTGGACGAGGGCTGGCTGCCCCGGCTGCAGGCCACCGCGCGGACCATCTCGTCGGCCCTGGGCCATCGGTCCCCGGAAGACGCCAGCAGCGCGGCCTGAGCCGGTGCCTCCGGCGTACCGCGAGGCTGCCGGCACCCCAGATGCAAAACGGCTCCCGAGGGAGCCGTTCCTGCTGGGGGCTGCCGGATCGAGCCGGCGGGGGCAGCGCCTCGATCAGCCGTTCACGCCAGGGCGCATCGGGTTCGGACGCAGCGGGATGCTGCTGACCGGCGTGAGCGAGTGGGCGTTGTGCTCGACCCAGCGGCGCACGCGCTCGGCGTCGGCGATGCGGCTGAGCTTGCCGGCTGAATCGAGGAACACCATGATCAGCTTGCGGCCGGCGACGCGGGCCTGCATCACCAGGCACTGGCCGGCCTCGGAGATGTAGCCGGTCTTCTGCAGGCCGATGTCCCAGTCGGGGTGGCGGACCAGGCGATTGGTGTTGTTGTACTGCAGGGTGCGCTTGCCGACCGCCACCTGGGCGCCAGGGGAGGTGGAGTACTCGCGCAGCACCGGGTCTGCCGAGGCGGCGGCGACCAGCACGGCCAGGTCACGGGCCGAGGACTGGTTGCGGCTGGACAGGCCGGTGGGCTCGACGTAGGTGGTGGACGCCATGCCCAGCGCCTTCGCCTTGGCGTTCATGGCGCTCACGAAGGCCATCAGCCCGCCCGGGTAGGTGCGGCCCAGGGCATGGGCGGCGCGGTTCTCGCTGGACATCAGGGCCAGGTGCAGGGCCTCGTCGCGGGTCAGGGTGGTGCCCACGCGCAGGCGCGAGCCGCTGCCCTTCTCGGTGTCGACATCGTCCTGGGTGATGGTGATCACCTCATCCATCGGCAGCCGGGCCTCGGTGATGATCATGCCGGTCATCAGCTTGGTGAGCGAGGCGATGGGCAGGACGGCGCTCTGGTTCTTCTGGAGCAGCACTTCCTGGGTGTCCTGGTCGATGACCAGGGCGACGCTGGACTTGAGGGCCAGGTCATCGGGCGTGGCATGCAGGCCGGCCTGCTGGCCGAAGGAGGGCCTGGCGGCCACCGCCACAGCGGCGGCGGCAGCGCCCACGGCCACGCGGCGCTTGGTCTTGGACTTGGCGGCGGCCTTGGGCTTGTTGGCAACCGCCGACTGCGCGACCTGCTTGGCCCGGGCCGGCTGCACCTTGGCCGATGCACGGGCGCCCTCGCCTTGCGCGGAACCCTGGGCCTGGACGGCCGGGAGCAGGCAGCACGCAGCCGCCAGGGCGACGATCAGACGGGACGGGCGCAGGGCGCGGGTGGTGAGCGGCATTCCTCGGTTCCGGGCAGGGACTTTCCAGGCCCGACGCGGGCCGCCTGCGGAAAACTCCGCAAGCAGCCCGCATTAAACCGGAAATTCTTCACGAATTCAATGACTTAGAAGGGATTCCTAAGCCACGCCGCCATTATAGGCTGCCTCATCAGCCTTGGGCAGCCACCCGCTCGGCTTTACTCTGCAGTTTGTTGAGTGCGCTCAGGTAGGCTTTGGCCGAGGCGACCACGATGTCCGGGTCGGCGCCTACCCCGTTGACCACCCGGCCAGCGTTCTGCAGGCGCACGGTGACCTCGCCCTGGCTCTCGGTCGAGCCGCTGATGGCGTTGACCGAGTACAGGATCATCTCGGCGCCGCTCTTGACGTGGCTTTCGATGGCCTTGAGGGAGGCGTCGACCGGGCCGTTGCCGTCGGACTCGCTGCGCACCTCCTTGCCGGCCACGGTGAAGACCACCGCGGCATGGGGGCGCTCGCCGGTCTCGCTGCGCTGGGCGAGCGACACGAAGCCGTAGGTCTCGTGGGCGCCGGCCGCACCCTCGTCGCTGACCAGGGCCAGGATGTCCTCGTCGAAGATCTCGCTCTTGCGGTCGGCCAGCTCCTTGAAGCGGGCGAAGGCGGCGTTGATGTCGGCCTCGCTGGCCATCTCCACGCCCAGCTCCTGCAGGCGCTGCTTGAAGGCGTTGCGGCCGGAGAGCTTGCCCAGGACGATCTTGTTGGCGGTCCAGCCCACATCCTCGGCGCGCATGATCTCGTAGGTGTCGCGGGCCTTGAGCACACCGTCCTGGTGGATGCCCGAGGCATGGGCGAAGGCGTTGGCGCCGACGACCGCCTTGTTCGGCTGCACCACGAAGCCGGTAGTCTGGCTCACCATGCGGCTGGCCGCGACGATGTGCTGGGTGTCGATGCCGACCTCGAGGCCGAAGTAGTCCTTGCGGGTCTTGACCGCCATCACGATCTCCTCGAGGGAGCAGTTGCCGGCGCGCTCGCCCAGGCCGTTGATGGTGCACTCGACCTGGCGGGCGCCGCCGATCTTCACCCCGGCCAGGGAGTTGGCCACCGCCATGCCCAGGTCGTTGTGGCAGTGGACCGACCAGATCGCCTTGTCGGAGTTGGGGATGCGCTCGCGCAGGGTCTTGATGAAGTTGCCGTACAGCTCGGGCACCGCGTAGCCCACGGTGTCGGGTACGTTGATGGTGGTCGCGCCCTCGGCGATCACGGCCTCGAGCACGCGGCACAGGAAGTCCATCTCCGAGCGGTAGCCGTCCTCGGGCGAGAACTCGATGTCGCCGCAGAGGTTGCGGGCGAAGCGCACCGACTGCTTGGCCTGCTCGAGCACCTGCTCGGGAGACATCCGCAGCTTCTTCTCCATGTGCAGCGGCGAGGTGGCGATGAAGGTGTGGATGCGGGCCCGGTTGGCGCCCTTGAGCGCCTCGGCGGCGCGACCGATGTCGCGGTCGTTGGCGCGGGAGAGCGAGCAGACCGTGGAGTCCTTGATCGCGTTGGCGATGGCCTGCACCGCCTCGAAGTCGCCGTTGGAGCTGGCCGCGAAGCCGGCCTCGATCACGTCCACCTTCAGCCGCTCGAGCTGGCGGGCGATGCGCAGCTTCTCGTCACGCGTCATGGAGGCGCCGGGCGACTGCTCGCCGTCACGCAAGGTGGTGTCAAAAATGATCAGCTTGTCGGACATCGTGGTTTCCTGGAGTGTCGGGATCGAAGGCCAGCAGGTTCCCAAAGCAAAACGGCCCGCTGCTGGTGTGCATACGGGCCGTGAGGGGTGCTTGCGCGCGCGCTAAGTGCTCCGCCCGTGGGGGGATAGGAGCAGTAGGGCCAGCGAAGCGCGGAACATGGCCCTGACTGTAACACAGGCACGGATCACTTGTGCAAGCCCCGCTCGTCCGGCTCGTCGGTCGATGTGCTGATGACGCTCGTCTGCTGGCCCTTGGCCTTCTTCCAGCCGTAGATGACGTAGCCGGAGAGGCCGTAGGCGACGAACAGCGAGAACAGCACGATGGGCGGATGGATGTTGATCACCGCGATGCCCAGGGCGATCAGCACGATCACCGCGAAGGGCACGCTGCGCTTCATCGAGACATCCTTGAAGCTGTAGAACGGCACATTGGTGACCATGGTCAGGCCGGCGAACAGTGCCACGGCGAAGGCGACCCAGGCCACGTCCTGTGCGGGGATGCCCTGATCGTTCATCAGCCAGATGAAGCCGGTCAGCAGCGCGGCGGCGGCCGGCGACGGCAGGCCCTGGAAATAGCGCTTGTCGACCACCGCCGTGTTGACGTTGAAGCGCGCCAGCCGCAGCGCGGCGCAGGCGCAGTAGACGAAGGCGGCGATCCAGCCCCAGCGGCCCAGGCCCCTGAGCGTCCACTCGTAGGCCACCAGGGCCGGCGCGGCGCCGAAGGAGACCATGTCGGAGAGCGAATCCATCTGCTCGCCGAAGGCGCTCTGGGTGTTGGTCATGCGTGCGACCCGGCCGTCCAGGCTGTCCAGGACCATGGCGCTGAAGACGCCGGCGGCGGCCAGGTCGAAGCGGTTGTTCATCGCCATGACCACCGCGTAGAAGCCGCCGAACAGGGCAGCCAGGGTGAACAGGTTGGGAAGGACGTAGATGCCCTTGGGCCGGCGGGGCGCCGCCGCGGCGTCGCTGTCCTGCGCGGGCGCGCTCTCGTTTCCATCGTGCATGCGCCGCAGTGTAACCAAGGCCCGCGGGCCATCACGGGACGCCCCACCGCGGCCGGCACCGGCCGGGTCGCAGACCCATGAAAAAGGCCGCCCTGAGGCGGCCCGGTGACGAGGCGCAGGGCCCGATCAGTTACGGGTCTGGTCGACCAGCTTGTTCTTGGCGATCAAGGGCATCATCGCGCGCAGCTGGGCGCCGACCACCTCGATCGAGTGGGCGGCGGTGTTGCGGCGGCGGGCGGTCATGCTCGGGTAGTTCAGGCGGCCTTCCTGGATGAACATCTTGGCGTAGTCGCCGTTCTGGATGCGCTTGAGGGCGTTGCGTATGGCGGCGCGGGACTGCTCGTTGATGACCTCGGGGCCGGTCACGTACTCGCCGAACTCCGCGTTGTTGGAGATCGAGTAGTTCATGTTGGCGATGCCGCCTTCGTAGATCAGGTCCACGATCAGCTTGAGCTCGTGCAGGCACTCGAAGTAGG
>JACCDX011621610.1_pt1 | contig 11380 bp, 13 predicted proteins | sample 7449681 | NCBI WGS metagenome assembly JACCDX01 (sample SAMN15323450, study PRJNA562643) | freshwater metagenome | isolation source: river surface water | place: USA:Blue River Watershed | collected 2017-08-18 | reverse complement strand
ATAACGTGTTTCTCCGGTGGCGTGACGCTACAGCAATCGAAAACAACGCGCCAAACAAGGCTGACTTGCACAAATGCTACATGCTACGTGCAGGTTTATACGATATTTTTGTGCTGATTGCTGCTAAACTGTACGGAGATGATTACGCCGCAGAAGTTGGACCATCAATCCGGCGTTTATACGGCGAAGAATTCGCAGAATACTGTAAGGAGTTTGAATAATGCCAGATCCAGTTACCGGAGCCGTTATGGGCGGCACTCAGTTAGTCGGCGGCATTCTTGGCGCGAAAGGCGCACAGAAAGCAGCTGATACTGAAGCAGCAGCCGCACAAGCGGGAATCGACCTGCAACGCGAAACGCGCGACATTAGCCTTGCTAACTTAAAGCCATACCTGCAAACCGGTACATCGGCGCTTGGTGGCTTGACGGCGGCAGCGAATCAACAGCTTGACCCAGCCAAGTTTTACAGCGACTACTTCCAAGGGCAGGAGTTCAAGCAGCTTAACGACCAAGCCAACCGAAACTTGCTAGCAACACGTGAAGCAACCGGCGGCTTGCGTACCACATCAAGCGCTAACCTGCTGGGTTCTATCGCTCCGCAGCTTGCACAGTCGGCGTTTGCGCGTCAACAAGCGCTGCAAGACGCCAACTACAACCGGCAGCTTGGCTTGGTTAACGTTGGATTAAACGCAGCAGGAGGCAGCAACGCAGCAGCAGGCAACGCAGCTAATGCCATGAGCAACCTGTTTGTGCAGCAAGGCGCAGCGCGTGCAGGTGGTGCAGCAGCGCCTTATCAAGCAGCTAGCGGCTTCTTATCCGGTCTGTCTAAGCTTGGAGGCTTGTTCTAATGGCAACGAATTACTTTGAAAACCTAGGCTTTGGCGCTGATTTGCGCGATAGCATGAGCAACCTTGCGCAAGTCGGCTACATGAAGCAAGCCGAAGCGCAGAAGGCGCAAGAGCAAGCCAAGGCTGAGCAAAAAGCAATGCTGCAATTTCAAAACGAGCAGCAAAAACAACGCGCAGCACAAGGCGCGGGCGCGTTTTACAATGCGCTGAACTCGAACAACCCACAAGCGGCATTGCAGATTGCTAAGCAGTACGAGCAAGATATTGCAACGCTTGGAGACCCGTCTTTTACAGTGGCAAATATCGCTGAAATGCTCAAAACGCCAGAAGGCACCAACCAGCTCAAACAGATGGCAGCCGGAACTGTGCAGATGGCGGCAGGTCCGCAAGAGTTTGCGAAGTATGTGCAGGCTCAGGCTCCGAAACAACCCGAGCAAATGACGGCATACCAACAGGCGTCAACTGACCTACGCAAGCAAGAGCTGGAGCAAAAGCGCCTAGAAGCTGAAGCGCAGAAGAAGGTTAAAGAGCTTGAGAATCAGCTTTCTAAAGAGTCAAACGACCTGAAGCGCCAGGAGTTGCAAACAAAAATCGACACTGCACAAGTCGACCTGCAAAAGAAAAAGGCAGATGCGGCAGCGGCAGAGCAAACCAAAGCAGCTGGCAACCAAAACTTGGTCGAAGCGTACGCGCAGACAAAGGCGCTACTAAACAACCCAGCATTACCGCAAATCATTGGCACGGTAACAACTAGCCTGCCGACTGTGCGCGGCGAATCGCAAGACCTAATCAACCAAGCGACGCGCCTGCAATCACTGCTGACTGCTGACAACCTGAAGCTGATGAGCGGCATTCTGACTGACAAAGACATTGCATTCTTAACCAACATCGCATCGGGCTTGAATGTGGTTGAAGGAGGCATTAAAGGTTCTGAGTCTGGCGTTAAAAACCGCTTGGCGCAAATTATGAAAACGCTTGAGCGCGGCGCAAAAGAAAAAGGTATTGACTTGACGCAATCGACGCAGCAAGACCAAACGCAGCAACCTGACTTAACAGAAGCCGACATTATGGCGCAATATGGACTTGAGTAATGGCAACAGAACAGCAACTCAAAGAGGCGCTAATTAAGGCGCACAAAGCAGGTGATACAAAAGCGGCTCAGTTGTTTGCCGATAAAATCAAGCAAATGCGCTCGCAGGACTTCGGCGCACGTATCGACTTTGGCGGCGCTGTATACACTCCGAAAAAACAGGAGTTTTCGCTTGGCGAAAAAGCAGTTGGTGCAGTTGAGGCCGCAAAAACGCTTGGAAGCGGCTTGCTGTTTGGTGTGCCTGCCGGCGTTATTGGCACGGCAGAAGGTGTTTTTGGTGACTTAACAGGTCGCTTAACACCTGAGCAAGCGCAGCAGTTAGCGGCGCAATACTCCGCAGATGTCACAAGTATGCCTGAAACAGAAGCCGGTCAGCGATACGTGAAAGCGATTGGAGATTTCCTTGGCGTGCTACCTCCTGTCATGGGCGCAGCTACGCCATTGCAAGCTGTGGGCGCAGGTCAGACGCTTGGTGCTTCTGCGCGTGTTGCTCCGGCTGTTGCTGCTGAAGCAAAACAAGGTGCGTCTGCTGCTGTAAATGCGGCAAAGGCTGCTGTAACTCCAAACACGCAGCAAACCTTTGGCTTGCGCTCAGCAAGTGCGGCGGAAGTGCCATTGGAGCAAGTGAGACGCCAGCAAGCCGCTGACCTGCCTGTGTCACTAAACATCACAAAGGGCATGGCAACAAAGGATAAGGCTCAGCAGAGCTTTGAGATTGAAACAGCGAAAAACCCCGAACTTGGTGCGGATTTGCGGCAGCGAAACCTTGAGTTAAACCAAGGCATCAATCAAAACCTTGATGAGATGATTTCCCAGACCGGCACCAAGTTGCCAGAAACGGCTTGGCGCTCTGAAACGGGTAATGTCGTGGTGACTGCGCTGCAAAAAGGCTACGAGCGTGAAAAGCAAAAGGTTAAAAACGCCTATGATGCAGCACGCGCTCGCGGTGAGATGAATGATGTAATTTCAATTGACCCACTCACTGAATACTTAAATAGCCAAAGCGTTGACGTGACCGTTGCGCCGGTTGTTGGATTGATTGCGAAAGAAGCTGAGCGTTTAGGCGTGGGCGCTGGACGGCTTGATGATGGATCGTTCAGATTAAAACCAATGACCGTTGAGCAGTCCGAAACACTGCGGCAGCGCGTCAATGAGTTGGTCGACAACAAAAACGGCCAAGACTTGCGCAGAGCGTCGCAGATTAAGCAAATCATCGACCAAGCACAAGGCGCGGCGGTAGGTCCGGTGTTTCAGTCTGCCCGCAAGCAGCGCATGCAGCTTGCAAACAAGTACGAGAATTTGGCCATTATCGACCAATTGCTTGACACTAAAGGCAAGTACAAAGACCAGCGCATTGCTGCTGAAAACGTCGTAAACAAAGCGGTTATCAACGGCTCTGTGCAAGACTTAAAAAACCTTCGCCGTGTGCTGTCAACCGCCGGAGAAGAAGGCGTCAATGCGCTGAATGAAGTTCGCGCTGCGGTTGTACGTCATGTGCGCGACGAAGCAACACCCAACATCGGAACAGATGCTAACGGCAACCCGTTAATCAGCGCCAAAGGCATGGACAACGCCATTAAAGCATTGGACAGAGACAGCAAGCTGGATATTCTGTTTGGTAAGAAAGGCGCTGGTCAGTTGCGCACCTTGAACGAAGTTGCAAAAGATGTTTTGGTTATGCAGCCTGGCACTGGAAACCCGTCTGGGACAGCCGCGACAATCCTTGCCGCGATGGACATGGTTATATCATCCGGTGCGGGCATGCCGGCGCCAATACTTTCAGCGCTTCGTGTTATGGCGAAACGCACAAAAGAGCGTAAGATTAAGAAAAAGGTCGAGGAGGCTTTGAAATGAGCTTATTAAGCATCTTTATCTGTCTTGCCATCTTTTGGTATGTCACAGACTACTTTGAAAGCCGCTAACCATGCGGCTTTTTTATGCCTAAAAATCAGGCTATACTGAGTCATTGCCGAAACTAAACTAAAGGCTTTTCTATGAATATCATTTGTCCTGCTACTTACTTTCCTTCGCTGTCATTTGGTCGGCCTATTTCAGGCGGTCAGGTGTATGTGTTTGATGATGGCGTTTCGATTCCATCAACGACCGCTTCTGTCAATCCTGCAAACCTTGCCGACGTGTTTTACACCGACGAAGGTGGCAACCAAATCGCTGTGTCGCAGCCTCTAGAAACATCGAAAGGTGGCGTGCTGTACTACGGCAGCGCTGAGACTGTGCGCACGTTCTACACTGATTCTGTGGCGGTCATTGTCGCTGTTTATGACGGCGCGGGCGCGTTGCAGTATTACGGAGACGTCAACCAAGAATCTGACAATCCTGTGACTGTCACCAATTGGGACTTGGCGTTATCTGAAGGTCGCTATGTTGACACTGTTAGCACAACAAACAAGCCTGATTCAGGGTTGCACGTCGGCCATGTGTTTTCTGACTCTACCGGCTCAAACCTATTCCAAGTGCTGAGCAACGTCGATGACGAAAACGGTGCTGTATCTGTGCGCGTTCGCTCTGCGGGCGTGTTTGGTGATTGGCGCACTGTTTGGGATTCAAGCAGCTTTACGAAGCAATCAAGCACTTCGGACACAACCACAGGCGCGGCTATGCTTGTCGGCGGTTTTGGGCTTGGCGGTTACGCTGTGCGATTGGCAGGTTCGGCTGATTCTATCACTTGGTTTGGCCTGCTTGGCGTGGAAGGCACGGCAACCAACTGCCCGACCGGTGCGACGCTTTCAGGCTCAGTTATTCTCAATATGCCTTGGGGCGCATCGAATCAGGCTCAACTGTTTATCGAAGTTGGCACTGGCAACCAATGGCAGCGCATCAAAAACGCATCGTGGGGCGAATGGCAGCGCGTCGGCAAGACTGCACTGTCTAGCAAGTCAGCAAACTACCAACTTACAACCGGTGACTTCGGTTCGGTGGTTAAGTTCAGCGGCGGTACTACCATGACGCTGACTATTCCGGCAAGCATTGGTTATGACGGCGGGCTGATTAGTGTGATTAACCTAAACAGCGGTGACTTAACCGTTGCCGTGACAGGTGTCACGCTGACATGGCTGCAAGGCGGCGCAACATCAACCGGAGCGCGTACCGTTAAAACTGGCTCTGTGTTCACGCTGACCCGCCTATCATCCACCGAGTACACCATTGCAGGGAATGGATTATCATGAGTTTACTACTTGCATCGGTTCCACAAAATACGGTGGTTTTGGAATACTCGCGCTGTGAAGCTGCGGGTTTTTCATCTCCGCAAACAGCAACGGCTCAGTTTAACTCAGACGGTACTATCTCCGGCGTGACTGATGGACTGCTAAAGTGGTTCAACATCGCACCGCAAGTAGGCGTTGGCGCTAGTTATGAGATTTACGCTACTCGTATCGCCGGTTCACTGCCAAGCGGCACAATGGACACTTGGCTTGCGCTAACTAGCGGGCAGACGTGGACGCTTTCGCAATCAGCGCTAGGTGAAAAGCTATCAACAGTGACCTTTAAAATCCGACTGGCCGGTTCAGGCGCGGTAATGGCGCAGGCTAACTTTGACATGAGCGCGGAGGTGTTCAGTGGCTCTTAACGAATACATGACCAACCAATACGAGCTGAACGCACGACTGAACAACGGTCATCGGCTTGACGTGACCAAGGTGATTGATGCGCGTTACACCATCGGCACGCCATACGGTAACGTGGTCAAGTCGTTTGCTGATATGACCATCGAGTACATCGACCACTTAGGCGACAACTATTTCGTGGTGACGCTCACGCCGGATGAATCGAACCAAATCGGCAAGTATCCGCAACAGCTTGAAGTCAGTTTTGATGGCGTTACGTTTGTCGGATGCGTTTTGCGTCCAAGTGCGCTAACATTTAAGCCAAACATCTCAAGGAATTTCTAGCATGGCATTTTTACGCAATCCAGTTGTTTATGTACCAGATTTGACAAACGGTCGACCAATCGTCGATGGCAAGGTTTATGTGCTTGTTGCAGGCACGATTCCGCCAATGCACGACAGCGCAATAGATGCCGACACGTTGGTAACAGTCAGCTATGAAAACGAAGCAGGCAACATCGTCGAAGCGCCACAACCGCTGTATACATCCAAAGGCGGCTGCTTGTACGGCAACTACCCAGATTCAGCACGGCAGTACATGATTAGCCCGCAGGAATACGTGTTTGCGGTTTATAACCGCTTGGGGCAATACGAGTACAGCGGCGAGACGTTTGCAGATGATTACGTGGAAAGTGCTGCGCTTGCTGCTGCTAACTCGACGGTGTTGGTTGGAGACGTTCAAGCAGGCAAAGCAGGCGCGTATCTAAAGCGTGTTTTTGTGGAGCAATACGGCGCTGTGGGTGACGGCACAACCGATGATGCAGCAGCATTCCTTGCGATGCACAGCGCTGTTGGTTATGTCATGTTAACGCCTCGCAAGAGCTACTTTGTATCGTCGCTGCCAAACCTTGCGACACTGCGTATCTACGGGAACAATGCAACAATCAATTACAACACTCTGCTAATTGACCGCACGTTTACACGGCTAGAAATTGAAGATGTAAACTTCGACGCTCAGAACTCAAACCTGACACGCTGTATCCGAGTACGCAAAAACTCATTGATGAAGTTTCGAAACGTCAACGGGTATAACATCAACTCTTTGACGTTTGTTCGTATGTTCGACATCTCGACAGAAAATGTAAACATCGACATTCAGGATTGCTACTGCGAAAACTTGGCATCTGCTGAAGATGGCATCATCGGCAACAACAACGGCGCAACACGGTTTATCTATGTTGGTGATGAAGATGCAACGCCATTAGTCAGCCCATCTTTCGGTCGAATAGTTGGAATTCGTGGTAACGTGCTATTGCCAAAAGAAGATGGCGATATGATCCACGTTCAATCATCTGACTCCAAGATTTTCAATATCGTTATTGATGGCATCTTTGGTTACAAGGTGGCAAAGCGCGTTGTTAAAGTTCAGGCAAACGGCGTTTACGTGTCAAACGTAACAGCAGATGCACGAGATAACCCTGTTGCAATGTACTCGATTGTTAGCCATTACGGTCAGTATGGTTCAGTTTCTAACGTTAGCGGCACAGGTAAACTTGAGCAAGGGGTTGACACGCAGTACGAGACAACGCCATTCACTCATATTAACGTGACCAACACAGGCACAGCAGTATCCCAAGGCGCAGCGTTTAAAGGCTCTGGTGGCATGACAGGTTGCGACATTACCGGCTATGGGTTTGAGCATGTCGTTGGCAACTACAACAGCCTAGTAACCAACGCCAACACAGACGTCAGAGGTATCGCTGGTACGGCTACGGGTGTACCTGTATTTGTTCGCGCAGCCGTTGTTAGCGGCTCTGTCTACCTTGACGGCATCCGAGTATCGACAAGTGCGGCGGCTCGACTTGTGCAGGTTACTCGCACATCTTCCAACACCTTCACTACAGTAGATATTAACGATGTCGTTGGTTCTTGCGGGTTGTTTACTGCTGTTGATATTACTGGCGCTGCAACGTCGAAAGCTAAAAACATCGATATCACACAGTCAGTTTCTGGTATTCCTCTGACAGTAAATGCTGGCGAGGCTTACTGTGAAGATATTGTCGGTCGTGGTACATCAACAGACGCTGTATTCTTAAACACAACAACAAAAGCTGTTGTGACTCGTGCGCGGGGCGGTACATCGGCGCAGGTATTAACAAGCGGCTGTAACAACTCTATCGTAAATAATGCGATTTGCGCAGCAGGTGTTCCAGCAAGTCGAAACACAGGCGCTGCATCAACAAAGACGCAAAACGTTGGAACATTGACGTTTGTTTAAGGGGTTTTAAATGCTAAACATCAAACGCTGGTATCACAAAGACTGCACTATCGGACGGCTCACGCTGTCCGGTGGTACGTTTCAGTGCTTTACGCTGGAGTTGCCATGGCGGGAAAACGAGCGCGGCATTAGCTGTATTCCTGCCGGCACTTACGAGGCGTTTAAGCGTATGTCACCGAAAAACGGCAGCGTGATTGAGTTGCTGAATGTCAAAGACCGCAGCAACATCCAAATCCATCGAGGCAACTACACGCGGCAAGTTGAAGGTTGCATCTTGGTCGGCGATTCCGTCAAGTTCTTGGATGCAGACTCGATTCCTGACGTGACAACATCCGGTCAAACCATGGATAAGCTGCTGTCATTGCTTCCCAATAGCTTCAAGGTGGTGATTGAATGAGCCTACTCGAAAAACTGACCGACTTTGTCGGCGGCGGTTTATTTAAAGAAGCCAAGGAGCTAATCAAAGAGTATTGGCCGCCAGACCTGTCACCGGAGAAGCGGGCTGAGCTTGAAGCGCGACTCAACGAGATGGAAAGCAACAAGGAAATCCGTCTAGCTGAGTTGGCGCAAGACGAATTCAAGACCGAAGCTGACGATAAGAAAAACGCACGAGCTGAGCATAAGCAGTCGTACATGCCGGCGCTTCTGTCGCTGCTGCTGACTTGCTTTATTGCTGGTATCGTGTGGCTGCTGTTTTATGTCACCATGCCTGATGGTAGCAAAGATGTTTTACTTATGCTGCTTGGTATCGTTGTAAAAGAGTGGGGCGGCTCCATGCAATATTGGTTTGGCACGACTCGCGGCAGTGAAGAGAAAACGAGGATGATGAATCGTTGAAAACCTATCTCGCAATACCAGTCAGCATCATCCCCGAGTGGACAAAACAAAACGTGCCAACATATCCGCTTGGGCGTTTTAGCAGAGACGGTGCATACATGCTGATTGATAACGCGCACCCGCTGAGCACATACGGGCGGTGGCTTGGTCCTAACATCGGCTTGCTTGACTCGATTATTGCTGCGTCTACTCTGCTAACTCATGACGAAGTGGTATCATTGTCATCAGATAGCGGCTCGATTTGGTATGGTGGCGAATAATGGCGTACAGACTGCGGTTTGATGGGGTTAATGATTACTGTCAGTTTGGCAGTTCAATGTCGATAGACCTTGGCACGGCTGCGTACACGTTTGAAGCAAAACTTGTTTTAAATGCTACGCCATCGTTTCTTGGTGGCTTGCTAGGTCGTAACGGCACTTCATCAGGCTTCTTCATCACGCCAACGCTATCGCTTGCAGGTTACGTTACAAACACGCTTCGATACCAGACCGCTGCAAACTTCTTTCTGGTAGATGGAAACGTACATACGTACAGATTGGAGCATGACGCTGGCGGAGCTTGGCGTGCTTATCGTGACGGCTCATTGTTTGGTAGCGGAACCTTTTCATCGTCAACTGTTGCAGCGCCTTTAATCTGGATTGGTCAAGGCAACAACTCAGCAAACTCGTTTTGCTCGATGGATTTGGAATACCTTGAAGTCACAGGTGTAACCAACGCGCAGAAATGGAATGCTGACCTTTCAGGCGGTACCGGATCGACGCTTCCAACAGTGAGCGGCAGCAACCAAGCAACGCTGATTAACTTTCCGACAGACAACAGTCAGTGGATTAGCGTTGGCGGAGCTACGGCATACGCCGACGTGTTAAACGGCTTCACCATGTCGCAAAGCATCGGAAGTTTGACGGCTGTTCGCGGCTATAGCGCTGAGCTTTCCGGCGTGTCGCTGTCGTACTCTGTCGGCAATGCGGAATCGACTCGCGGATATAGCAGCCTGCTGAATGGGGTTTCGTATTCGCTGAGCGTTGGCAATGCGTCGACAGCTCGCGGCTATTCGTCGCTGCTTAACGGCGCGACATACACATACAGCGTAAACGCGCTAGAATCTACCAAAACAGGCGCAACGGCTTATGCTGATACGCTTTCTGGTTTATCATTATCGTACAGCGTAGGCGATTTGAGCGCGTTTGTTACGCCATTCGTCAACGAGCCTGGGCGCAGTTTGCAAACTCCGAACAACGCAAGATGGCAAAACAGCATTTATTTTAACCGTACTTACAGGTGAAAACATGGCAACACTAACGGCAACTAAATTTCAATCATTCGCAGAGGCGCTTTGCGAGAAAAAGCATAACCTAGCGACCGACGATTTGCGGGTTTACTTAACAAATGCAACGCCAAACGCTGCGACAAACACAGTCAAAGCAGACATTGCAGAGATTGCAGGCGGCAACGGCTACACGGCAGGCGGTATTGCGGTGACTGTGACGTCATCATCACAAACAGGCGGCACGTATACGCTTGCAGTGAGTGTTGATACAACCATTACAGCAACAGGTGCGGTTGGTCCATACTCGCATTATGTGCTGTATAACAACACAGCGACAAACGACGAACTTATTGCATTCTGGCCGATTGGCGCAACGGTTACGCTTGCAGCAAGTGACACGCAGCGAGTGCAACTATCAAGCCCGTTGATTACTTTGTCATAACCTGATATAACTGGATTCGTTCTCCATCCGTTACACCCGTTGTTGATTTGAGCCTCTTAACAGAGGCTCTTTTTTTCCAACATATCAAGCGACACATGCACACCTGCACTAGCTCGCTTTTTCTTTCTTAGTCCGCGCTTTGCAACAATCTTCGACGCACACGACTCACTGATACCAAACTCCTCACACTTCACCTTCATCGGCTGCTTTGAGTTCAGATAAAAGTAGCAAAGCTCATCCTCCATTTCCGGCGTCACCTTGCGGTGGCTTGGTCGGCGCTGCTTGATGCCAAACTGCGCAGCAATTCGCGTCGGTGTTGACTCATCAATACCGTACGCTGCTGCAATAGCCTGCACCTTCACGCCGTTTGCGTAGTCGGCAGCTATTGCCTTGCGTGTTTCAAGTGGTAGCATCTTCAACCCTCCCTAGGTATGTTGCGCTATGGCGCGTATACAACTCGCCGTTTGCCACTAACCAGCCCGCTCCGTATGACATCGCGGTCAGCACTTTGCCGGTTGCCTTCACGCGAATACGCACCTGCACCGGCGGCTTTGGTTGTGGTTTTCCTAAGCAGTGGACTTGCCATTGGTGGAATTGCATTTATTCGCCCCCCGCTATAACTTTTTCCGCATAGTTGTTCGCTGATAAAACATCAAAGAACCATCCAAGCTGAATTCGATACGGATGCGGTTCGATTATTGAATAGTTGTGGCCTACACACTCAACGGCAAACATTGCAACCCCCAAAAACCTTGTAAGGCTGTACTGTTATGGATGGTAAATATATGAATGCCATTTATTCGGCTCCTTTCCGCGCATTAGCGGCGTGATTTTTAATTATGCTCTCTGTGATTATTTTAACTTTGTGGTCTTCACTGAAGATGCATTTAGGTAAAAGTGATTCAATTGCCTCAGCGCGGATTTTGGCGAGGTGTTGTTGCGCCTGATTTCTTTTCGGTGAAACATAACCGTTTGGATCATGCTTGTTAAACCAAGCTTCGGCGTCAGCTACATAACAGAGCAATTCTTTATTCTGAGCCGCCAAAGCATCACGCT
>JACCDX011791579.1_pt1 | contig 11382 bp, 13 predicted proteins | sample 7449681 | NCBI WGS metagenome assembly JACCDX01 (sample SAMN15323450, study PRJNA562643) | freshwater metagenome | isolation source: river surface water | place: USA:Blue River Watershed | collected 2017-08-18 | reverse complement strand
ATGCTTGCTGGTGGCTTGGAAAAGGCTGTAGAGCAATTAGCATCCAAACTCCATGAAAAATGGGCAGAAGGATATAGATCTGGGGAAATGGCTAAGGGTAATGAAAATCCTACCAGAATGAAAGATGATGGCATGGGCGGACAGGTAGACATTCTTAATACTTCATATGCTGAGCTACCACCAAAATGGCAAGCAGAAAATAAAGCTCAAGCAGAATCAGCTATTGGATTAGTTGCAAGAGATATGGCTGGTGCAATGAACAATCTTGAAACATTAGCTGCTGAAGTTCATGAGCAATGGTTGTCAAGAAACTCATGGGCAAAAGATGGCCCATTAGGTGTTCCATATTCAGAGTTGCCAGAAGAAGAAAAGCAAAAAGACAGAGATGTCATTACTTCTGCTCATGAGATATTAAGTCAAATGACGAATGGTGAAGAAGATTCAATGTCAGAAGATATGGAATCCGAAGATCCAAGTGTAATCTAATATTTTGAAATAAAAATCTTTTTATTTAGAATTAAATCCCAAACCAGTGCAAGTCGTCCTTTTAAAGATAATTGCACTGGTTTTTCTATGTAATCTTCCAAAATATTTTCTAAAAGCTCTTCAGCACTATTGACAGCATTTGGGTTATAGTCATTATTGGCAGAGTCTATTACAAACTCAAAGTATTTTAGAGCTTTTTTGTCAGAAGCTAAATATGCTTCTGAAAATTGTTCCATGGTAAAAGTATAGATGTTGTTGAAAACATCAAAAGCGACCCATATATGTGGATCTATTTCCAAAAATGCTTCAGTATTGGGTATTTTCACCAACTCTGGTTCAAAACAATACCTTGCTTCAATTTGATCAGGATATTTTGAAGTTGAATGATTATTGAAAATGAAATAATGCTGACTATAGGAGTTCATGGATACCTTAATTGTACAAAAATCAGTTATAGTTTTTGAAATGTTCTTTTATTTTAAATAAAGCTTTATTTGCAGTCATATTTGCAAATTGTCTTGAAACACCATAAATACTTGCTACTTCTTTAAATGTATAACCTTCAAAATAAATCATGGAAAGTATATTTTTTTCTTTTTCAGATAAAATTGACATGTACTTTTCAGTTAACAATTTATTTTCAACTGTAAGATCTATTTGTGAAGAGTTTTTACATTTTTCATTTATGTAATTTTCTTGAAATATTTCAGAATCTACTATTTCAGGAATTTTAGTGATGTCAGAAAATGCTGTTTTAGGAATTTTAATTATTCCTGTGTCATATCTTGTGTAATGGCTGAGGTAAAAATTTATATAATTGTAGATGTGGGTTATCAGTTTGACATTTTTACTTGGGTCATATGTCCTGAAAGCTTTTATTGCACCAAGTTTAGCTTCTTGGATCAAATCTTCAAGTGAATATTTGCCATGGTAGCGCTTGTAAACAAAATGAGCATGCTTCAATATCAACTTGTTATATTGTTTGAGCATGTTTTCTTCAGCTCTATCTTGCTTAGTTTTCAATTTTTGCTACCCTTGCGTAAGTCTTCCAAACTTCCAAATCAAAATCTGCAACATTCTTGTTATTTTCTGAGCACCAAGTTAAGAACTTAGATTCCCAATATCTGTATGTCAAGGGAATTACAGGTGTAGATTTTGGCGCTCTATCATCAATATTTTCTTTGATGAACTTCAAGATATGTGTGTCTAATATTGCAATCTGGTCTTTATAAAATGTGTCAGAGTGTAAAAGAAAAAATCTACTTGTTTTCATTCCAACACCAGGGATTTCTTCTAATATTTTTGGTGTCATTTTACTCAAATTATATTCACGCTCAGAAATATATTTGAATCCAGAATAAATCTTTTTGTATTGCCCCAGTTTTGCTTTCTTAATTTCCTCAAACAAAATGCCGTGTTGTTCAGCGCTTTTTATTGTTTGAAAAGGATTAATATTTTCTGGCATCATTAGCCTTGTATTGACTGATGATAAAAATTGCTCTAACTTTTGAGCCTGAATATAAGCTGTTTTTCCTGCAACAACAATGCAAAACAACAAAAATTCTTCAAGCTCATGATGTGAACGATTGTAGTTAGTTATGTTATATGGATCTATCAATATCAGATTCCTCTTCTGATATTGTATCATTTATTTCAAAAAAATCAAAAATACTAAATTTTTCTTCCCAATTTACTATTGATTTATTTGACTTTTTCCATTCAGCGTCATAATCAGGTTCTGGTTGAGGTCTCTTGATCTCATCTGCCAAGTGCTTGAGATCATCCCATTCTAAACTATTCACCCATGCAATAAATTCATCATCATTTTTCAATAAATCATCATCAAAATCTATTGCGAAATCACCATTAGGATTTGCTCTTAAAGCCATAAGGTCTAATACTTTTATGACCCATTTACTGCCATCTGAAAATTCAAATTCTAAATCTCTTGAAAGTGGTTCATTTCTTTTTTCATGGTAAACTTTGAAATCTTCAACCCAGTTTCCAAATAAATCTATAAATGTTTCATTATTTTTAGATTTATCATATAAAAAACTTTTTATTTCAGACTTAGTAATACCAAAAAGAATATCATAACTTTCAGATTCATCAATTGCAGAATTTCTTGACAAATATTGATGTGTCATAGATGTAAGCAAAGGGTCAGTTTCTAATTCAAAAATAGAACTGCCAATTTTTACTTCAAAGTATTCTGGTAAATTTCTACTCAGGCTCGTTTGTGTCGTCATTTTTTAATGCTTCTTCAATCTTGTAAGGATCAACAAAATACATTTGTTGATAAATTTCAGTGTCGTCATGCTGAAGCATTTTGACTTTTCCTAATCTCGGTCCAATATTTTTCATGAATCTTTGAGGTTTTCTTCTATTGATTTTGATTTTCGGATTCCAGTCAAGTCTACCATCACAGAAAAAACCAGTCCAAACAGTTACATCATTAGACTCACTTATAACTTGCCATCCTGCTAAAAGTTCTTCTATTGCAACTGCTTGTGCTTCGGTTAAGTTGTCAATTGAAATGTTTACTTTCATGATTTTTTTATACAAATATTTAATTGTCTTCAAACAAACGACCAGGATCTCCAAAAGAAATCCTATCTGGCAATTCGTATCTTTCTTTTAAATCAAAATCAGGCTCAAAATTCAAATCAAATAACTGTAGATTTAAATCGTCTTGTTTGATTGTTCTTGTAAATCTAACACCAACAAGAAGAGGAATGGCCTTGATATCTAATGTAGGTAAACTATCCCATAACTTTAATGCTATAACAGTCCAATATTTATAATCCATGGAAGCTAAAGCAATGGGAGATGATTTTTTGTAGGTGCCTCTTCTTTTGGTTTCTGTGTTGCGCCAAGAAAGATAAATAGAAATACGTTTAGCGCCTATTCTGTTTTTATTCAATCTTTCTAAAGCACGAAATAATAAAGATTCAAATACCTCAAAAGAACCAGCATCATCTCTTTTATCTGGTGGCAAAACGTGAGTATGTCCAAAAGATTTAGGTATTTCATTATTAGATAAACCATAATCACATTGCAAAGAACCACGAATCATGTGCCACCAACGAGCACCTATTACACTTCCCCAAGCTTTTTTTAGCTTTAGCTCATCAATATTAAACAAATCTTCAATAGTTCTGATGTGAGATTTATTTAGTCTGGCTTCCATTCTGTCAGCTATGCCTGGAAGATCTGTGAGTTCTAATTGTTTTATTTTATCTTCAGCATCTTTGCCAAAATAAGTAAATCCATTAGGCTTATTCATATCAGCTGCAACTTTGGAAAGAAAAACATTTCTTGCGACACCAATTGAACAAGTGATATTCTCTCCTATTGCATCCATTAGATCAAGTTTCAATAAACCAGCCATTATTTCGCAATCAAAATCATCTTCTTCGTTTATATGACAAGACATTTCATCTATTGAAAGAACTTGTATTTTGTTGAAATGTCTACTTAAAACTTCTAATATTTTATTGTGTATTTCAACATATCTTTTAGGTCTGGCTTCACAAACAATAACTCCGGGTATTTTTTCTTTTGCGGTGCTTACTCTCGTGCCAGTTTTTACACCTAATCTTTTTGCTTGATAAGAAGCAGCTATAGCACATGTGTAATCAGAAATACAAGGCACTACAATAAGAGGTTTATTTCTGTAAGCTTCATTATCTTGTTGCTCTACTGAAGCATAAAAAGAATCAAAATCTATAAACAATCTTCTATACAATGCCATAAAACATTATATTAGATTTCTGATTCATCTGCCATGAAAACAATTGCCATTTTATTATCAATCATTTCTTTATTTAAATTGATCCATTTGTCATCAACTCTGTAGCTAATTCTTCCAAGCCATCTTCCAAATTTTTCTTTTTTATCCATAATAGTTTCAATGAGAATTACTTTATCAAGAATTCTTTCTGAAACATAAACTTGAGATGCTTGACCAGCTTCTTCATTATCACCATGTAGTTCTGGTGCATTGATGCCAAAAAACCTAAATTTTTGATTGTTGAGTGTAATTCCAAAACCCAAGTCTATATCGCAAGTTATCGTGTCACCATCATGAACTTCTGTAACTTTTGCGCTGTAATGATATTTTGAATTTTCCATAATAATCTCCTAAATGAAAAGCCCTTCTGTAAAAGAAGGGCTTAGGTAAAATTTACATGACGGGTGGGGTTGGTGGCTTGGGAACTTGATCACAGGCAATCTTCAATGTTGCAACAACAGCATAAACAAATACTGCAAACGCTACATATTTGACCACTGGACCAAACTTGCTCTTCATGTCCTTTGGGTCGTATGTTCCCATTTTTTCCTCCTTTCATGTATATATTTACCTATTACAGATTATCTAAAACATACCTTCGCTAACTAAAACTTTTTCATTGGCAACAGGCTTTTCAACGATTAGAGTTTCTGTAGTAAGAACTAATCCAGCAATAGATGCAGCATTTTGTAAAGCTGATCTTGTTACCTTAGCAGGGTCAATAATTCCTGATTCAATCATAGGAACGCATAAACCTGTTCGTGCATCTAAACCTAAAGAATTTTCTTTATTAGATACCATATCAACAACAACATCCGGCGATAAACCAGCATTGAAAGCGATTTGTCTAATTGGTTCTTTTAAGGCTTGCTTCACGATTTCAAAACCAATCTTTTCATCTTCTTCAGTAAGATTGTTAAAAAGTTTGTTTGAAATTCTAAGTAAAGTTGTTCCTCCGCCAGGAACAATACCCTCTTCAACAGCAGCCCTTGTTGCAGCTAAAGCATCTTCATATCGATACTTCTTTTCAATGAGTTCAGCTTCAGTAGATGCACCTACCTTGATCACTGCAACTCCACCTGACAACTTAGCAATTCTTTCATTAAGAATCTTGGCTTCATAATCACTCTCGACTTGTGAAAGAGTTGCTTTGACTTGAAGAATCCTATCTTCAATAGCTTCATCGTTTCCGTAGCCTTCAATAATAGTTGTCGTTTCTTTGGTCACAATAATTGACTTGCAGCTGCCAAGATGATCAATATTTGCGTTTGATAGATCGATACCCATTTCAGCAGATACGACAGTGCCACCAGTCAAAGCAGCTAAATCATAAAGATAATCTTTCTTTTGATTGCTGAATCCAGGAGTCTTGACGGCAACCCATGGGAATTTATGTTGGTAAGTATTCTTTACCAAAAACTGTAAAGCATCACCATCAACATTGTCTGCAATAATCAATAATGGTTTTTTAAGTTGATCATTGACTTTTGAAACTAAAGGTAAGATTAATGTGTAATCTGAGATTCTTCCATCGTATAAAAGAATCTTGACATCATTATGCCTACATTCCATTTTTTCTGGGTTGTTGACGAAGAATGGTGAAATATATCCTTTGTCAAATCTCATACCTTCTACAAGTGATAAAGATGTATCTCTGCTTCTGCTCTCTTCGATTGTAATAACGCCATCTTTGCCAACTTGTTCCATTGCGTCGCCTACAATCTTACCTACTTCAGCTTCGTTTCCAGAAATAGTTGCGACAAATGTAATTTGTTCTTTTTCAGAAATAGGTTGAGCTAAATCAAGAATTAAGTCAACAGCTTGTTCGACTGCTTTATCAATACCACGCTTTACAGAAATTGGATTTCCACCCGCTGCAACATACCTCAAGCCACCTTTTACAAGAGCTTGGGCTAACACAGTTGCTGTTGTGGTTCCATCACCAGCAACATCATTAGTTTTGCTCGAAACCTGTTTACAAAGTTGTGCTCCTAAATCTTCATAAGGACACTCAAGCTCAACTGCTTTTGCAACAGTGACACCATCTTTTGTAACAATGGGACCAGAGGCAGATTGGATGACAACATTTCTTCCTTTAGGACCCAAAGTGACCTTGACAGCATCTGCAACAGCATCTACACCACGTTCTAAGGCTTTACGAGCTTCTTCATTAAAAACTAACTGTTTGACTGGCATATATCTTCCTTTATAATTTCTCCCCATGCGGGATAGCAATCGTTTTTACAATTAATATATTTATCGCCTGATCCACAAGGACAAACATCATCTTCAAAATACTCGAGTTTGACATGAGGAATGTTGTCGTAGCTATCAGCCAATTCAATAATATTGGGTTTCTTTCTTATCTTATTGTGATTTTCATGAATTGTGCGAAAAATGTTAGTGATTAAGACAAGTGATTTCTTGACGTCATATTGATTATACACATAATCCTTGAGGTCATTACCCATTTTTTTTCTGATTTCTGGGTTTTCAATTAGATAATTTATTTTTTCAAACCACTCTTCATCACTATCACAAATAAAACCACCAACTTTACCAGATTCAACATGAAATCTTTGAAAATTGGCTACTTTTGATGCTATATAAGGAATTCCAAATGCACCATATTCCAAAAGCTTTAAATTAGATTTACATGAATTGAAAATGGAATTGTGTAAAGGGGCTAAACCTATATCAAATGTAGCCACAAATTTAGTGTAATCATTGATACTCTGAAATGGCATATAGACAAATCTATTACTGCCGATACCCCATTTTTTGATAAGAACATGCGATATCAAATCTTGACCAGTCATAACTGCAAAAATAACATTTTTATTATTGGCTAAAACTTTCAACATTGGATTTTGCAAGATTGACATATCTTCAATGTGAGAATCTGATCCAAAAAACCCAACCAACACGCTTTCATCACTGTATGGAACATTTTGTTTTTCTGCCATTTCTCTCCAGTCAACAGGCTCAATATCTTTGTACCTTTTGTCTATATCAAGAAAATTTGGAAGAATGGAAGAGTTTGGGTTGAGTTGACTGTAATAATTGCTTAATTCACGAGTGGAATATATTACGTGATCAGAATTCTTAAGAATATGCTCTAAGTTGATTAAATTATTAGATCCAGTTTCAGTGCTTCTATCGTATATGTGATATGCATAATTCCAAGGTTCAACTTCATGCAAATTGTCATCTAAATCATATATGAGTATTGCACCTAATTGTTTTGCAAATTCCTTGACTGTTTCAAAATATTCAATAGAAATTATTTTACTTAAAACAAAAAACTTTGAGTCTCCCCAAAATTTTATTTCACCCTTAGTCAAGGGTCTTGTGATCATTACAGAGCCACCAGCATCACCAAATGCTGTATATGGAATTGTCGCTCTGTAATAATCAAATGAACTTACAAAAACAGAAATGACCATGTTGTTTTCAGGGTCATCTGATTTGTTTTCATAAGCCATGGGAGGATCTTCTTTGTCATTTTTCTTAAGCATGATCCTCTCAAGTACTTTCAAACTTTTATATTCAAGGTCTGTCATAATCAAATTTCCAAAGATTCATTGTTGAACCAGCCATTCTTCTTAAGTGTATTGCAAAGTTTGATGTATCTGGCAGCATTTTCTGTGTACCATCTACCTTTTTTGGTAATCTTTGCAAATGGTCCAACTATCTTTTTTTGGCCTTCTTTTGTCATATATTCAAGTTCAATATCTGAAAACAAAAATGGCTCAATAGTATGAAGTATTGTGCTTTCTTGTTCGTATATCATAGAAGCAAGTGACCTGCTGCCAAGTGGAGCTGTATCTCTCAATAAAGTGACAAGATATTTCCTTGAAACATTATCAAGCCCTACGATAGGGTCTAATTGCAAAAACTTGAGAGTTTTATAAAGCAAATCCTCGGTCAACATACTTGACTTGATAACTCCAGGATAGCTTGCTTCAACAACAACCATATATGCTCTAAGGATATTATAACAATTTCTTGCAGTCCTTCTTGAAAGTTTTGCAATACGATTTGCAATTTCATAAGGTACTGTCAAATTGTAAATTCTATGACCTGCAGATATAACCATGTCAGTTAATTGCTCTACAGTGTATGGCACCAAGTTGCACTTATATTGAAAGCGTGACAGCAAAGGAGCATTTAGTTCTCCTGAGTGAGTTGTGGCTCCAATGAGGGTAAACCTTGGCAATCTGCGTAAAAATGGCTGTGCAAGGTTTTTGTCTTGAATGGTGCAAGTAAAATCTTCCATCACGCCATATAAATGCTCTTGAATCTTAGGATTAAGAGCATGTATTTCATCAATGAACAAAACATCATGTTCTTCAACCTTTTTTAAAATCATATAGAAATCATCCCATGACTTGATTCTTGTAGCCATTACCTGATGAAAACCAACACCCAGCTCATTAGCCATGACATTTGCAAGGGTTGTCTTTCCAGCACCAGAAAAACCCAAGAAAAGGATATGACCAATAGCGGTTCTATTCTTTTTGAATGCAGAAATATTTATTTTGAGATATTCCTTGATTTCATCTTGCCCAGTAACTTCAGCAAAAGTTTTAGGGCGGAAATCCACATTGTTATCTTTTGGTAAATTCATATTCATCTCCATAATGGGAATTATATCACAGGATACAACTTGTGAAGTAAAAACTTCATTTTGTACAAAGAAATATATGAGCCCGCTGTGCGTATTTCTTTGTGAGAGCCAAATCAAGTATGATCAAATATTGAAAAATACTGAAGAGGCTAAATATCATCGATTTTTCATTTTATCATCTAAGCAAATTGTCAGGAATAATTTAGCACACAAAAATTCTGATAATTTTATGACTTATTGCTATGATTTGGAAAAAATAGAAGAGTTGGCAAGACTAATCACATGTTATTCAAACCCAATGTATTCTCATATATTTATTTTTTTGAATGATAGTATAGATTTTGAAAATCAAAAATTAAATTTTTCAAATGAGGATTATTTCCAGAATTCATGTTGTGTTGGTTTCACAAGGCAGCATGTAGCTTTGCATGGATTTCATTTTGATCCCTTGGTAACAGAATTGCCTATAGACCCAATTAAATACGCTCAAGAATTAGGTAGAGCATTAAACGAAGAGCCAGTTGAGCATAAAATATTCTTAGAAGCAATTAAAGAATTGTTGCCAAGTTGTGAATTTACAAATTACAAAGAAATTAAAGAATTGGATAATGATATAAAATCCATATTTAGTTCAAAATATAAAAAATCTTCAACAGTTTATAATGTTTTATATGAGCCTAATTTTCAAAAGTTTTCAAACGCCATTGTTTTTTCATTTCAAAAATTAGACTCATATAAATTTGCCATCAAAAGAAATGATGGTCTATGCTGTTATTTATTCTAACTATTCTGGCTCTGCACTGCCTTCAAAAAGCAATCCTTGGGTAACAGGATACTTTTTATACCAAAGATTTAGTATATTTTTGCAATGTTCAGCATACTTGTAATGTGCTCCAACTCCAGTCCTGAGTTCCATTTCATATAAAAATTTATCAGCTGTTGTTGTATGTTCAAAATAATATTGATGACCTAAACTCGTAAAATAAATATACTCGCCTACTTTATTTTCAAGTAAAATTCTTGCAAAGTTAGTAGTTGATTTGAAGCTATTTGCACATGATGTTAGTGCTTGTGACAATTCATCTTTTTCCTCTGGGAGTTGATCCATGGAGGCATAAAACCCTAAAGGCATGAGCGGACAATATTTTGTTCCTGTTCTGTGCCGATTAAGATCTCTGATTTCACCAAAGGAAATTCCAAGCCAGCAAAACTTTACAGAAGTTCTTGAGATAATATTTCCAAAAGGAGAATATCTATTAGTTCTTGACTTACAAGCTAAAGAGATAAGTTCGTCGTCATACCATAAATCTTCTACTTCTAAAAAGTTTTCCGTAATTACCTCACCATGATCATTGACCTTGAAATTATTCCAAACTCCATGAAGCAAACTATCGGTAAGTAAAGAAAATTCATTATTGATAAAATTCTTCTGACCATCGTTTGATTTTGTATGTTTAAGTAATCGTGGAGCGCCTAATGAAAGCTGATTTGCAATATTTTCACCCAAAGTTTTTAATTCCTTGAGATGATGTGATTGTAAATGAGATGCAATATAGGCCCATGCTCTTGCGCTTTGAACCATCATTACTCCAGTTGAAGCAGACAATGGGAGATATACTCTTGCTCTATCAAAAGCAAAATTTCTTCTCATTCTTGCTACTGCTTTTTGATCTTTTTCAGAATCAGAGTTCAATAATTTTTCTGGTATTTTTGTCATTTCTGGATGTTTTTCAGAAATTGCTGTCCATGCTTCAAGTGCAATTAAGTAATTTGAAAAAGCATTCATATTATAATTGCCAAAGTCTGAATGATATTTTTCAGGAATTCCAAGTTCTTCAGCGCTTAAAAGGCTATCTTTGTTAATTTTGATATATCTCGTAGAACATTCTTGTCCTCCAGCAGTTGGAGATAAAGTCCAAATGTAATATGCAGCGAATTGAGAAATTCCATCAATAAAAAGAGCAATAGGTGTCATATCTGCTATTGATGCATGACCATAATCAATCATTTTGAAGATTCCATCAACTGATTTATCAAGATTGTTTGGATCTATTTTTGAAGCTATAGCATCAAGACCCTCGTTATTTCTTGAATATCTTGCACCTACAGAAGCTAAAAGTTCTGGTGTAAATGCATAAGCTCCAGCATCTTGAGCTTGAGGTGTTGGACAGATTGATACGTATTGAACTTTCATAGAATTTCTTTCATAAAAAAAGACCATTGACAGAGCGCTTTATCCCTTAAAAATTGTAAACGGTAACAATGGTCTCAAACCATATTTTACAGTAAAACTGCTGAATTACAACCCATACAAGGAAATAAAAAGTTCATTGCGGAAATAAAGTTAATAAGCTTTTTGACTTTTTTGGAGTGTCACACATGAGTATTGAAAATGGTTTGTATAACAGAGCATTGAGATCTGGAGTAGGTCTTTCGCAAACACTTTCTAATGTTTTTTATTTTACTATACCTT
>JACCDX010951848.1_pt1 | contig 11382 bp, 14 predicted proteins | sample 7449681 | NCBI WGS metagenome assembly JACCDX01 (sample SAMN15323450, study PRJNA562643) | freshwater metagenome | isolation source: river surface water | place: USA:Blue River Watershed | collected 2017-08-18 | reverse complement strand
CCCTCCCATCCCCTTGTCTTTTTTCCTCTTTTTTTTTTCGTTCTTCCTTTTTTCCTTTTTTTCCTTTTTTTCCTTTTTTTCCTTTTTTTTCCCATTTCCTCTTTTTTTTCTTTCGGGGTTCCCCACCGGGGAAAGTTCACAATCCAACGCGTGGGGGGGATTTTTGGTTGTTGTTCTTGTTTGTTGTTGGTGTGGTTACATGGAGACTGCGTGGGAAAAACGCGAGGATGTGCTCTCGCCGGAGGAGTTTTTGTCCAACGTGCGCAACGTGTTGCGGTCGAAACATCCCCCCATCGTGATGATTGCGTTGGACGGCAACCCGGAAGACAAAGACCAGCGCATCCACATACCCTTGAAGTTGATCACGGATCGCGACCAACAGTTGTGGTGGATGCTCGTGGGGCAACCCGACTTGGACGTCGCGCTCACGTATGCGCTCGAACCGGGCCGCGTGGTTGCTCCCGTCGCGGTGTATCGGAACGGCCACAAACTCCTCGCCGCCAAACATTTGTTCCAGCAAAAAGACCTCTTCGCCGGCTCGGCGTACACCAAACAGACCGTCGCCATTGTATCTTTGAACCCCGTTTTCACCGTAGACGCGTCAACGTAAAACTTAACCCGACACATTCCTCCTCGTCTTTTCATCGTTTCTTCTTTTTTTTCTGCTCTTGGTGGGTCACTCCACTCCACTCCACTCCACTCCAGCAGGCAGTTTGACGAGAAACGGAACGACGTTCATCTCCATCCATGGTCGACTTGGGGTTTGTGGTGTTGCGCCACGTGCGAGACGCGCAAACCAATGCGTATTGGAACCGGTGCGTGCAGTGTTTGCGCACGTGGTACCCCGACTGCCCCGTCGTCGTCGTGGACGACCACAGTTGCGCAGAGTATGTGTCGGCAGACAGCGCGTACGACCCGGCGTGGGTGCGCGTCGTCTCGTCCAAATACCCTCCCGGACGAGGTGAATTGCTGCCCTGGTTGTACTTGGCCGAAGAGCCGGACGACGTCTTCGATTTCGACGCCGCGGTCGTCTTGCACGACAGCGTCTTTGTGCACGCGCGCATCCCCTTTGACCGCCTCGCCTCCTCCGTGGACGTGGCCCCGCTCTGGCATTTTCCCCCCGACCAGGAAAACGCGGCCAACACACACCGTCTGGCCGACCGGTTGCGCGACGGCGCCGACCTTCGACGACGGCTCGCCGCCCCCACGGCGTCCGACGCGCGGCTGTTGTGGTCGGCGACCCCTCGCGCCACGTGGACCGGGTGTTTCGGCGCGCAAGTGTTCGTGCGCCGAACGTACGTGCGACAACTGCACCGCAAGTACGGCCTCGACCGGCTCGTCGACGTCCTTCGATGCCGCGCCGACCGGTGTTGCTGGGAACGGTTGCTCGGGTGCATGTTGGCCGCCGACACGAACTCACCGCCCCCGTCGGTCTTCGGGAACATTTTCCAGTACTGCGCCTGGGGGTATACGTACGCACAATACGTCGAAGATGGCCGCTTGCATCGCCGTGTCCCGCCTTTCGTCAAAGTCTGGACTGGGCGGTAATGGGGGGGGTGGAAAAGAGAAACGAAGAAAAAAACAGAGAAAGGATGGTTGGAAAAAAAAACAAGAAACGAGAGAAACGGGTCGGAAAAAAAAAGAGAAAACAAAAAAAAAGAGAAAATGGAGGGGGGAGTTGGAAAAAGTAGATGAGGAGAGGGGGGGATTATTGGTTACAAAGGACAGTCGTTATTTCACTATTTCAACTATTTCGTGTTACGTTTTTCTAGCAAGAGCCTCGTGCATTCCGGTTGTTCGGACAGCGCGTCAAGGTCGGAAGTGAACTTGCTCTGCCTGGTTTGAAACATCCGACAACCTCGGTCAGTCCGTAGAACCACCGGGTGGACAAAAAGGCTTGTTTGGCTTCGGCGAAGACGTGCCAGTCAGCCCGCCACGTCCATCGATTTGGCCCGTTTGGCAATCGACCTTCAACCACGCGGAGGGGGGGACCTCCGTCCTTATTTTTTTGTTCCACGCCGACACAATACACACCACTTTTTTTTCGGTGTTTGTTTTTTTTCTCTTTTTTTTTGATTTTGCGTTTGTCCCCCCCAAACCCATATCATGTCCACCGGGGTGTTCGTCGAGTGTCTGTTGCGCGCGAAACGTCTGCCCCCCGAACTGCGGCACATTGTGCGGGGCTTTGTCGGGTACGTGCGCTTTGACAATTTTTCGTTGCGCCAAGCCGTCCGCGAGTGGTTCCGTTCTCGCGAGACCGTCACGTTTTTGTACGGACCGATGTCGGGCTGGGACACGGAGTGCGTGACGGACATGTCCGGTCTGTTCAAACTCGCGGACAAGTTCAACGAGTGCTTGAACGATTGGAACACGAGCAATGTGACGACCATGCAGTCGATGTTTGCCGACGCCTTGAAGTTCAACCAACCGCTCGACCGCTGGAACACGAGCGCTGTCAAGTCCGCAGACAGTATGTTCAAACATGCCGTCGAGTTCAACCAACCCTTGGACCGTTGGAACACGAGCCGCGTACGATCGATGAGCCACATGTTTTGCGGCGCCTCGTCGTTCAACCAGCCCTTGCACACCTGGGACACGAGCCGCGTATTGTCGATGGTAAGCATGTTTTGCAACGCCACCGCCTTCAACCAGCCGTTGGACGCTTGGGACACCGGCGCCGTCTTGTCTTTGAGCGACATGTTTTGCAACGCCGCCGCCTTCAACCAACCATTGGCCTCATGGAATGTCGGTCAAGTGATGTACATGGATGGCGTCTTTTGCAACGCCGCTGCCTTCAACCAACCGTTGGCCTCGTGGAACGTCGGGCAAGTGATGTGCATGAACAAACTGTTTTACGATGCCACATCGTTCAACCAACCCTTGGACGGCTGGGACGTGCGTCGCGTGACCACCTTGAAAGGCACGTTCGCGGGGGCCACGTCCTTCAACCAACCCTTGGATGGCTGGGACACGCACGACGTCGTAGTCATGGAATCGACGTTCGATGAAGCTGACTCGTTCAACCAACCGTTGAACACGTGGGACACGAGCCGCGTACGATCGATGCGCAACATGTTTTGCGACGCCTCGTCGTTCAACCAACCGTTGAACGACTGGAACACGAGCGCTGTTGAGTCCATGTACAATATGTTCAGAAATGCCGTCAAGTTCAACCAACCCTTGGACCGTTGGAACACAAGCCGCGTACAATCGATGAGCCACATGTTTTGCCGCGCCTCGTCGTTCAACCAGCCCTTGGATGCCTGGGACACGCGCAACGTGCGGTACATGAACAACATGTTTCGTGACGCCCACCTGTTCAACCAACCATTGAATGCGTGGAACATGAGTTGTACCATCGACATGCGCTACATGTTTTGCAACGCCACCTCGTTCAACCAACCGCTGGACGGCTGGGCAACCAACAAACTGTCGTCGACGGAACACATGTTTCTCGGCGCCACGTCGTTTTGTCAATCCGTCGACGCCTGGGATTTGTTCAACGCGAGTTTCGCGCGCACCCAAACCGACGACACTCTGCACATTGACCATCGCGTCAAAACATACTTTGGGCTTTCGTCGCCACCACCACCACCCGTGTAAACCTCGTCAAACAACGTTTTTTCCCCCCTTTCTTTCGTTTCTTTTGTTTCTTTTCTATCGTTTCCTTCTTCTTCCGCGTGTTGTTCGCTCACGCACGCACAGTTTACCCCCCCCACAAAACAAAACGAACAAACGAACGAAATGGCGTGGGACGAGCTGTCGGAGTGGGTCGACTGGGCCTTGGTGCGGTACCTTCCGCGCGACGTGCGCAACCTCGTCAAGGCGTTCGTCCAGTACGCGCAAATCGACGACGCCGACGCGTTGCGTCGCGCCGTCCGACAGTGGTGCCACCACGAGGCACTAACGCAGTTTGTGTACGGCCCCGTCGAGCACTGGGACACGTGCCGCGTAACCAATTTCGACAAGTTGTTCTGCCAACTCGCCTTCAACCGCCCGCTGAACCTCTGGAACACGAGCAACGTCACGTCGATGCGAAACACGTTTCGCTGCGCGACCTCGTTCAACCAGCCGCTCGACCGCTGGGACGTGGGCAAGGTGACCGACATGACGGCGATGTTTGGCGAGGCCACCGTGTTCAACCAACCGTTGGCTTCGTGGAACGTGAGCCGCGTGGTGTGCATGAACGGTCTTTTCTGGACGAGCGCGTTCAACCATCCGCTGAACGAGTGGGACGTGCGCAACGTGACCGAAATGTGCGGCCTCTTCGACCACGCCGCCGCGTTCAACCAGCCGCTGGACCGGTGGGACACGCGCAACGTTTCGTGCATGAAGGCGATGTTTGCGGGCGCCACCGAGTTCAACCAGCCGTTGAACGGGTGGAACACGAGCCGCGTGATCCACATGCACGAACTGTTTTGCGGGGCCAAGTCGTTCAACCAGCCGTTGAATGCGTGGGACGTGCGTGGCGTGAAGTTGATGCACGGGATGTTTCTCCGGGCCTCGTCGTTCAACCAGTCGTTGAACGACTGGACCACGAGCAACGTGACAGATACGAGTCGCATGTTCAAAGATGCGCTCGCGTTCAACCAGCCTTTGGACCGCTGGGACGTGAGCAACGTGACGAACATCAACTCGATGTTCATGGGTGCCTCGTCGTTCAACCAGCCGCTGAACGGCTGGAACGTGGGCAATGTGCGGTTGATGCAAAACGTCTTTTGTGGCGCCGTCGCGTTCGACCAGCCCTTGGACGCTTGGGATACGAGCAACGTAACCGGGATGCAACGCATGTTTTGCGCGGCGTTAATGTTCAACCAGCCCTTGGACCGCTGGGACGTGCGCTCCGTCGAGGTCATGCGCTACATGTTTTGCGGCGCCATCCGGTTCAACCAGCCGCTGAACGCGTGGGCCGTGCACGACTCCGTCGATGTGCACCAGATGTTCGAGGGCCTGCGGTTCAACCAACCCTTGGACGCGTGGGGGGCCGACAGCGTCCGCGACAGCGGGGCGATCTGTCAACACTCGTCGCGTCAGTGCACCGTGTCGTGACCACCGCAAACAACCAGAAAAAAAAAAGAACCCTCCCCGGCCGGCCATGTCGTGGGTCGTCGACGGGGTCTTGTGTTTGCGCCGCGAAGTCAAAGCGTTTGTCGGGTTGGGTTCTACGGCGTTGTTCGGGTCTCTCGATGACCCACATATCTAACTTTACCCACCCCCCATCGCAAAAAAAATGTCGTCGTTGTCGTGGGTCGTCGAGTGTGTCTTGTGCCGGTGCAATGTACCCCCGGAACTGCGCCGCGAGGTCCAAGCGTTTGTCAGGTACCTGCGCTTCGACAACGACACGTTGCGCCAAGCGGTCCAAGCGTGGATCGTCGACGAAGCAGCGGCCCGGTTCCGGTACGGCCCCCTCGAGTGTTGGGACCTGCGCAACGTCGACCTGCGCAAAGTAGTAAGTAGTAAGTAGTGAGTAAGTCTGCAGTCGTCGGGTAACCAACGTAAGAAAAAAAATCGTGGGCATGGTTCGGTTGTTTGGTTGTTTTTTTTTGCGTATTCGTGTTGTTTACAATGCGTCGTCGACGAACGATTCTACGAGGCTAATGCTGTCTAGACCGAAGCGATGGGCGCACGCGAGTGCGGCGAGTTGTTGTGGTTCAGTGGGCTTGGGGTGAGCGAGCAAGCCCACGAGGTAGACGGACCCAAATTGGCTGTAGACCGCCACCACGCCGTCGACTTGCGCCAACGTCGGCGCGACGCAGAAACAATAGGTGAGTCCGCGAGGCGACCGGTACATCCATGGTCGTCCGTGCAACGAACGCTCGTACAAACTGCCTTTCGGCAACGTTTCTTCCAACACTTGCGCGTCGGTGTACAACACCAACGCCAACGACCTCGGATCCACGCCTTCTTCTTCTTCTCCTCTTTCTTCCATTTCGTTGTCCATGGTTTGTCGCTGTATGCAGTGTTCGTGTTTCACACCCAACAACGGTCGGTGTGGTGCGTGGTCGACTTGGTCGCTAGAGGGGAGCGGCTGAACGGCAACAAAAAGCACTCGCAACCGTAATAGCTGTCGACGCAGTACTGGCTGACGTTGTCGAACGTGACGTTGAAATAATGAAAATCGTGGTTGTGTTGCACGATGAAATGCTTGTCGTTGCAGGACACGTAAAAAGTGCACCCCATGTCGTGCACGTACTGTTGCACTTGGTACAGCTGAAGCCAGCGGATGCCGTGGTTGGCCAGGTCCGCGACGATGGCCTTCGCCGGGTCGCGAATCTCGGGACATTGCGCGATCAACACGAACAGCATCCGCGCGAAATCCGACGTCATTTTTTTTTCAAAAGGGGGGGGGCGTGATATTTGGAGTATGTGTTTGATCGTGGGGGGGGGTTACGTCGAAGTTTTTGTGGAGGTGTGCGACCTCTGGCCCGTCGCGGAGCCCGGGCTGGTCGCCGGCGTGGAAGACGTGCGCCGCAACGCCGCCTTTTGCCTCAGCACCACTTCGGCCCAAGTGTGCGCGCGCGGCGTGGACCAACCGACCTCGAACGACGCACTCAGCCTTTTATACGTATAGATCATTGTGCGAATCTTCTTTTTCTTCTTCGTCTTCAGGTTTGAAATGCACTACCTCCATCCAATCTGTCATTTTTGCGGCAATTGATCGAACGTCGTTTTCCATCAAAAAGAGTGAACACGTGCAGTCATCACAAACGTCACACGAGAAGATAAAAGAATATGTTGCCTCAAAAACAGCCATCGCGTGTTTAATTTCATCATACCGTCGTGGTGCGATCGGCGAAATGATAAAAGTACTACGGATTTTTTTCCTTTGAACGAAAATACCAGCCACAGCTATCGTAGTGTTTTCCTCTACCAAACGAAATAATAGAACATTTTCTATGTCACTTTCCACTTGCTCCCAATTCGTCTCTTGTAGTTCGGGGATGAAATGGCGGAAACACTCCGAAGCAATCAAAGATGGATTCTTTGCCGTATAGGGATCTATCTCCCAACATTGACTGTGCAGCTTAAGTCCATTCATTTCAACCGTGAATGAATGCTTCAAAAAAAATTAGAAAAAAAAGAAAGAAAGAAAGAGAGAAGAGAAAAACGCGCTTTGTTGTAATTACAATCTTTTTTTCGTGTGTTCGATGTTGGAAGGGTTTGACGAAAAGAAAGCCTTTCTCTGCGCCTTTTGGCGGGTACCGCGGTGCTAAAAGCGAAACGCACGAATGCTGGATTTAGCCGCGATTCTAACTTAACGCAAAAGGCCGCTGTAAATGTTAAAAAACGCGTTTTAAGGCACGTCTTTTCTGTTTGTGACCCGCGTCTATAGCTCAGAGGCGGAGCAGGTGACTGCAGATCATCGTGTCCCTGGTTCGATTCCGGGTAGACGCTTTTTTTATGGCCCTCGACTCAGCACCCAAGCGATACATGCGAGGGCGGTGGCGGTGGCGGCGGCGACCGTGGTAAATTCGAGCAGGCGTGGGCGGCGGGCCTCTTTCGACGACTCGGCGAGGGTGAACGTCTGAGCCGTTGCTGTGTCGTCCCAGCCCCAGTCCTCCAGGGGTTGGTTGAACGACGTGGCGTTTTCGAACATACCGTACATGTCGGTCACGTTGGACACGTTCCACCGGCCCAACGGTTGGTTGAACGACTCGGCGTTTCCGAACATCCTGAACATCGTTTGTACCTTTGACACGTCCCAGTCCCCCAAGGGTTGGTTGAACGACGTGGCAAACACGAACATCATTCCCATGTCGGTCACGTTGGACACGTTCCACCGGCCCAACGGTTGGTTGAACGACCAGGCACAGGCGAACATGTGGCTGGTCTTCGTGACCTTCGACAGGTCCCAGGATTCGAGTGGTTGGTTGAACAAACCTGCATGATCGAACATATAGTTTGTGCACGTGACATTCGACATATCCCAAGCACCGATCGGTTGATTGAACGACTCGGCGACCGCAAACATGCTCTCCATGTTGGTTACCTTGGATACGTTCCACCGGTTCAAGGGTTGATTGAATACCTTCAATCCGTTGAACATGCTTTCCATGTTGGTCACGTTGGACACATCCCATGCCTCGAGCGGTTGGTTGAACGCGCATGCATCGCAGAACATAAATTGCATGTTGGTCACGTTGGACACATCCCATGCCTCGAGCGGTTGATTGAACGCGCATGCATCGCGGAACATAAATTGCATGTTGGTCACGTTGGACACATCCCATGCCTCGAGCGGTTGGTTGAACGCGCATGCGCCGCGGAACATAAATTGCATGTTGGTCACGTTGGACACATCCCATGCCTCGAGCGGTTGGTTGAACGCGCATGCGCCGCGGAACATAAATTGCATGTTGGTCACGTTGGACACATTCCACGCCTCGAGCGGTTGGTTGAATGCCGTGCTGTGGAACATAAATTGCATGTCGGTCACGTTGGACACATCCCACGCCTCGAGCGGTTGGTTGAATGCCGTGCCGTGGAACATGCAGGCCATGGTCGTGACCTTTGACACGTTCCACCGCGCCAACGGTTGGTTGAATTCATTGGCACCGCTATGCAGAAACAGCCTGGACATGTCCGTCACGTTGGATACGTCCCAAAAACTCACGTGGCCGTAGAGGAACAGCGCGGCCTCCTCGTCCTCGAGCCAGGCACGTATCGCCTCTCGGAAGGTGACGTTGTCGAGCACCGTGTACCCGACAAAGGAAAAGATTTCGCGGCGCAGTTCGGGCGGCAACCCCTTGCCGCACCAGCAGTCCAAACACCGGTCCGCGGTCTGCTCCACCTGAAGTTGCGTTTGGTCGGCCATGCGTCGACCGTTTGTATACGCCGGCATCGCTCTCCTGTGCAAGGGTTCTCTCGTCACAGCAAACCTCAAAAAAAAGGTTTTGACAGCTATAAAAAACTCTCCCTTGCCTTCGGGCAAACCTGCCAATGATTTGTGTGTCTGAGGCGGAGGAGGAGGTTCATATCCTTCTTCCTTTCGTTCCTTCGTTTTTTTTGTCGGAGTGTCGTGAGGGTCGGGTCGGGTCGACCACAAAACAACTTACGCAACGACGAAAACGACACACCATGAAGCGAAACAGCGCACCTACGATCAATCACGCGGATCAACAGTGCAATGCGGTCGTGTGGGTCGTCATTTTGTCGATCATCGGCGGGATTCTGTTCAGCCGAGGCTACAGCTACCACCGCACCATGCATGTGGTGTACATCGACAACTTGTGCCGATCTTCGCACCAACGATGGTGTTTGCGCGCACAAACCGTGGACGAGCCCAAATTGACGTACCAAGTGGAGACGCGCGTCCAATACAACTCGGACCAATGCCGCTACAATCCACGAGGCAACGGATGCATTCGCGCGATGTCGCGCATTCCCACCGACAACCACACGGTCCACACGGTATACCTGTACGACAACGAAGACGACGTCGTGTACGACGAAGAGTGGTACCGTTTTTTCCACCTGCGGTTCATGATCCCCGGGCTCGTACTGATGAGTTGTTCGGGCATGTGTTGCGCGTACTGTCTGTGTTTGTACATCTTTGACGGGTCCTGTGTGGACGAACGGCCAACCACATCCTCCCCCTCCACTCGCCGATACGCGAGAATCGACGAACAGAACGAAGACCGCCGACGACGCGACGAACAACAACGCGAAGACCAACGACGACGCGAAGAACAACGACGCGAAGACCACCGACGACGCGAAGAACAACGACGCGAGCACGACGAAGAAAAAGGGAATTGTGAGGAAGAAGAAAGAGAAGAAAAGGAAAGAGAAGAAGAAGAAGAAGAAGAAGAAGGAGACGCGGCCACGGAACACGAAGACGAAGACGACGAAGGAAGTAGCAATACGGTGTGGGTCGACATCGACGTCGACCCCAGAACAAATGTAGGTGTGAGGGTGTAAACGCATAACCTTACCTCTTTTAGCACAGCTCTACCTTTTTTTTCACACCCCCCCCCTTTTTTTCTTCGTTTCCGGTGTATCCCCGTCATGCGCAACGAGGATTTGGAAGAAGCGAGCACCGCCGCGTCGACGCAAGAATCGTCGACGGACCATTTCCATGCCTATAACCATAACCACGAAAACGACGAGGGCAGAGAAATGTGTTTTGTGGCGTGGTTGCAGTACGCGATAGTCGCCTTCATCGTCTGGGTGATTTGGTGCGGGCTGTTGATCGACGCCGTGGTGCACCACCGCGAACCCACGAACCAGTGTCTGCACGCGTCCGAGTGTTCGCTTGTCCCGCACAACCAGTCGTGGTGTTCGTGGAACGAGTCCACCACGCATCCATGCACGTGCAGCCACACCGACGTCGACGGCACGACGAGTTGGTGGTGCGGACCGTTGCAAACGAAACAGGTGCCTGGCACGTTCCAAGACGCGGCCTTCATTGTCCAGTTTGGCTTCGTCTTGTTCGGCGGGTTGTGCGCATGCACGTGGACCGGGTGTTTCGCGACCTGTCCCCGAGGCGTGTGCGACGACCGCGAAAACCACCACGAAGACCGTCCTTGACTTTTGTTTGTTTGTTTGTTTGTTTGTTTGTTCGGTTGTTCGTTCGACGCCGCCGCCGACAAATCCGTTTCTCTAGATCTAAATCACAGAACCTTCCTTCTGTCCATCCCCCTTTTTTTCTTTTTTTCCTTTTTTTTCCTGTTTCCTTGTTTTCCTTTTTTTGTTGCCCCCCCTCCCCCCAATGCTCACCCAAACGTGGTCGCCGTGCGGGCAGCGCCAAGTGTACGTGTGGACAGACGAGGCGGCGGGGCCGCCGGAACGCAGTCCTCGTCGGTGGGCCTATTTTCAAAGCCGACGGATCAACGCCCAAGCGAGCGTGCAAGCGTGCGCGACGGCCCTCGACGTGGACGCGTCCACGTGGACGCAACGCACGTTGACCCCGCCGAGCAATGCGACCATCACATCCACCACCACAGACCGCGAAGCGTGGGCAGCGACCCTCGCCGAACGCGCGCAAACGTGGTCGTGTCCACCGTTGCACGAAGCAACTCATCGTTGACGCAGACACAAGTTGTACAGGACACGGTTCGTCAAGTAAAACACGAGTTGCATGGGGACGTGGGCCAGCACGAACGCGCCGTCGACGCGGTTTTTGGTGATTGCCCACACGAGCGTCACCGCGACCACCAACCCCAAATGCAAGATGGACAACGCCAAAAACACGTTGCACGCGTTCACGGGCAACGGCCCAAACAACGCGTCAAAGGTGGTGTTCGCCATCGCCGACCCCCCAACCCCGAGAAAAAAACACGAGAAAAAGGAAAAACAAACAAACAAAAGGAAACCGGGTACGAGTTTGTCGCAACCACGTTCGAAAAAAAAAAGACAACGACGAAAAAAAAAAAAGGTTGG